>ENA-OQIL01000447-OQIL01000447.1-human-gut-metagenome-genome-assembly--contig:-NODE-447-length-14915-cov-4.145456_pt1 | contig 14915 bp, 13 predicted proteins | sample MGYA00242583_ERZ504748 | MGnify/ENA primary metagenome ERZ504748 (study PRJEB26092, sample SAMD00036191) | human gut metagenome | host: Homo sapiens | study: EMG produced TPA metagenomics assembly of...
CTGGTCTTGTGCTCGCAGCCGCAGTCCGGCCACTGCACGTTCACGGTGGGGTCATCGTAGGGGATGCCGCCCTCGCTGGTGGGGTCGTAGACATCGGTGCACTTGTAGCAGAACTCTGCCACATCGCTCAGCACCAGAAAACCGTGGGCAAAGCCCTCCGGGATGTAGAACATCTTCTTGTTGTCCTCGGAAAGGGTCACGCCCACCCACTTACCGAAGGTGGCGCTATGCGGGCGGCAATCCACGGCCACATCAAACACCTCGCCCTTGGTCACGCGCACCAGCTTGCCCTGCGTGTGGTTCTTCTGGAAGTGCAGGCCGCGCAGCACGCCGCGGGTGGAGCGGCTCTGGTTGTCCTGCACGAATTCCTTATCGATGCCGGCTTCGGCAAACTGATCCTTCTGATAGGTCTCCATAAAATAGCCGCGGTCGTCGCCGAACACCTGCGGCTCAATGACCACAACACCGGGGATCTCGGTCTGAGTAAACGTAAACTTGCCCATATTTTGTACCTCTCTTTTGTGAAGCATGTTTGTTTTATCTGGAAAAGTCTGTTCGACGCAGGCTTTTGCACTTATTTGCCGCGGCGGGTCTGTCCCTGTTCCGTGCGCGTTCTGCGGCGTTTCTTCCGCCAGGTGATGAACCGCACCACCAGAAAAGTCACCAGCGCTGCCGCTGCGGTGGACCCCAGCGAGATGCCCAGCAGCCAGAATGCATGGCTTTGGGGCTTTACCGCCTTGGCCGCTTCCAACTCCTGACCGGTGCTGTTCTCCAGCAGTTCAGGCAGGCCGGAAATTTCCGCATCCACACGCACGCTGGTGCTCTCCTGCCTTTCGCCGCCGTGGACGGTGTACACAGCGTACACCTCCGGGTCGGAGCCAAGGACATAGCTTTCCGGCAGTTCCAGCGTCACCTCCACATCGTCGGCAGTCAGGCCGTTGGCCAGCAGCAGCCGCACGCCGGGGTCGGAGACGGTCACGGTGCCAAGGCTCCCGCCGCCGCCCACCACGCTCAGCGGTGCTGTGATGCCCTGCGCGGGCAGGTCGGTGTAGCCGGTAAAGGTGCTGAACGCATAATCCAGCAGGGTGCGCATATCGTTGTATTTATCAGTGCTCAGCTCGCTCTGCATGGTCACGCAGATGAGCCGGACGCCGTTCTGCTCCGCCAGACAGGCGTAGCTGTAGCGGGCCGTGTTGGTATAGCCGAGCTTGGAACCCAGAATGGACGAGATGTAGTACCGGCTGGAGCCAATGCGCATTTTGTCCTGCTGGGAAAAGTAGCGGGTCACGGGCTGGATGTTGGTGGGGTCCATGGTGTACATCTCATTGCGGGTGAACACCTGCTCAAAGCCCGGCTGCTCCAGTGCCCAGCGCAGGATCTGCGCCATATCGTAGCAGCTGGTGTAGTGGTCCTCGTCGCTGATGCCGTGGGGGTTTGCAAAGTGGGTGTGCGCAAGGCCCAGCTCTTCTACCCGTGCATTCATCTTTGCCACGCCGTCCGCGATGGTGCCCTCTCCCACATATTCGGCCAGCAGGTTGGCACCGTCGTTGGCGCTGGCCATCTGGGTGGCATACAGCGCATCGGTCAGGGGCACTTCTTCGCCCTCGCGCAGGGCAATGTGACTGGAATCGGTGCCCGCCAGCGAGTAAACATCCTCGTGGGTCACGGTGAGCTTTATATCATCCCAGTTCCCCTGCGCCTTTTCGCAGGCAAGGCCCAGCGTCATCACCTTGGTGATGGATGCCGGGTGCAGCTCTTCGTTCATATTCTGCTGGGCCAGCACAAGGCCGGTGTCTGCATCGATGATGCAGTAAGCGCGGGTGGCACCAAGGGCAGGGCCAGCCGCCGCTGCCCCCGGCACGAACACGCAGATCATAAGCAGCACAACGCACAGCGCCGCTGTCAGTTTTTTCATCTGGTTTTTCTCCATTGAGCGTTTTTCTGCCCGTCGTACTGCACCGGCAAAGCATCAGATAATAGTATACCACACTTTACCCCGGCTGAAAAGCCATTCAGACGTTGTTTTGCAGCAGAACGGGCTGCAGCTGCCGCCCGGTCAGCGCAGCGTCCAGTGCAGCGGGCAGACGGGCAAAGTCCGCCTTCAGGCTGTTGGGCTTGTGGGTGGGGTCATCCTGCCCGTAGGGCACAAAATAGTAATGCTTGCGTTGGAAAAGTCGAGCGATGTTCTCCCCCGATGCGCCCAGCCCGTCGTTTGTGGAAACGCCCCACCACCACCGGGCACCCCACCCGCAGCAGGCTCTTTGCCGCCAGCGTCACCGGCGTATCGGAAAGCCCCGCCGCAAGCCGTGCCAGCGTGGCCCCGGTGCAGGGCGCGATCACCAGTGCACTGACCAGCTTTTTAGGGCCAAGCGGCTCCACGGCCTGCAATGTGTCCAGCACTGCATGGCCGGTAAGGGCTTCCAGCCGTTCCTGCCAAAACTGCCCGGTGCCAAAGCGGGTATCCTGCTTTGCGGCAAAGCTCATGATGGGCAGCAGCTCCCAGCCCTGTTCTGTCAGCTGCTGCGCTGCCGCAAGCGCCGCTTCCAAGTGTGCAGAAGCTACCGCACACTGCAAATGCAATGCGTCCTTTTTTCTGCGTGCTCATGTGTGTTCCTCCCGCTCCCGCAAAATGGTCAGCACGGTGCGCGCCACCGCTTCCCCAGCCGTGTCCGGCGCACAGGCGGCGGGCAGGCTGAGCGCATGGATGGCCTTGCAGCCCAGCCGCTGCGCCGCAGCAAAGTCGGTGCCGCCGGGCTTTGATGCCAGATCTACGATCAGGCTGCCGGGCCGCAGAGCCGCCAGCACCGGCTCGGTCAGCACCGGGGCCGGGATGGTGTTCACCACCGTATCAAAGGCCGGAGCCAGCGCGGCCAGCCGGGCAAGCTCTGCACCCCGCAGACCAAGGCTCTCGGCCAGCGCACGCTGTTCGGCGCGCCGGGCACAGACAGTCACATTTGCCCCCAGTGCCGCCAGCCGCGCCCCCAGCGCTGCCCACCGGCCAAAGCCCAGCAGCAGAAGGTTGTGCCCACAGGTACGGGTGCGCTCGGCCAGCAGGATGCCAATGCAGCCCTCCGCCGTAGGGATGGCATTGTACACCGTCAGCTCCGGTCGGGCAAAGTAATCCACCAGCTCCACGCCAGCTTTCTGTGCGATGGTCTTTGCCTGAACTGAGAGCCTGCCGCCCAGTGCCACCGCGCCGGGTTTTGCGGCCCGCAGCAGCTCTGCCAGCGGGGTGCGGGCCGCATCCAGCGGCAGAGGCAGCAGGATATAATCTGCCAGTGCAACCTGCTCGGCTCCGCCCACCGCATAACCTGCCCGTTCCAGCACCCGGCCTGCCGCCGCCTGCCGGGCATCGGTGCCCACCACCGCAAACAGCTTTTTCGCTTCCATGCCGCATCCCCCTTTGCCTGCTCGTGGGCCATCCTATGCAGGAGAAATATTTGTTGTGAAAAAACTCCTCCAGCTTTCGCCGGAGGAGTTTTTTATCACGATTATAGAATACGCCGCCCTGACATCCGGCACATCTTTTATTTTACGAACTTTGCCACAGCACGGGCTACGATGCCGCCCAGAATGCCGGAGACAAGGAACTCGGCCACGCCCTGCACGCCGACCAGCAGCACCACGAACATGAAGGGGTTCGCAGCACCCTTGACGGACACGAGGTTCTGCACGTAGTCACAGCCGTAGAAGGCCAGCACGATCCAGCCCATGAAGAACACCGTGTTCAGGAACGGGGCGCTCATGGCGCTGAGGATGTAGCTCCAGGTGCCGGGCTTGTCAAAGCGCTTCAGGCCGCTGAAGATCAGGCCGCAGCACAGGCCCATCAACACGCGCATACCCACGCACAGGATAAAGGTGTTCACAGGGCTTACCTGAAACAGCGCACCCGTCATAGCGGAAGCACCGGTGATGGCATCGTAGAAGCTCACTGCGCCGAACACACCGCCCAGCAATGCGCCCACAGCGGGGCCCATGGTGATGGCACCCACTGCAATGGGAAGGGTCAGGAAGCTCATGTACAGCGGGCCCACAGGCACACTGCCCAGACCCACCATCTTCATGACCAGCTCAATGGCAACCAGCAGCGCCACACGGGTAAGAGTTTTCGTATTTTTCATATTCAGTTTTCCTCCTGCTGCCGTTCCGCCCTATACGTCGGATACGGCGCAAACCTGCCCGCTCTATGCGGGTTTTAAAGTAAATATTCAAATAATTTGGAGCGCGTTTTGTCAGGGCGTGTTCCAATGGGAAAGGCTTTTTCAGTGGTCGCACGGGAAGCGGATGCCCGCATTGCGGCGGGCCACCGTGAGCACACGGCTCACCGCGATGGTGGTATCCTGCATCCGGCCGCACAGCTCCTGATCTCCGCTCTCCAGCGCACGGGCAAAGGCTTCAAACTCTGCCGCCTGCCGGGGCCTGCCGCCATTCAGGTTATAGTGCTCTTCCTTGCCCTCGTTGGGGTGGAAGGTGATGCCGCCGCAGCAGTTGGCGGTGGACTTCTGCAGGATATAGCCCTTCGTGCCCTGAATGATGTACCGGGCCGGGGCCGCGCAGTCCTTGGCGGCGATGCTCACGGCCTTGAAGCCGCTGTAATCCATGGTCAGGATGCCGCTGGTGTCGATGCCGCGCTCCATGTTGGCGGTATATTTGGCCTGATTCGGCTCCCCGAACAGGCCCACGATGTAGCTTACATTATATACGCCAAGATCCATCAGGGCACCGCCGGCACAGGCCGGGTCAAAGGCAGGCTGTACATCGCCTGCACAGAAGGCATCGTACCGGCTGGAATACTGGCTGAAATTGCACTGTACCAGCTTCACGGTGCCAATGCGGGGCAGCAGCTCCCGGATCTTTGCGTAGTTTTCAAGGTACTGGGTGGTGATGGCTTCAAACAGGAACACCTTTTTGTGCCGTGCCAGATTTACCAGTTCTTCAGTCTGGGCCGCCGTGGGTGCCAGCGGCTTTTCCACAATAACATGTTTGCCTGCTTCCAGCGCCACGCGGGCATAGCGCACATGCTGCAGGTTCGGCACTGCAATGTACACCACATCCACCCACTGCAGCAGTTCCAGAAAATTGGTGGTGTGCTGCGGCACGCCGTACTGGCCGCAAAGGCTCTGAGCCAGCTCGGCGCTGCGCTCGGTGCTGCAGATGGCCTGCACCGTAAAAGGCGTGTGCTCTGCAAGCCATGGCAAAAATTCCCGCACGATCTTGCCCGTGCCAAGAATGCCTAATTTCATCTGATTTTTCTCCCCATCCTGTCGTTGGTCAGCCTACCAGCGCTTCCGGCTCGCGGCGGGTGCGCTTTTTGGGGTAGGTGCGCTGTTTTGCATGGCCGTGCTGGTTCTGCCGGCCATAGTGCCTGCCGCCGCCCGCACCGTGGTGCTGCGGCTGGGACGCATTGAGCTGGTACAAAAGGGCAAGTCCCTTCATCAGCAGCTCCGGGTCGTAGGTCAGCGGGTGGCGGCACAGCGGTGTCACATACTTTGCCAGCCCTCCTGTTACCACCAGAGTGGCCGGACGGCCAAGCTCTTCCTCAATGCGCTGCACCATGCCGTCAATGAGCACAGCCGTGCCCATCACGGAGCCGGACAGCATGCATTTTTCGGTGTTGGTGCCAATGGCGCTTTTGGGCGAGCCAAGATGCACCTGCGGCAGCTGGGCACAGCGGTCGCCCAGTGCCCGCAGCCCGGTGGAAAGCCCCGGGCAGATGACACCGCCCCGGAACACGCGGTTCTCGTCCACCACATTAAAGGTCGTGGCAGTGCCAAGATCCACCGTGACCACCGGCAGCGGAAAATTTGCCGCCGCATAAGCCGCATCCACAAGGCGATCCTTGCCCACGGCGTGGGGTTCATCCACGCCCATGGTCAGTCCGGTTCGGATCTCCGGCGAGACGATGACCGGCTTCCTGCCGGTGTAATGACGGGCGCACTCCGCCAGCGCCCCCGTGATCTGGGGCACCACGCTGGTGAGCACAGCGCCCTCAAAGCGCATGGGGCGCTCAGGATGGCGGCGGTGCGCAAAAATTTTATCCATTTCGACACGATATTCTGCAGCCGTGCGGGTGCGCACCGTGTCCATGCGCGCCACAAAGCATACACGTCCGTCCCGAATGCCCCCAAGGGCGACGGTGGTGTTGCCTATATCAATGGCTAAGATCATAATTCTGTTTTCCCTTTATAACGCGGCAGTATCCGGCAAGACGGCGGAGAAAGCTCCCCGATGGCCTGCCCCTCACCGCAGTCTGTCTATTCTTTGTCAAGCTGTATTTTACCGCATTTTGTTCCCAGTTACAAGCCTGTACAAAGATTTTGTTGTGCTGGCGGAACTTTTGCATTATACTAAGGTAAGAAATGTGGAAACAGTACGTTTTTGCAGGAGGTTTTACCAATGGATCTGAACGGAAAATGCGTCCTTCTGGGCGTAAGCGGCGGCATTGCCGCCTATAAAATGGCCAACGTGGCCAGCGCACTGCGCAAGCTGGGGGCCGATGTGGAGGTCATCATGACCAAAAATGCGACCCAGTTCATCACCCCTGTTACATTTGAAACGCTTACCGGCCACAAGTGCATGGTGGACACCTTTGACCGGGATTTCAAGTTTGAGGTCACCCACATCTCGCTGGCAAAAAAAGCCGATGTGATCCTTGTCGCCCCGGCCACTGCCAACGTCATCGCCAAGATGGCCCACGGCATCGCCGATGATATGCTCACCACCACAGTGTTGGCTGCAAAGTGCCCCAAGCTCGTTTCTCCGGCCATGAATACCGGAATGCTGGAAAACCCCATCACGCAGGATAATATCGCCACGCTGGAACGCTACGGCTTCACGGTGATCCCCTCCGAGAGCGGCGTGCTGGCCTGCAAGGATGTTGGCAGCGGCCGTCTGCCTAAGGAAGATGTGCTGATCGAGTATATCCTGCATGCCATTGCCCGGCCCAAAGATCTTGCCGGTCTGCGCATTGCCGTCACCGCCGGCCCCACGCAGGAGGCGCTGGACCCGGTGCGCTACCTCACCAACCATTCCACCGGCAAGATGGGCTATGCCCTTGCTCGTGCCGCCGCCATGCGCGGCGCGGATGTCACCCTTATCCACGGCGAGACTGCCCTGCAGCCGGTCAAGTTTACCACCGATGTGCCCGTGACCACTGCTCAGCAGATGTACGAAGCCGTCACCAGCCGCTTTGATGCTACGGATGTGCTCATTATGGCCGCTGCCGTGGCCGACTACCGCCCCGCTGCTGTGGCAAACGACAAGATCAAAAAAAAGGACGGCGACATGTCCATCCCTCTGGAACGCACGCCGGATATTCTGGGCACCATCGGCCCCAAAAAGACCCACCAGTTCCTGTGCGGATTTTTCCATGGAGACCCGCGATCTTGTGGAAAACTCCTCTGCAAAGCTGACCAAAAAGAATCTGGACATGGTGGTTGCCAACAACCTGAAAGTGGCCGGTGCCGGTTTTGGTGTGGACACCAATGTAGTCACACTCATTACCCCGGACGGCACCCGTGAGCTGCCGCTGATGAGCAAGGCCGATGTGGCCGATGCCATTCTGGATGAAATTTTAAAACGCCGCTCCCAGTGAGAAAAAGTGGCTGTCGCATGTGCAACAGCCACTTTTTATTTTTCCTTCCGTGCAAACACGATGCCAATGGTACCCGGGCCGGAATAGCCGCCGATGGTGGTGCCGATGTTTGTCTCGTGGCATTCCTTGAAACTGCCGTATTTCTTCAGCCCCGCCTTCACTGCGTCCATGCAGCCGGGCTTCGGCTGGCAGGAGGAGATGAACACAAGGCTGTCCTCGATGTCGTCGCGTTCCACCAGACGGTCGGTGATGTACTTGCACCGCGCAGATTGGGCAGGCTGCCGCGGTAATTTTTTGACTACCTTCAGCTCGCCGTCGATCACTTCCAGTGCGGGCTTGATGCCCAGCAGGTTTGCCCCGAAGGCCAGCACACCGGAGCAGCGGCCGCTCTTGGCCATAAAGTCCAGCCGGTCCAGTACAAAGCTCAGCTCTACCCGTTTGGCAAGGCTCTGCAGCCGCATCGTAATGTTGCGGGGGGTCAGGCCATCTGCAGCCCACTTGGCCGCTTTCAGCACCAGATAGCCCTGCCCGGTACAGATATTCTGGCTGTCCACCACATAGACATTCTCGAATTCGCCTGCCGCCAGCTTCGCATTCTGGAAGCAGGACGACAGCTTGCTGCTGACCGAAATATGGATCACCGCATCGCACTCTTTGGCAAACGGCTCAAAAAATTCGGTATATTCCACCAGATTGGCGGCGGCGGATTTGGGCATTTTGCCGCCCGCATTCACATAGGCAAACACATCTGCCGGGTGGATCGTTACGCCGTCCAGATAGCTATCCTCACCCATCAGAATGTGCATGGGCATCAGGGCAATGTCCCACTGTGCCAAAAGCTCTTCGGACAGGTCGCAGGTGCTGTCCGCTGTGATCTTGATTCTCACATTATTTCTCCTTTTATAAAACCGTTCTGCATCCTCTGTCGGCCGCACCGACGATCCCTTAAAAAATTGTCCTTTTCTATTTTACCACAGATGATTCAAAGTTGTTAAGTATTTTGTAAAGGCAAATGTAAATCTTTTATGAAGAAGTTCCCGGTTTCGGTTTTCTTGTACACTTATCACAAATTCCGAATTGGATTTATGGTTCTTTCCGAAAATTCGGGTTTACCTGTTTATTTTGTCCGCCAAAAATTATATAATAAGATGTATCCTAATAGAATGGATTGAATCGGTCTGCTCTGCGGCCGTTATTTATTTGGAGGTTGCCTTATATGTTCATGTACACCGATTACAACCAGCACCTGCTGGACAATGTAAAAAAGATCCACTTCATCGGCTGCGGCGGCAGCGGCATGTATCCGCTCATCCAGATCCTTGCCGCAAAAGGCTACGAGATCTCCGGCAGCGATGTGCTGGATGGCAGCATCATCCGCTACGAGCGTGAGATGGGTGTCAAGGTCAGCCTGGGTCACAGCGCCGATAATGTGATCGGCACCGACATGGTGGTCTACTCTGCCGCCATTTCCAAAGATAACGTGGAACTGAATGCCGCTGCCTCCTACGGCATCCCCACCATCGAGCGCAGCGTTCTGCTGGGTTATGTGAGCCGCCTGTACAAACAGAGCATCTGCGTCTCCGGCACTCACGGAAAAACCACCACCACTTCTATGATCACCACCGCGCTGGAGCTGGCAGGCCGCGACCCGTCCGCTGTCATCGGCGGCAAGCTGCCCCTCATCAACGGCTACGGCAAGGCCGGCAAGGGCGACGACATCGTGATCGAGTCCTGCGAGTTCGCCGAGACCTTCCTCAAGCTGACCCCCTATCTGTCCGTTGTGCTGAACATCGACAACGACCATCTGGATTACTACGGCAGCATGGGCGAGCTGAAGTTTGCCTTCAAGCGCTTTGCCCTGATGACCAAGTTCATGATCTTTGCCAATGCGGACGACAAGAACACCATGGATGTCATGTACACGCTGGACCGCCGCGTGCGTACCTTTGGCATCCAGAACGACGGCGATTATCAGGCATTGAACGTGAACGAATACAAGCCCGGCTTCTTTGAGTTCGACCTGAAGGAGTGGAACAAGGTCACCGGCCATATCCGTCTGGCTGTGCCCGGCTACCACAACATTTACAATGCACTTGCCATGTGCGCCGTCTGCCGCTTCATCGGTCTGACCGTGGAGCAGTGCGCCGATGCTGCCCTGAACTTCAAGGGTGCCGGCCGCCGCTTTGAGGTCTACGGCGAATGCAACGGTGCGTTGGTCGTGGACGATTATGCCCATCACCCCACCGAGCTGCGCGCCACCCTGACCACGGCCAAGGAAATGGGTTATAAGCGGCTGATCGCCGTCCACCAGCCGTTTACATACAGCCGCACCAAGATGCTGTTCAACGACTTTGTGGATGTGCTCAAGATCCCCGACATCACGGTGCTCACTCCCATCATGGGCAGCCGTGAGCCCAACGACCCCAGCATCACCAGCGCAAAGCTGGCTGCCCAGATCCCCGGCTCTGTTCTGGTGAACAGTCTGGAGGAGGCTGCCGATTGGGTCAAGCAGAACGCCCGGGAGGGCGATCTGGTCATCACCCTCGGCTGCGGCGACATCTACAAGGCCAGCAAGATGATGGTGGCTGAGCAGCCGTAATTTTCGCTTATCACAGCAGACAGCCCGGTGCGAAAGGGTTTCGCACCGGGCTGTTTTCATTTTCTCTGTCGATACTTCAAAGGGGTCTGCACCTCGGCACGGATCTTTCCCAGATAGGTGCGGGTCTGCTCTGCACCCTGCAGAATCGCTTCCACCTGCGCCCGCTGTTCCTCAGTCAGGTCATCCTCCGCCAGCAGCTCCGCGTTGCCCTCGATGATGGTCAGCGGCGTTTTCAGCTTGTGGGACAGCCGAATGATCTGCTCCCGCTGCCGCTGCTCCATGTCCCACTGCTTCTGCAGGCTACCGGTCAATTCATCGCCCATGGTCTGCAATGCCTGCAAAGCGCTCTCGTACTCCCGCACCTTCGCACCGGAAAACACGGCGCTGTCCAGATCCTTCCGCGCCACCGCCTGCGCGGCGGCGGTCAGCTTTTCGGTCTCCCGGGTCAGGAAGCGCCCGGTCCTGTGGGTGCTCCACACCACTGCCCCTATCAGCAGCAGAATGCCCAGAATGCAGTGCACGGTCTGCATATCCGGCAGCACGCCCCGCAGCGCAGGGTCGGCGTAGGGCACGGCATAGTCAAATTGCAGCAGGCAAACCGTTCCGTCCTGCAATTTCGACGTCATATAATACTGCGTGTAGCCAAAATGCCAGCGGGTTTTCCCCTGTCTACCCCCATGAAGCCCTGTGCAGTGCGCAGGGTTTCTTTTTATTCCTGCAGCTTTCTGGCCTGCACACGGTATTCCCGCGGGGTCATGCGGTAGATCTGCTCAAACTTCCGGTAAAAGAATGTCCGGTTGCTGCAGCCGATCTTTTCCATGATCTCGCCGATGGCGCATTCGGTGTTCGCCAACAGAAACGCCGCCTCAGAGAACTGCTGGCTGTTCTTCAGTTCCACAAAAGAACAGCCTGTAATGTGCTTGAGCTGGGCACTGAGATAGTTCGGGTTATAGCCGAACTTTTCTGCCAGCTGTGTAAGGGTACAGGTCTTATAGTTCTTTTCCAGATATTGCAGCACCGGTACAAGGATCTCATTGCTGTCGGATATGGTCCGCTCTGCCTGTGAGTGCATTACGTTCACCAATTCCAAAAACAGTGCGGTGGCATAGGCTTTGATCAACTCACCATAGCAGCTGCTGCGGTCAAAATATTCACACAACAGGAATTGGATGAGAGAGTGGATCTTTGGTTCGTTCTGGGTATGGAAGATGAGGTATTTGTCATGCCTGCGGTTGCGGGAGACTGCATCGACCAGAAAACTTGCCACCACTCCCTGCTGTGACAGCCTGCTCAGAAACACTCCATCGAAAAAACTGCCTGCGGAACACGATGTTGATGACGATATCGTGCTCATTTTTATAGCTGGTGGCGCTGTGCCAAACGTCACTGTCCAGAATGCACAAATCGCCATTTTTTCAGAGTAATTTCTCTGCCATTGATGACAAAGGTGCACGACCCGCTGTAGATGTAGTTCAGTTCCATATCCACATGGTGGTGCTTCGGGATAACGGTAAACCGGGTCTCCTTGATCATGCCGATCATGTCTTTTTTCAGAGTGTTCACAAAGTCAAAACAGTATCCCACCTCACCTCGGAATTCCTCCTGTTTCATCTTATCGTAAAGGTGGCTCAGCTGTCCGGGGTGCTGCAAAATGCCAACTTTCGCTTTCGGTATGGCGGTAAAAGGAACAGCTCCAGTTCGGTAGGATTCATAGCAATGTCTCCGATTTTGATACTATTTTCCAAGTTTATGTCATTATCATACATTTTTCTTTCTGCTATAATAGCATACAGAAAGAGCTTTTTCAACAAAAAGAATCCAGTATCGTTACAACTTGTTATAAAAGGAGTGCATTTTCATGGCTTATAAGACAAGTTCCGGTTTTGATACCGATTTTCTGTGGGGCGGTGCCATTTCCTGTTCTCAGGCAGACGGTGGTTTCCGGGATGGCGGCAAGGGCATTTCCACACAGGATCTCCGCTACCTCGACCCTGCATGGAACCATGAACAGGTCGAGGCAAAGCACCACGGCAGTCCGTTCTCCAAGGCAGAGTTCGATCAGGCACTGCAGGATATGGGCACCACGTATTATCCCAATCGCCGCGGCATCGACTTCTATCACACCTACAAGCAGGACCTTGCGCTGCTCGCAGAAATGGGCATGAAAGTCTTTCGCACCTCTATCTGCTGGGCCCGGCTGTTCCCCAACGGCGATGACGCTCAGCCGAACCCCGAAGGCATCCGCTACTATAAAGATCTGTTCGGCGAGTGCAAAAAGCATGGCATGAAGGTTTTTGCCACCATCCTGCACTATGACATCCCGGTGCAGCTGGTATTGAAGTACGGCGGCTGGAAGAACCGCAAAACCATCGACTTTTACTGCCGCTATGTGGAAGTGCTGTTCCGTGAGCTGGGCGATCTGGTAGACTACTGGCTGCCCTTCAACGAGATCAATGCAGGCCGTTTTTCCCCCTGGGACGGTGTGTGTCTGATCCCCGATCAGGAGCCGCACATGGATCAGGAAATCTTTCAGTGCCTTCATCATCAATTCCTTGCCAGTGCGCGGGTCGTAAAAATGGGCCACGAGATGCTGCCCGGCTCTAAGATCGGCTGTATGATCGCACGCTTCACCACCTATCCCGCCACCTGCCGCCCGGAGGACAACATGCAGGCCGTCCTTGATGACCAGTATTCCAACTGGTTCTACACCGACATCATGGCACGCGGCAAGTATCCCGCCTACATGAACCGCTATTTTGACAAGCTGGGCATCGACATCAAGATGGAGCCGGGCGACGAAGAGATCCTGCAGCAGGGCACGGTAGATTTTGTATCCTTCTCCTATTACTTCTCGCAGGTGTCCACCAGCGACCAAAGCTGGGAAAAGACCTCCGGCAACCTCATCATGGCCAATAAGAACCCCTATCTGGAGACCAGTGAGTGGGGCTGGCAGAAAGACCCCATCGGCCTGCGCATCACCCTGAATCAACTGTACGACCGCTACGGCCTGCCACTGTTCGTAGCTGAAAACGGCCTTGGAACCTCGGATGTGGTGGAGGCCGACGGCACTGTGCACGACCCCTACCGTATCGACTACCTGCGCGGACACATCCAGCAGATGAAGGAAGCTGTGCGCGACGGCGTGGAGCTGCTGGGCTACACCATGTGGGGCATTCTGGATATCGTCTCCTGCGGGCCGCTGACAATGGACAAACGCTATGGCGTTGTGTATGTCGATCTGGACAACGGCGGCAAAGGCACCGGCAAACGCATCCGCAAGGACAGCTTTTACTGGTATAAAAAGTGCATTGAAAGCAATGGCGAAGACCTCGCCTGAGAAAATATTACCGTAAAAGGAGGACAATCTTATGGCAACGAACAACAAGGATCTCGCAGCCAGTATCGTCGAGCTGCTGGGTGGCAGCAGCAATATTTCCACCGCACTGCACTGTGTAACGCGGCTGCGCTTCAATCTGCGGGACGGCAGCCTTGCAAAGCTGGATGACATCCGTCAGCTCAAAGGCGTACTGGGCGCACAGATCAAGGACGGTCAGTACCAGATCATCATCGGGCCCAATGTCAACCGCGTGTATGACGAAGTAGTTCCCCTGCTGGACAGTTCTGCGGCGGCGGATAAGCCTTCCTCTGCCGGAAAGATCAAGGGCGCTCAGGTTCTGGATATCATCACCGGCATCTTCTCTGCCATTCTACCCGCACTGGTGGCAGGCGGTATGCTCAAGGGCCTGCTGGCTCTGGCCGAGATCTTTGGCGTAAATACCGGTGTCGGTACCTGCCAGATCCTGAGCATGATCTCAGATGTGCCCTTCTACTTTCTTCCCTTCCTGCTGGCCATCTCCGCAGCACGCAAGTTCAAGGTGAATGAATACCTCGGTGTCTGCATGGCCGGTGCGTTGATGTATCCCGCCTTTGTGGAAGCTGTAGGTGCAGACCCCAGTCCTTTCACCTTCCTGGGCATCGCAGTTCCGGTGTTCTCCTATGCAGACTCCGTTTTCCCCGTCATCCTAGGCGTAGGCCTGCTGGCTATCGTATATCACCTTATCGACCGTTTTATCCCCGATGTCCTCAAGATGGTGCTGGTGCCCATGCTGTCACTGGTCATCTCTGTGCCGCTGACTCTGCTGGTGTTTGCGCCTCTGGGTGCCTACGGCGGTCTGGCACTGGCAGACGGCATCGTCTGGCTGTTCAGCCTGCTGGGGCCTATCGCCGGTTTCCTGCTGGGCTTCTTTATGCCGCTGATCGTGCTGTTTGGTATGCACCAGTCCACTTCTCCCATCCAGATCTCCAACATTGCCACTCTGGGCTATGACTATCTTCTGCCCGTTTCCTTCTGCCACAACATGGCCGAATCCGGCGCTGCCTTCGGTGCTGCACTGTGTATGAAGGATAAAGAGCTGCGTTCTGCGGCCCTCACCACAAGCTTTTCCGCGTTCCTCGGCATCTCCGAGCCTGCGCTGTTCACCGTGCAAGTTCCCCAACAAAACTCCCCTCATTGCTGCTATGATCGCCAATGGCATCGGCGGCGCACTGACCGTTGTTTTGGGCGCCAAGTGCTATGCCTTTGTCATGCCGGGCATTACCTCACTGCCTACCTACGCAAACGGCGGTGCTTTCAATCTGCTGATGATGGTCGTCTGCATTGCTTCCACCTTCGTGATTGCAGCAATCCTCTCCTTCATTCTCGGCGGCAAGCTGGCCAATAAA
>ENA-OQIL01000448-OQIL01000448.1-human-gut-metagenome-genome-assembly--contig:-NODE-448-length-14910-cov-5.454170_pt1 | contig 14910 bp, 10 predicted proteins | sample MGYA00242583_ERZ504748 | MGnify/ENA primary metagenome ERZ504748 (study PRJEB26092, sample SAMD00036191) | human gut metagenome | host: Homo sapiens | study: EMG produced TPA metagenomics assembly of...
ATCATCGTGGGCCGCTTTGTGGGCGTGGAAGCGCTGGCCGCTGTGGGCAGCGTGGGCGGTTTGAACTATCTGGTGCTGGGCTTTGTGAACGGCATCGCCTGCGGCTTTTCCATCCCCATCTCGTGGACTTTCGGCGCAAAGGACTACAAGGAGATGCGCCGCTACACCGCCAATACCGTGTGGCTGTCCATCTTCTTTGCGGTGGTGCTGACCATTGTCACTGTGGCGCTGACCCGCTCGGTGCTGGTGTGGACGAACACCCCCGGAAAAACATCATCGACCTTGCGGATATCTATATCCGCACCATTTTTTTGCAGGCATCCCCTTCACGCTGCTTTATAATGTGACCAGCGCCCTGATGCGTGCACTGGGCGACAGCAAGCGCCCGCTGTATTTCCTGCTGGTGGCAAGCTTTTTTGAACATCGGGCTGGATCTGGTGTGCATCATCATGTTCCATATGGGGGGCATTCGGTGCGGCATTTGCCACTGTGGTCAGTCAGGCTGTGGCGGGTCTGGGCAGTCTTTTTGTACATCCTGCGCCACTACCCGGAGCTGCGCTGGAGCAGGGAAGAGGGCTGTTTCAGCCTGACCCACTGCGCAAAGCTGTGCAGTATGGGCATTCCCATGGGCCTGCAGTGCAGCATTACGGCCATTGGCAGCGTGGTGCTGCAGGGTGCGGTGAACGGTCTGGGCAGCGACATCGTGGCCGCGCAGACCGCCGGCGGCAAGGCGGCGCAGTTCCTGTGCGTGCCGCTGGAGAGTATCGGCACAGCGATGACCACCTATGCCAGCCAGAATATGGGCGCAAAGGACCTGGACCGTGTGGACCGGGGTGTGTACACCGCCCTCGGCATCGGCTGCGTATACAGCATTGCGTCCTTCCTCATCCTGCGCGTGACGGATAAGCTGCTCATCGGCCTGTTCCTGGATGCCAGCGAGACCGCCATCATGGCCAATGCCCAGAGCTTCATCTTCTGGAACAGCGTATTCTACATCCCGCTGGCGGTGCTCATTATCTACCGCTACACCATTCAGGGTCTGGGCTTCTCCGGCCTTGCCATGTTTGCCGGTGTGGCCGAGATGATCGCCCGCGCCATGGTGGGCTTCTGGTTCGTGCCGCTGTGGGGCTACTTTGCGGCCTGCATCGCAAGCCCGGTGGCATGGTTCTTTGCCTGCTTCTTCCTCATTCCGGCCTATTTTGTGGTGCGCAAACGCCTGCAGAAGGAAAAGGATATCGAGAAGGAACACGATGCCCGCACCGCAAACGCTTAAAAAATGTTCGCAAGCTCTCCTGCAAAGGGGAGCTTTTTTGCTGTTCGGGCTGTAGGGCAGCCCTTGGTTTCAGGGAACTTTATCAGGTGCTACTGTAGGAGTGTTATCTGAGAAAGTTACTGATTTTGAACGATATGACGATTGAAAAGCAACTTTGTCAATGCGACAAGGTTGCTTTGTTCTGAGAAAGTTCCAACTTTGCCAAATGTCCGAACTTTGTCAAGTTGACAAACATCGAATTTATGACGTAGATGGGTTGTTAAATTGGAAGTTTGTCAGATATTTCTCCACGGTAGGGCTGCACTGCAGTCTGCCCGGATGATTTACAAATCCCGCCAAAAGCGTTATACTACTTATGATTGTGTAATTTGGCAGGAGGTGAGCGCATGGCAGAGCAGCAGCTGGAACAGATCGAGGGCACCGTGGAGGATATCATCTACGAGAACACCGACAACGGTTATATGGTGTTCGAGGTGTCCGGCGGCGGTGTGGTCACGGTGGTGTGCGGCATTGTGGGTGAACTGCACGCGGGCGAAAGCGTGGTCTGCCGCGGCCGCTACGAGAACCACGCCACCTATGGCCGCCAGTTCCACGCGCAGGAGTGCGAGACCGACATGCCCAAGGATCTGGAAGCGGTGTACGCCTTCCTTGCCAGCCGGTCACTGCCGTACATCGGGGCCAAGACGGCGGATAAGATCATCGACCTGTTCGGTGCCGAGGCGCTTGAGGTGATCGCCAACGACCCGGCCCGGCTCACGCAGGTGCCCGGCATCTCGGCGGACAAGGCCGACCGCATTCAGCAGGAGTTCAAGCGGATGTTTGGGATGCGGGAGCTGATCGCCTATCTGGCGCAGTTCGAGATCAGCCCGCGCCGCGCGATGGAGGTGTTCCGCACCTTCGGCCCCGGGGCCATGCAGGCCATTGCGGCAAATCCCTATCTGCTCTGCGGCGAACCGCTGCAGCTGGATTTCCGCCACGCGGACAGCATTGCCCAGTATTACCACATGGAAGGCGACTGCGCCCAGCGGCTGGAAGCGGCCCTGCTGCGCACCCTGCGCCACAACGCGGGCAACGGCCACACCTGCCTGCCGCGCACCCAGCTGCTGGAAACGGCATCCAATTTTATCCATCAGCCGCCGGAAAAGCTGGCTGCTGCGCTGGACGAGTGCATCCGCACCGAAGAACTGCGGGTGAAGCTGTTTGACGGCACACCGTATATTTATCTGCCCGACCTGCTGGAAGCCGAGGAGGACATTGCCGCCCGGCTTGCCATGCTGACAAAACGGGGCAAGAATACCGCCCACGGGCTGGATAAAAACATTCAAATTCTGGAACTGACGCAGGGCTTTGCCTATGCGCCCCTGCAGAAGGAAGCCATCCGCAAAGCCATGACCGAGAACTGCCTTGTGCTCACCGGCGGCCCCGGCACCGGCAAGACCACCACCGTCAACGCCATTCTGCAGCTGCTGGAAGATCAGGCGGAACGGGTGGCCCTGTGTGCGCCCACCGGCCGCGCGGCTAAACGGCTGAGTGAGCTGACCGGCCGCAAGGCCAGCACCATCCACCGTCTTTTGGAGGTGGACTACACCGGCGGCGTGGTCAGCTTTATCCACAACGACAAGAACCTGCTCAAGTGCGATGTGGTCATTCTGGACGAAATGAGCATGGTGGATGTGAAGCTGTTTCAGGCCCTGATCGCAGCGCTGCGCTACAGCTGCCGCATTATTATGGTAGGTGATGCCGACCAGCTGCCCAGCGTCGGCCCCGGCAATATTCTGGGCGAGATCATCCGCTCCGGGCTGGTACCCACCGTGTGCCTGAACGAGATCTTCCGGCAGGCAAAGCGCAGCCTGATCGTGGAGAACGCCCACCACATCATCTCAGGTGAACCGCTGCAGAAGGGCGGTAAGACCGACGACTTCTTCTTTTTGGAATCGGATGGCGATGCGGCCCAGCGGTTGGTGTGTGATCTGGTCACCACCCGCCTGCCGCGCAGCTACGGCTTCGATCCGATCCGGGACATTCAGGTGCTGTGCCCCACCAAGCTTGGCCCTACCGGCACGCAGGCACTGAATGTGGAACTGCAGAACCTGCTGAACCCGGAACAGACGGGCAAACCCCAGCTGCAAAGCGCCGCCCGGGTGTTCCGCGTGGGCGATAAGGTGATGCAGGTGCGCAATAATTACGAGATCATCTGGAACCGCATTGGCGGGGAGCAGGGCGTGGGTGCCTACAATGGCGACATCGGCATTGTGGAGAGCATCAACACGCGGGATCGCTCCATGGTGGTGCGCATGGATGACAAGCGGCTGGTCTACCCGGCAGAGAACCTCAACGAGCTGGAGATCGCCTATGCCATTACGGTACACAAAAGTCAGGGCAGCGAGTTCCCGGCGGTGATCCTGCCGGTGGCGCAGGTGCCGCCGCGGCTGTGCTACCGCAACCTGTTCTACACCGGCGTTACCCGTGCACGGAAGCTGTGCATCGTGGCGGGCCGCAGGGACGTTGTGAACCGCATGATGGGCAACATCCGCCAGAACCTGCGCTACAGCGGCCTTGCCTATCTTTTGCAGGCAGAGCTGCCGCCGGAACAGACGGAAGCAGAATAGGGCAGGCCAGCAGATAGCTTTCTCCGCGAACAGCCCGGAACCCCACGGTTCCGCCCCAATACTTCGTATCGGGGGCCCCACTTCCCGGTCATTCGCTGGAGAAACTATCTGCCGTCCTGATGGCATCGGCACCGTTCGCTCCGGCAAGATGCGCGAAGCCATGTCTAAAGTGTAGGCTGCGACTAAAATCGACAAAAAAGCCCGACGGGAAGTGCGAGGACTTCTCACGCTGGTGGTCTGGCGAGCGCAGGCGGGACGGAGTGAACGGTGACAATACTGCATTGCGTCAAAACCGGTATACATTTTGCAGCAACTATGCTATACTGTAGACTGGTATGATTTCCGGCCTGCATCAACAGGCCGTTGTTTCGATAGAGGAACCAGAGAAAGGAAAAAAGAACTTATGGCACAGAACGATATCGGTATCGATCTTGGTACCACTACCATTATCATTGCGCAGGAGGGCAAGGGCGTGGTGCTCAATCAGCCCAGCGTTGTGGCAATGGATACCCGCAAGAAGACCGTGCTGGAAGCAGGCGATAAGGCCCTTGCTATGGTGGGCCGCACCCCGAACTATATTTCTGCCATCTTCCCGCTGAAGGACGGTGTGATCAGTGACCATACCATGACCCGTGAGCTGATCTGCCGCTTTGTCAAGCAGGTGTACAGCTCCCACATGGTCAAGCCCCGCGTGGCCGTCTGTGTGCCCGCCGCCATTACCGGCATTGAGAGCGATGCCGTGGTGGAGGCTGTGGTGGCCGCTGGTGCCCGTCAGGTGTACCTGATCGACGAACCCATTGCCGCTGCCCTTGGCTCCGGCATCGACATCACCCAGCCGGAGGGCCGCATGATCATTGATATCGGCGGCGGCACCACCGATATTGCAGTGCTTTCTCTGGGCGGCAAGGTCAAGGCCACCAGCGTGCGCGTGGCCGGCAACCACTACGACGAAGAGATCCTCAAGTTCGTGCGCAACAAGTACAGCGTTGCCATTGGCCAGCGCACCGCCGAAGAGCTGAAAAAGAACGTGGCCTGCTGCCCCCAGAAGACTGATTTCCACGAGACCATGGAGATCAAGGGCCGTAGCCTGCTCACCGGCCTGCCGGTGCGTGTGAATGTTTCCACTGACGACCTGTACGACCCGGTCATGATGCTCAGCGAGCAGATCGGCACCGCAGCCCATCAGGTGCTGGAAAAGACCCCTCCGGAACTGGCAGGCGATATCTTCCGCAATGGTGTCATGCTGACCGGCGGCGGTGCACAGCTGCACGGCCTTACCGAATACCTGAGCGAAGAGCTGAAGGTGGAGGTGACGGTTTCGCCCGATCCCGTCAACTGTGTGGCACTGGGCACTGCCATGAGCCTTGGCCTGAACGACAAGCTGGAAACCGGCTTTTTGGATGCAACGCCCCGCATTGGCCGCAGATGACCAAAGCTGCACCATTTATCCATGAATCTGAACAAAAGCGCCAAAAAGAAAAAATATCTATTTTTGTTGAAATAAATTGGAAAATAAGGTATAATGTACCCAAATTGATTTTCTGCTGACGATCTTGTATCGGACGCAGTATACAAGAAACAGGAGGAAAACCATGGATTTAGGTTTTGACGTGGTCGTTACCATTACCGGCATCGTACTGGTGTTCTTGATCCTTATCCTGCTGATGGCGATTATCACGCTGGAAGGCAAGATCTTCGATTCGATGAACGCAAAGAAGAAGGCTGCCAAGGAAGCCGCCAAGGCTCCCGCTGTACAGCCCGCTGCACCCGTGCAGCAGGCCGCAGCTGCTCCCGCTCCTCAGGTGGAAGAGGGCATTCCCGGTGATGTGATCGCCGCCATTATGGCAGCAATCCATGCAATGGGCAACGGCAAGTACACCCTCAAGGCTGTGCGCCGCAGCAAGAACGGCTGGGGCAATGCGGGTGTAAACGACACCACCGCACCGTTTTAACAGAGGAGGAAGAGCATGACACAGTTTATTGATACTCTGGTCGGTATTTTCCAAAGCTCCGGCTTTGCGAAGTTTGGCGAGCCGGGCGGCTACCTGTACGCAGTTATGATCTGCGTGGGCTGTTTTTTGCTGTACCTGGCCATCGTCAAAGAGTTTGAGCCGCTGATCCTGCTGCCCATGGCATTCGGCATGATCCTGGCAAACCTGCCCGGCAGCGGCGTTATCCACATGCAATATTTCGTCGGTGACGGTCTGGAACACCCCATGTGGGTGGAGATCCTGAACAACGGTGGTCTGGCCGATATGCTCTACATGGGCGTTAAGTTGGGCATCTACCCGCCGCTGATTTTCCTGGGCATCGGCACCATGACCGACTTCGCACCCCTGATCTCCAACCCCAAGAGCCTGCTGCTGGGCGCTGCCGCTCAGTTCGGCATCTTCGGTACTTACATGGGCGCTCGTCTGCTGACCGCTACCGGTCTGGTGGACTTCACCCAGAAGCAGTCTGCTGCTATCGCCATCATCGGCGGTGCAGACGGTCCTACCGCTATCTTCGTTACCTCCCGTCTGGCACCTGAGCTGCTGGGCTCCATCGCTGTGGCGGCCTACAGTTACATGGCTCTGGTGCCTGTTATCCAGCCGCCCATCATGAAGGCACTGACCACCAAGAAGGAACGTACCGTCGTGATGAAGCAGCTGCGCACCGTCTCCAAGACCGAGAGGATCATCTTCCCGATCATGGTCACCATCATTGTCTCTCTGATCGTGCCCGATGCCGCTGTTCTGGTGGGTATGCTGATGCTGGGCAACCTGATGAAGGAGTGCGGCGTTGTGGATCGCATCCAGAAGACTGCCGGCAATGAGCTGATGAACATTATCACCATCTTCCTGGCACTGTCCGTTGGCTGCACCACCTCTGCAAACACCTTCCTGAACACCCGCACCCTGTTCATCATCGTGCTGGGCCTGATCGCATTCTCCTTCGGCACTGCTGCCGGTGTGCTGTGCGGCAAGGTGATGTACAAGCTGACCGGTGGTCAGGTGAACCCGCTGATCGGTTCCGCAGGCGTTTCCGCTGTGCCTATGGCCGCTCGCGTTTCCCAGAAGGTTGGCCAGAGCGAGAATCCCTCCAACTTCCTGCTGATGCACGCAATGGGCCCCAACGTGGCCGGTGTTATCGGCTCTGCCGTTGCTGCTGGTATCCTGATCAACATTTTCAGCTAAGCGCTTTCTGAAAAGCATTTTTTCCGCCCGTCGGTTCGCAAGAGCTGCCGGGCGGTTTTTGTTTTACGATTTGAAATGCCCGCCGCGTTTGCTTTGGGCATAAAATAAGGAAATTATATTATTTATTTCGTGTTTGTCGCAGCCTGCGGGCTGCTCCAAACACATTTTCACAAAAAGGCCGTAACGAAAAACGGCTGCTGTTTTATCAGATGCAATTTTTCTCTACGACCTCTTTCGTGAAAAAAGGTAACTCCGAAAAGCCCGCAGGCTTTTCGGAGTTACAAATTATAAAAATATTTTTTCCGCTGAAAATAGCCAGAGCGAACGCGGCGGCTATTCTCAATCGTTTTGAAATGTGGTATACTGTATTTTGATAGTATAAACATAAAAGGAACAGGGGAAACCATGGCAACAGATCTCACACAGGAATTCTGCGCTCTGCGCGATACCTATATCGAAAAACAGTTTGGCCGCCTGAACGATATGCAGCGGCAGGCAGTGTTCACCACCGATGGCCCGCTGCTCATCCTTGCTGGTGCAGGCAGCGGCAAGACCACCGTGCTGGTAAACCGCATTGCAAACCTCATCCGGTTCGGCTCGGCCCACGGCTCCAAACAGACACCGCGTCCGGCCACGGAGGACGATATCAAGGCTCTGCGCAACGCCATCATGACCGGCACTGCCGCCCCAGCTGGCTGGACGGGATGCTGCGCCAGAACGCGGTGCGCAGCTGGAACGTGATGGCCATCACCTTTACCAACAAGGCAGCAGGGGAGCTGAAAGAGCGTCTGCGCCGGATGCTGGGCGGCGAGGAGGGAGACGAAGTGTTTGCTTCCACCTTCCACTCGGCCTGTGTACGCATCCTGCGCCGCTGGGCGGAGGAGATCGGCTATCCGCGCAGCTTTACTATCTACGATACCGATGATTCCCAGCGTGTGATGAAGGCTGTCTACAAAGACCTGAATGTGGACGATAAGTTCCTGCCCATCAAGGCTGCGATCAACCAGATGAGCCGATGGAAGGATCAGCTTGTCAGCCCGGAACAGGCCCTTGCCAACCCCGCAAAAGATACCAAAGGCGCGCTGACGGCCCGCATCTACGCGGCCTACGAAAAGCGCCTGAAGGAAGCCGGAGCATTCGACTTTGACGACCTGATCTACCAGACTGTGCAGCTGCTGGCCGAGCACAAGGATGTGCGGGATTTCTACCAGAACAAATACCGCTATCTGCTGGTGGACGAGTATCAGGACACCAGTGTGGCGCAGTTCCGTCTGGTGAGCCTCCTCACCGGCCCGGAAAAGAACATCTGCGTGGTGGGCGATGATGACCAGAGCATCTACCGCTTCCGCGGCGCTACCATTGAGAACATCCTTAATTTCGAGCGCATTTACCCGGGCACCAAGACCATCCGTCTGGAACAAAACTACCGCTCTACGTCCAATATCCTGAACGCGGCGAACTGTGTCATTCAGCACAACACCGAGCGCAAGGGCAAGACCCTGTGGACCAGCAATGGCGAGGGCGATAAGGTGCAGGTGTACACCGCCGAGAACGAGCAGGACGAGGCCAGCCACATCGCGGATGTGATCGGCCAGCACCTGAAAGAGGGAGGACATCTGGCCGACCACGCCATCCTCTACCGCATGAACGCCCAATCGGCCCCCATCGAAAGCTACTTTACCCGTGCAGGCATCCCCCACAAGATCGTGGGCGGGCAGCGCTTCAACGACCGCAAAGAGGTCAAGGATATCCATTCCTACATGTCCATCGTGGCGAACCCCCGCGATGATGTGCGCCTGCGCCGCATCATCAACGAGCCTGCCCGCAAGATCGGTGCCACCACCGTGGAGGTCATTGCCGATCTGGCCGCGCAGGAGGGCGTGAGCATGCTGGACATCATCGGCCATGCCGACCAATATGCAAAGCTCAGCCGCGCCGTAATGCCGCTGCTCAAGTTCTGGCAGATCTATCAGCGCCTGCAGGATTCTTTGGAGACCCGCACGCTGGACGAGTTTGCAGCCGATGTGATCGAGCTGACCGGCTATAAGGCCATGCTGGAAGCCGATGCAGCCAAGGGCCACGAGGATGCGGCTGACCGCCTGCAGAACCTTGGTCAGCTGGTGAATAACGTCAAGAACTACTGCGACCAGCACGGTGAGGAAGCTACGCTGGAAGGCTATCTGGAAGATATCGCCCTCATCAGCGATATCGACAGCTATAACGAGAGCGCCGATCAGGTGGTGCTCATGACCATCCACTCCGCCAAGGGTCTGGAATTTCCGTATGTGTTCCTGATTGGCATGGAGGAGGGCGTGTTCCCCAGCGAGATGAGCAAGTATTCCGAAGCTGATCTGGAAGAGGAGCGCCGCCTTGCCTACGTGGGCATCACCCGCGCCAAGAAGGAGCTGTACATCTCCAACAGCGTTTCCCGGATGCTGTATGGCCGCACCCAGCGCAACGAGCCGAGCCGCTTTTTGCGGGAGATCGAGCCGGAGTATATCGAGGAGACCCGCAGCCCGGTACTGGAACAGCGCTCCCGCTTTGGAGGCTGGGGCGACAGCTATCGTGATACGGTGCCCGGTGGTGCATCCGGTTACTCCGGGCCGTCCGGATGGGGCCGCAGCGCCAGTGGGTACGGTACGGGCGGCTACGGAAGCGGCTATAGCAATCGCAGCGGCTACCTGAACCGCGAATACAACGCGGGCGAGGGCCGCGGCTTTGGCTCGGCCTATGCAAACCGGGGCCAGAGCCAGAGCGGATACGGTTCCGGCTATGGCCGCAGCAGCGCAGGTGCTGGATATGGTTCTGGTTACAGTTCTGCATATTCTGACGGAACAACGCAGAAAAAATCTGCAAAGCAAATCTCCTTTACAGGCACACCGGCAGCAAAAACCGCTGCAAAAGTCGCAAAACACTATGAGCCGGGCGATCTTGTGGAGCACAAGGTGTTCGGACGTGGTCAGGTAGTGGCTGTGAAGCCCGCCGCCGGAGATCAGATCGTGGAGATCAACTTTGAAAAGGTCGGCATCAAAAAGACCATGGCCAATTTTGCGCCCCTGACCAAAATCACTGCGGAGGAATAACACACTTATGATGACTGTTCGTTTGATCGCACATACCCCGGAACCGGAAAAGGTGGTGGCTGCAGCGGCAAAGCTCTGCTATTCCGATGCGCACATCACCGACCTGCTGGACGGCCTGACCGAGGAAAAGACCGCGAAGTTCCTGACCATGCTCAGCGATCTGGGCCATGCCAGCCCCATTGAACATGCCAGCTTCACCTTTGGCATCGAGGGGGTCAGCCGCACTTTGCTGGCGCAGATCACCCGCCACCGCATCGCATCCTTCAGCGTGCAGAGCCAGCGCTATGTGCGGCTGGACGATTTCCGCTATGTGGTACCGCCCGAGATCGAAGCCATCCCGGAAGCAAAGGAAGCTTTCCTTGCCAGCATGGAAGAGGACGCAAAGCGCTACCTCGACCTTGCCCACAAGCTGGAAGAAGGCCACACCGCCCGCCTGATGGCTGAAGGAATGCCGGAAAAGCAGGCCCGCGCCAAGGCCAGCAAGCAGGCCAACGAGGATGCCCGCTTTGTACTGCCCAACGCTTGCGAGACCAAGATGGTGGTCACCATGAATGCCCGCAGCCTGCAGAACTTTTTCCACCTGCGCTGCTGCAGCCGCGCCCAGTGGGAGATCCGGGAGCTGGCCGAAAAGATGTTCGAGCTGGTGTATCCGGTGGCGCCGCATATCTTTGCAAAGTCCGGCCCGGCCTGTGTATCCGGCCCCTGCCCGGAAGGCAGGATGTGCTGCGGCAAAACCGCCGAGGTGCGTGCAAAATATGCCGCGATCAAAGAAGGTGCCGAAGCATGAGCAGGGGAAAACTGATCGTACTGGAAGGGCTGGACGGCAGCGGCAAGGCCACGCAGGCAAAGCTGCTGGCAGCACATTTAAAGGAGCAGGGCTTTTCTGTGCGGGAGATCACCTTCCCGAATTATGAGAGCGACTCCAGCGCCCTTGTAAAAATGTATCTGGCAGGGCAGTTCGGCCAGCACCCGGACGATGTAAACGCCTATGCAGCCTCCAGCTTTTATGCGGTGGACCGCTATGCCAGCTACAAAAAGGACTGGGGCAGTTTTTACGAGAATGGCGGCATCATCATTGCCGACCGCTACACCACCTCCAACGCGGTGCACCAGTGCTCCAAGCTGCCGCCGGAGCAGTGGGAGAGTTTTCTCGGCTGGCTGTTTGATTTTGAATTCCATCTGCTGGGCCTGCCTGCGCCGGATGAGGTGATCTACTTACAGGTAGATCCCGCCGTGAGCCAGATGCTTATGACCCAGCGTTACCACGGCGACGAGAGCAGGAAGGATGTGCACGAGAAGGATACCGAGTATCTTGCCCGCAGCCGCTGCGCCGCCGAGTATTGTGCCGCGCACCTTGGCTGGGCCGTTGTGCATTGCACCAGCGGGGACAACATGCGCAGCATCGAAGACATTCAGGCTGAAGTGCAGGAGATCGTGTTGAAGCAGCTGACATAATTTTCGATAAGAGGGGGCATCCTGACAGATGTATCGTTTGATGCAGCCGGAAGATAAACCGGCAGTGCTGGCTTTATGGCAGAGCCAGCGCAATGAATCAGAAGAATTTGCCAAAAAGGCCATTGAGCAGTTTGCAGGCGAGCAGAACGTCTATGTGGCCGAGGAAAATGATGAGATCGCTGCGGTGGTGCTGGCTGTGCCGGTCACGCTGCAGGGCCGCAGCGGCACCTACCTGTACGGTCTGTGCGGCGAGGGCAGCCTGATTTTGGCGGGCCTTGTGGACTATCTGTGTGCCCAGCAGAAGCTGCGCGGTGCGGGCTTTACGGTGGCGGTGCCCACCAGCCCGGAGCAGGCCGCACTGCTGCAGGATAAGGGCTTTGCATGGGCCTTCGCCCTGCGCTGCCTGCCGCGCGAGGTGGAGCGCAACCTGTGGAGTCAGGCGGAGTTTGATTCCGTCACCGCCAAAAAGCTGTGTGAGCTGCGGGAGCGCTTCTGGCCCGATACCGTGCAGCTGACCCCGGAGCGCATGGCCGTGGTGCTGGGAGATCTGTACTCCTCCGGTGCCACCATCGTTTCCAGCGCCCACGGCTATGGTATTTATTTCCGCAAGGAGGATACGCTTTACTTTGTGGAGCTGCAGGCCGACAATGACCGCGCCGCCGAAGTACTGATGGAAGCCGCCCGCGAGAAGGAAGTCATCGTGGAAAAGGCGGTCATTACCGTGGGCGCATCCCAGCCGCTGTTCCTCGGCGAGGGCACCCGGCAGGAATACGGCATGATCCGCTTTGATGCCGAACCCTTTGATGTAGCCGAAAGCTACATGCGCCTGATGCTGGAAAACTAAGATAAAAGGAAGGTGCTTATGGCACACGAAAAAAACACCCGCAAAAAAGGCGGTGTAGGGAAGATCCTGCTGGTGCTGGTGGTACTGCTGGCGCTGGCCGTTGGCGGGGCGCTGCTGTTTGCGCACAACGAGATCAGCGGCAATGGCAGACCCGGCACGGAGGTAACGGTGAGCATCCCGCAGGGCAGCGGCGTTTCCGTCATTGCGCAAAAGCTCAAGGATGCGGGTGTGATCCGCTCGGCCTATCTGTTCCGCTGGTATGTGGGGCAAAAGGGTGCGGCATCAAAGCTGCAGTATGGCGATTTTACCCTGCAGAAGAGCGCCTGCTCTTACGATGCCATTATTGCGGTCCTGTCCACTTACGCTAAGGCCGAAACGGTGCGCGTGACCATCCCAGAGGGAACCACGGCCATTGCCATTGCCCAGAAGATGGAAGCCGCCGGGCTGTGCAGCGCCGAGGACTTTTTGAAGGAAGCCAACGAGGGCGATTTCAGCGAATACACCTTCTGGCAGTACGTGCCGGACGATGCCGACGCGCCGGACCGCTTTATGAAGTGCGAGGGCTATCTCTTCCCGGAGACCTACGAATTCTTAAAGGACGACACCGTGCACAACTATGTAGCCACCTTCTATGCCCAGTTCGATGCACAGATCACCGATGAGATGTATGCAGAACTTAAAAAGCAGGATATGACCCTGCCCCAGCTGATCACACTGGCATCCTTTGTGCAGGAGGAAGCAGGCAACAGTCAGGACTCGAACGTGGCACAGGTGTTCCGCAACCGTCTGGCTGCGGATTCGCCCTACCCGCGCCTGCAGAGCAACACCTCCAGCTATATCCAGAGCGACAGTGACAACAATTACCTCTGGAACTGGGTGGCACCCTACTATGGCGGCTGGGATAATATCCCGGAAAATATCGTGGCTGCGTATGATACCTACAGTTGCAAGGGCCTGCCTGCCGGGCCGATCTCGAACCCCGGCATTGCGGCCATCAGGGCAGCGCTGGCCCCCCAGCCCAATGAGGAGGCCAAGGATGCCTATTTCTTTGTGACCGACCTCAAGGGCAGCTATTATTATGCCCGCACCCTGAGCGAACACAGCGCAAACTGCCAGAAGGCAGCACAAGTGAACAAAACTGTGAATACGGAAAAATGAGAGGAATTTGAACTATGCTGCAAATCCCGGAACTGCTGGCCCCGGCAGGCGATCTGGAACGCCTGCGCTATGCCATCAACTACGGTGCCGATGCCGTTTACTGCGGCCTGCCTGAATTTGGAATGCGGTCTGCTCCGGCCAACTTTACGCCGGAACAGCTGGCCGAGGGTGTCATCTACGCTCACGCCCGCGGCCGCAAGGTCTACCTGACCATGAACACCCTGCCCACCAACGAGGAAGCTGACCGTCTGCCCGAGGCCATCAAGGAAGCAGCCAAGGCCGGTGTGGATGCCTTTATCGTGGCAGACCTTGGTGTGTTGGATGCCTGCAAGACCTTTGCACCGGACATCGATGTGCACATGTCCACCCAGACAGGCATCACCAACTGGGCTGCGGCCCGCGCCGCCTACAACATGGGCGCAAAGCGCGTGGTGCTGGCCCGTGAGATGACCCTGCAGGATATTGCGATCCTGCGCGATAAAACACCGCCGGAGCTGGAGATCGAAGCCTTTGTGCACGGTGCTATGTGCATGAGCGTTTCGGGCCGATGCCTGCTTTCCAACTACATGGCGGGCCGCGACGCGAACCGCGGCCAGTGCGCCCAGCCCTGCCGCTGGAAATACTATCTCAGCGAGGAGACCCGTCCGGGCCAGCTGTACGAGATCGGCGAGAACGAGAACGGCAGCTACATCCTCAACGCCAATGATATGTGCACCGCGCCTTTCCTTGATCTGATCTGCAAGGCCGGTGTGGACAGCCTGAAGATCGAGGGCCGTGCCAAGACCTTCTACTATGTGGCAAGCGTTACCGCCGCCTACCGCAGGGCGCTGGACGCTTATCTGGCCGACCCGCTCAACGACAACTTTGAGCTGCCTGCTGAAGTGTACGAGGAGCTTACCCGTACCAGCCACCGCCATTACTCGCCGGGCTTCTACTTTGGCCGCGAGCAGGCCAGACAGGCCACCGACAGCGCTACTTACATCCGCGAGTGGGAGTTTGTGGGCACGGTGAACGGCTGGGAGAACGGCGTTGCCTCCTGCCAGCAGCGCGGCAAGTGGAGCCTGGGCGACACTCTGGAAGCCCTCTGCCCGGATGGCCGCAGCATTCCGCTGAACCCTGAGTGGATCGAAAACGAAGCCGGTGAACGGGTGGAGAGCACCCCCGCATGCCATGGAAAAATACACCATTCCCACGCCGGGCAGCTGCCGCCCATGAGCCTGCTGCGGCGCAAACGGTATAAGGAGACCACAATGGAAGCAACACGCCTGTGTCCATACTGCCTGCAGCCGCTGCCCGGAGCAGCACAAAGCTG
>ENA-OQIL01000451-OQIL01000451.1-human-gut-metagenome-genome-assembly--contig:-NODE-451-length-14882-cov-27.611996_pt1 | contig 14882 bp, 10 predicted proteins | sample MGYA00242583_ERZ504748 | MGnify/ENA primary metagenome ERZ504748 (study PRJEB26092, sample SAMD00036191) | human gut metagenome | host: Homo sapiens | study: EMG produced TPA metagenomics assembly of...
GTTCATAAACCCGTCAGAATCCGTGGATTCTGACGGGTTTCCTTTTGTTTTCGTCACTTTTCCGGGCCAATTATTTTTGCCGTTTTTATTTGACCCAAACCGTGACCCATACGGGATCTCGGAGCGGTCAGGGCTGGAGACTACCAGAGAGGATACCGCCCATCGTTTTGGCGGCCTGACGCTGGGAGGCCGTGGTCACGTGGGCGTAGGTGTCCAGGGTGAAGCCTGCGCTGAAGTGCCCCAGCATCCCGGATACCGTTTCTACGTCCACCCCCGTTCTGCAGGGCCAGGGTGGCAAAGGTATGACGCAGATCATGGAACCTCACTCGAGGCAGCCCCGCCCGTTTCAACACCCGGTGGAGCATGTGCAGCACGCTGTCCGGGGAGATCGGCCCGCCCGTGGTGCTGGGGAATACCCACTGGCTGCTCCCCGTTTTCTTCCTCTGTGCTTCCAGAACGCCTATCGTATCCTCTGCAAGCGGCAAGGTGCGGTAGGCATTTTTCGTTTTTAGTGGCGCCTCCACCACCTCGCCGTTGATTCGGGCAATCTGCCGCCGAACCCGGAGGTCGCCCCGCTCCAAATCAATGTCCTCCCACTTCAGACCGAGAAGTTCACCCCGGCGGAGCCCGGTGGCCAGCTCCAGGTAATAGAGTTCAAACACACCACTGTCCCTTGCCTCTCTCAGAAAGGACTGGAGTTGCTCCACCGGTAGTGTCTGCATCTCACGGTGCTCCAACCTTGGCAGGGCGCAGCCATCCGCCGGGTTGGTAGAGATCAGTTTCTGCTCCTGAGCCAGTTTCATGGCAGAGGAAATGATTTGATGGATGTTCCGCACCGTCTTGGCGCTGAGCCCTTTGGACTGGTGCTTGGATTCCAGTCGATCCACCCTGCCCTTCTCCAACAGCTTCTTGTAGAACTTCTGCAATTCCAGAGAAGTGAGCTTTTCCAGCGGGATTTTGCCGATATTGGGCTTGATGTGGTTGTCAATGTAACCCCGGTAGGTCTGGTGGGAGGAGGGCCGCACCTTCACCTTAGCGTAGTGTTCAAACCATACCTCCATCCACTGGCCCACGGTGTACCGGCCAACCTTGGCCGCATCCAGCCCCTTCGCTTCCTCAATGGCGGCTTTCAGCTTTGCTTTTGCCTCCGCCTGGGTCTTGCCCAGGACGTTCTTGTAGATGGCCTTGCCCGTCTCCGGGTCACGACCGGCGGTATATCGTCCTTCCCATCGGCCGTCTTTCCGCTTGCGAAGATTTCCTTCCCCGTTGGCCCTTCGTTTTGCCATACTGTTCGCCTCCTTTGCAGCAACACAACATATCCCAGAAAGAGAGAACTATCCAGGGGCACGGCGAACTGTTATCAAAAAAGTTATCATTTGGGGTAGCGAACACAGTGGCAATCAATCAAAAATTTTTCTGTGATAAACCAAAATATATGGTATACTGTCTTCATAAAGTAGCGGAGGTGGATCGCATGGATTTGTACGATCAGGTGAAAAAACAGTGGCAAATGTGGTCTGTCCGTTCAGACGAAGACTTGGACCTGCGCCTGGACAACTTCCGCATTCTCTTCGCGTACAACTCCGGGAAAATCGAAAACGCGGCGATTTCTTACCACGACACCCGGGAGATTTTTGAGAACGGCCGGGTGGTCGGCTATACCGGCGATCCCCGCACGCTGTTTGAACTTCAGAATCAGAAGGTCTGCTATGACTTCCTCCGGGGGAAGATTCCTGTCAAGGAGCCGCTTTCCATCCCACTGATCCTGGAGATCCATCGTGCGCTGACGGAGGGGACTTACGATGAGCGCCGTTATCTGGTCAATGGAGAGCGGCCCGGGACATTCAAAAAACATGACTATGTGACTGGCATCCATGAGGTCGGCTCTTACCCGGAAGAAGTGGAAGGTGACTTGGCAGAACTGATCGGTGAAGTCAACTCTGTAGGTCCGAAAGCCCCGCTGAAGGCCGGAGCGTATCTCCATGCGCGTTTTGAGAATATTCACCCCTTCGCCGACGGGAACGGCCGCGTTGGGCGGACATTATTGAACTACTGGCTGATGATCAACAACTATCCCCCCCATGATCATTTATGAGGAAGATAAAAAGGCATACTATGACGCGCTCCAGCAGTATGATGAACAGGAGTCTCTGGATGCTTTGGTCCGTTTCTTGGAAGCACAGACGGTCAAGACTTGGGCGCGCGTCATGAAACTCTCCCCAAATGATACGCCGAAACATCAAGGAATCGAATTTCATATGCTGTAAATGCCTGGCCTCCCGTAGCAGCGGGAGGCTTTTCTCTTTGTTTTGCAGCGCAATTTTTGAAGGGGCAATAGTCCGAATATTCACTTCTTGGATTTGCGATAAAACCGGTCACTATCCCCAAGGTGAACCCCGCAGGTTCACCCTTACGACCTTGATTTCATGCGGGTTTGAGGGCGCAATCCTCTGATTCCGGTCACCTGTGATCCCCGAAGTGAGCCAAACCGACCACCTATGACCCCCACAGACAACTCCCCGCAAACCGTTGTCCCGCCCCGCGTTGCGGGGCGGTGTGACCCGGCCGGAGGGCGCTTGCGACCCCCGGCCTTTATCCTGCACTATTTTCGACCCCTCGGTCCACCCTTTGGTGGGGTGAAAAAACCCTTACTTCTTCGCTTTTTCAATATCCCGCCACACAGCCCCAACACGGCGTTGAAAGCCAACTGTGGGCACGGATGCTCCCCCGCCAGTTAAAGGCCCGCACAGCGGCTCACAGGCGGTCAAGCGGGGCTTTCCTGCTCTGTCAGGAGTTTCGCCACCCGCTGCCGCTCCTCCGCCAATTCTAAATCCTCCATCTGGCGGGCATAGTACTCATCCATCACCTCCTGGATGGGGCGGAGAGTAAAGCGTAGATTCCCGTTGCGTTTTCCTCCTGCCTTGGTAATGACCTCAGTCGGCTCGGCGGTGATGATACCACGCTCCTCCAGTTGCCGGATGTATTTGCGTACCGTGTTCCCGCTCATGTTCACTGCTTTCCCGATGGTTTTGATGCTGGGCCAGCACTGGCGTGTTTTGCGATCCTCACACCGCCGCAGGAAGCTGTACACGGCCAACTCACCGGCGGTCAGCCCCAAGAGAAAAATCTCATTGGGCAAAGCGAAAAAATTCCCATGACTGCAGAATCTCATTTCCAACCTCCTGTGTGCTCATTCACCCATTGGATGAACTGTTCTTTGGGTACCACCATCCTGTTGCCGATGCGCAGTACCGGGAAGCCCGGCTCGTGCATCAGTTCATATCCGCTGGACGGTGAGACGCCCAATACCTTCGCCACTGTTTTTGAGTTGAGAAACAGCGGCAGCTCCTCATAATTTTTGTAGGCAGACTCTTTCATTTTGATTACCCCCTCTACTACTTTACCCGAGGACATTTCTGAAGTGACATAGAATTGACACACCTGTGCTTCTTTTAACCCCCTCACTATGTATTGGGGAAATAATATCCTTTTGACATATTTCTGACAGAAAAGCGGAGCGCCTGCTTGGTCAGCAGACGCTCCGCTCAGTGTTGGGTCGATTCAGTTTTGCGCCGGTTTCCGCCGACGGCATTTTCCATCTGCTTCGTCCCGCTCCTTCAGCAGACGAGCCAGGGCAGAGAAAAACTTCTTTTGCAGATAGTCCACGCTGCCCCGGTTGAGCTGATGGGCCTCTGCGTACTTGCGGATGGACAGGCCGTCTACAAACCGCTCCCGGAAATAGTCCCGGTATTCTGACAGGATGGTTTTCAGAGCGTTGTCCAGAAACTGCAGATCCTCTTTCAGCTTGGCGAAATCACTTCGTGTGATGGCCGCATATCTTTTTTCTTTCACGCAAAGGTGGTATTTGTTCCAGTCGAAGGTGTAGTTCTCTGCAGAGTTCCTTGGCGTATGCGTGGTAGGTGAGAGACTGCTGATACTCTCGGGAGTCGTATTCTTCATCCAACTGCCGCCGATGCCGTTTGCGCACCGGCCCCCGGAAGCCCTCATCCTCCAGCCGCTCGATGGCAGCCGCTGAGATCTTCATGTTTATCTGCCGCTTGTACTTGGCCTTCCGCTCTCCATCCACTTTTACGAAGGCGCAGAAGGATTTTTTGCTGGAGGTGCATGTACCTGGGGACATCCGCGAAAGGTATAGGAAGTCCAGATGATCGGTCTCTCTCCGGTGTCGCATCGGTGGCCGTGGAAATCACATAGACCACCTTGCCATCGTACCGCCGGTAGTACCCGGCACGGATTTTTCTTTCTGTCATCTGGTCACCCCCTATTTGTCTTCCTGCCCTCAGTACAGCGGAGCACGGAACCGTTGTAAATGGAAGAGGCTTTTCTTTGTTTTATTCCCCCGTAGAATTTGAGGGTCACATTCTATTACGCCTGCGGTTCTAACTAAGGAACAGGTCAAGAATCTCTGAGCTAATGAAGACCGACTCTCCCTCTTTTTTATTCCTGCGGCTTAATCTATGCCGCGGCGTTGGCATTGATCCGGTCGATGACACTTTTGATCCCAGCCCACAGGGACAGATCTGTGAAAATCTCCACGATACTTCCACGATCTGTGAAGGGCGGTTCCTGAAGCACAGACAGATCCTTCATGACTCCATTATGGACAATATACTCCACGATCTGGTTGACGAAGTAGATCTGCCGGCTGTCCAGATTGACATCGTTTAAGTACTGGGCAAAGGCCTCCTTGGCGGCGTTCATATCCATACCTACGATCTCCCGGACGAACTCCCCCAGAGGTTTCTGCCCCACCTCGGCCTCATAGTCTTGTCTGGTGCCCACCTCACTCCAGAGGATGGACTCCAACGCCTTTACATCCTCCGCCGTCAGCGGCACATTTGAGCGCAGCTTGGCGATAGCGGGCTTGTCCTGATGCTGGCGCACATAGAACTCCGCCTTGGCCTTGTAGTTTTTCAGGTCGTCGTTCTCCAGCTCCGACTCCTTCCACTCCACGGAGAGGATATCGTCCGTAAAATTGGTGTTGTAAATCGCGCCGTCGTGGGGCAGATACTTCATCAGATTCCGCAGGCACTCCCGGATGTGCTCAAACTCGTTGATCCCGGCGTTGTCCAGGTAGTCGGTATGCAGGATCTTCTCGATGAGTTCCGATTGGGCCCGGATCTCCGGGATGTTGGCCACGCTGGCCACGCCGCTGACCTTCTTCACCAGGTCCTTTCGGGCTTTCTTATAGGTCTTGCCCACCAGATAAGCCAGCTCGATCCCGTACATCAGCGCGTCGAACCGCACGGCGCTGGCCTCGTCCATATCCGGCTGGAGCAGGGGGGCCACTTCCTCTTTCAGATGAAGCGTATCCTCATAGCTGAGGGCCTGGTAGCTCGCCGGGTCGGCGAACTTCTCCACATACCGCAGGTGCTGCCGCACGGCGAAGTTCTCCCGGTCCAGCTGCTGCACCTTGGCCAGCATCTCCTCCACCAGCTTCTCCCGGAATGGAATCAGGTCTTCAGTCTGATAGGCCAGGTCCTGGAGCTTGTAGACGATCTGGGCTTTCAGATAGAAGATGGCACTTTGCAGGGCCATCTGGTTGGCAGTGGCCTTGCCCTTGTTCATTCGGAAGAACTCAAAGTTGCCGCACAGGTCGAAGATGTAGAACTTGGTTTTGTCCTCCCCGTCTATCAACCCCGGACACAAACGGGTACCCCGGCCGATCATCTGCCAGAACTTCGCCTTGCTCATAACCTTCTTGAAGAACACCAGGTTCAGCACCTCGGGTACATCAATGCCGGTATCCAGCATGTCCACGGAGATGGCAATCTGGGGCAGCTTTTTCGGGTCAGAGAATTCGTCGATGGCGCTCTGGGCGTAGGTCATGTAGTTGTCGATGACCTTGGCATAGCCGGGCAGGTGTGGATACTCTTTGCCGAAGACCTCCAGAATTTTTTCGGCGTGGCGGTGGTTCTTGGCGAAGATGATGGTCTTGCCCAGCTTCTCCCCGTAGTCGATCTTCAGGCCATTGGTCATCAGCAGGTTCAGGGTCAGACGGATGGTGTCCTCGTTGAACAGCCACTCGTTGAGGGCGGAGGACTCAATCCGCTCGGGCAGCTCCCCGTTCTCGTCAGTAAAAGTGGCCTCATACTCCGCCTTTTCCTCCTCGGATAGGTCGGCGTAGGAAATGCCCTCCTCCAGGAATTTCAGCTTGCTCTCCACGGTGAGGAAGTCCACCAGGAAACCGTCCTTTACCGCCTGGGCCAACTCGTAGCCGTAGGTGGACACGCCGCTCTCCAGTTCAAAACCTCATAGGTGTTCTTATCGATCTCGTCTTTAGGGGTGGCGGTGAGGCCCACCAGAGGGGCATCGAAGTAGTTAAAAATGTCCCGGTACTTGTTGTAGATGGAACGGTGGGCCTCGTCGCAGATCACCAGGTCAAAGTGGCCTACGGTAAACAGCTTGCCCTCTCCGTCCTCCACCGAGTCGATGCAGTTCATCATGGTTTGATAGGTGGAAAAGACGCAGTGGGCGGTGTAGTTGTCTTTCTCCTCGCACAGGTTGGTCACGGAGAGGTCGGGCAGCAGGTTCACAAAGCTGCGCTTGGCCTGGGTGACCAAGGAGTTGCGGTCAGCCAGGAAGAGGACATTCTTTACCCAGCCGTGCTGAAGGAGCACCTTCACCAGGGCGATGACCGTGCGGGTCTTACCGGAGCCGGTGGCCATGACCAGCAGGGCCTTCCGGCGGTTCTGGGCCAAAGCCTGACAGGTGGCTTTGATTGCCCCCTCCTGATAGTAGCGTCCCGCGATGGCGTGGTCCACCTGGATGTACTTGAGGCTTGTCCGCATGTCCCGAAGGTTGAAGAGCTTCTCCAGATCCCGCTTGGAGTAGAAGGCGGCCACCTTCCGCTCCGGGTAGGCCCCGTCGTCCAGGCGGGTGTCAAAGCCGTTGGTGAGGAAGATCACCGGGCGGCGGCCATACTTCTTTTCCAGAATTTTGGCGTACTCCTGTGCCTGCTGGCGGCCCTTGGACGGGTCCACACAGGTGCGCTTGGCCTCGATGACGGCCAGGGGGCGGTGGGCATCATCGTAGAGCACATAGTCGGCATAGCCCACCTCGCTCTTGTTGGGCATACCGGGCAGCTCCACCTCATTGAGCCAGTCCTTCCCTTCCGTCCAGCCCGCGTCGGTGAGCATGGCGTCAATGTACAGCTTGCGGGTCTCGTACTCGGACAGGTCCAGGGGCTTGGGGGTGTAGCTGGGCTGCTGGGCCTCCCGACGGGCGGTGAGCTCTGCCCGTAGAGCCTCATTTTCCGCCATGAGGGCGGCCAGGTCCACCTCCGGCACGGGAGCGGGAGCCGGGGTGGCGGTCTGCTGCTCCAGCAGGGCCGGGTCAAATTCTCCGGGCGTATAAGTCGTGCCGTAGCAGCAGGCGATAAAGTCCATGAAGTACCATAGATTTTCCAGGCACAGCCGGGCCTGCTCCGGAGCGATCTTCCTGCTGGTATGGGCGGCGGCGTTGCCTGTCTGGCGGATGTACTTGAGACGCTGCCACAGATCCCGGTCCACGATGGCCCGAAAGTCCTCGGTGTCCATAAGGCTGGCCAGCCGGTCATCGTAGGGCATGACTAACCCGCCGTCCACGGAGTACATCCATTTGACAGCAAACTCCATACACCGGCGGCAGTTCAGGGCACAGGCCGCCGGGTCGATGGTATAGATTTTTTCCGCTGCGACAGCGACCTCTCCGATTCTTTTTCGCAACTTTCCGCAGCCCTCTTCGCACTGCGAACGCGTGCCGCAAACGCACGCTATATTGGGAAGGTATGAGCGACGCAATCGAAAGCAAAGCAAACAACAACGGGCATGACGAGACGGCGCTGATCGGACGCGAATCGGACGTGGTGCCGGGCCGTTTCGGCGAACCGCTGCAAATCACGCATGTGCAGTATTCGCGCGGCGGCGGCAGCACCGCGCCGAAACGACCGTTGTTCCTGTGCCTGCACGGCTGGGGATCGAACGAGGCGGACTTGGCCGACATGATGCGCTACGTCGCGCCATACAACGATTTCGCCTCGTTGCGCGCGCCGTTGACGCTGCAGCCGGCTGGCCGCTTTGCACCCGGCGCGTACTCGTGGCTGCATGATTGTGTGGATACCGGCGAGGATTTGGACCGTGACGCATTCGCCGCAGCGAAAGCAATCGACGATTGGGTTTCGGCGAACATTCCCGACGACCGTGCCGTGGTGCCGATTGGTTTTTCGCAGGGCGGTCTGCTGGCTATTCACTTGCTGCGCGTGCACCCGGAACGCTACCGTGCGTCGATTTCATTGTCCGGATTCCTTGCGCCTGGGCTCGTCCGCGGCACCGCGCCTGCCGACGACCGTATCGCGCCGCTCAATATTCCCACGTTCTTCGGTTACGGCAACAGCGATACGGTGATCGCCAAGCCGGAGCTTTTCGCCATGAGCGCCTGGCTGGACGAGCACACGTTCCTCACCGCGAAAAGCTACCGTGGGCTCGACCACTCCGTCAGCCTCGACGAGTTCAGCGACCTACGCGGATGGCTCGCCGTGCATGACATCGCGCCGGGGATTCTGTGATGCATCAGTCGGTGATATCGGCCTTGTAGAAGTTCACGTAGGAGCGGCTCGGGGTCGGACCGCGCTGGCCCTGGTAGTGCGAGCCGGTGCCGGCGGAGCCGTACGGATGCTCGGCGGGCGAGCTCAGCTGGAAGAAGCACATCTGTCCGATTTTCATGCCCGGCCACAGCTTCACCGGCAGCGTCGACACATTGGACAGCTCCAGCGTGATGTGCCCTTCGAAACCCGGGTCGATGAATCCCGCGGTGGAGTGAGTGAGGATGCCGAGTCGTCCAAGCGAACTCTTGCCTTCGAGTCGTGCCGCAACCGTCGAATCAAGCTTCACATACTCCCACGTGGAGCCGAGCGCGAACTCGCCCGGATGCAAGATCCACGGCTCATCAGACCGGACTTCGAACTGCTCGGTCAGCTCGCCCTGGTTCTCCGCCGGATCCACATACGTATACGCATGGTTGTTGAACAGACGGAAGAAGCGGTCCAGACGGACGTCGATCGACGCCGGCTGCACCATTTCCGGGGTCCACGGATCGAGCGAAATATGGCCGTCAGCCTGTGCGGCGAGAATGTCGCGATCGGACAGCAGCATCGAAATTCCTCCAAACATCACCGGAACAATCGTCATATGAGCGGGCGCGCAGCCAACGCGCGCCCACCAACTGTCGTCCAGTCTAGCCCGTCGACGCTATAAGCCAGCATCACCGCCGATGCATCGCACGCAGCACGCACTTGCGCAGCTCGGAGGCGACGAGCACAATCATCGCCAGGCCGAGGCATTCGACCCACGCACCCGCGGACAGCGGCACGGTACCGAACGCGGTGTTGAGGAACGGCACGTAGACCACCGCAAGCTGCAGCAGCGTGGACAGTGCGATCGCACCCCACAGCCACTTGTTGGCGAACAGCCCCACGAACACCGACTGGTCATGCGAGCGAGAGCACAGCGCGTTGAGCATCTGCGCAAACACAAGGATGGTGAAGCCCATCGTGCGCGCCTCAGTCATTTGCGCATCATGTCCGACAGCATCCACGGAACGGTCGGTGAACAAGCCTCCGGCGAGGTGCATGTCCATGCCGATCAGCGTGACGGCGGCCATGATGATGCCGATGAAGATGATGTCTCCCCACATCTGCCCGTCGATCACGCGGTCGGTGAGTTTGCGCGGCTTGCGGGCCATCACGTCGTCGGTGGAGGGATCGACGCCCATCGCCAAGGCCGGTGCCGCGTCGGTGAGCAGGTTGATCCACAGCAGCTGCGTGGCGAGCAGCGGCACGGTCACGCCTTGGCTGCCCGGCTGCGTGATGCCGAGGAAGCCGGCCAGCATCACACCGCCGAAAACCGTGAAGACCTCGCCCACGTTGGAGCTGAGCAGGTATCGCAGGAATTTACGGATGTTGTCGAAAATGCCACGGCCTTCGCGCACCGCTTCGACGATGGTGCTGAAGTTGTCGTCGGCGAGGATCATCTTGGCGCTCTGCTTGGTCACTTCGGTGCCGGTGATGCCCATGGCCACGCCGATATCCGCGGTTTTGACGGCGGGAGCATCGTTTACGCCGTCGCCGGTCATAGCCACGATATTGCCTTGCCGTTGCAGCGATTCGACGATTTTCAGCTTGTGTTCCGGCGCAACGCGCGCGTACACGGAGATTTCGCGGGTGGCCTTGTCGAACGCTTGCTCGTCCGGCAGCTCGTCGAGTTGAACGCCGGTGAGCACTTTGCTACTAAGGTCGGCGCTGCCGACCGAGCTGCCGTCTCCGTCCGTTTCAATAATGCCCAGATCGCTGGCGATGCGTGCCGCGGTAAGCGGATGGTCACCGGTAATCATGACGGTGCGGATGCCGGCGCGATGCGCTTCGGCGACGGAATCGCGCACTTCGGTACGCGGCGGATCGATGATGCCGACCATGCCGACCCAGATCAAGTCGCTTTCCAGCACATCGCTTTGGTCGGCGATGTCCGCCACGTGACCGGCGGCGTTGATGCGCACGCCTGGCACTGCGGCGAGCGACGCGGTGCCGAGTGGCCGGTACGCCTGGCCCAGCGTACGATACGCTTCGGCGGACAGGCGTTCCACGGCGGCGAGGATCTGCTGGCGATCGCCTTGCGTCATCGGTCGTACGGCACCGTTGACCGCGATGCGGCTGCAGTAGCCGAGCAGTACGTCGGGGGCACCCTTGGCGAAGACGGTGAGACGCCCGGCATCGGCGTTGTCCTGCGCGACGACGGCCATGCGTTTGCGGTCGGAGGTGAATGGAATCTCGCCGACGCGCGTGTAGTTGGCGTATTTGCGATCGGCCTTCACCTTGCGTGCGGCGACGATAAGCGACACTTCGGTCGGGTCGCCGACGGCTTCCCACGTTATGTCGGAAGCAGCGGAACCATCGCCGGCACCTGTGTTTTCGCGCAATTCGCCGTCGTTGGCCAGCGAGCCCACGGCGAGCGTGGCGACGGCTTCGACCTGTGCGGCGGAAGCGGCGGAACCAGACAGAGCAGCGTCGGGAATCGCAATCATTCTGCCTTCTGGCGCATAGCCGGTGCCGGTCAGCTGCACCTCACCGCTCGGCGTGACCACGCGTTCCACCGTCATCTCGTTGCGGGTGAGCGTGCCGGTTTTGTCGGAGCAGATCACCGACGCGGAACCGAGCGTTTCCACGGAATGCAGTTTCTTGACGATCGCATGATGTTCGGCCATGCGGCGCACGCCGAGCGCGAGCACGACTGTCAGAATCGCGGCGAGCCCTTCCGGCACGGCCGCGACGGCCAGCGAAACGGATAGCAGCAGCGAATCGATTACGTCGTGGATGTCGTTGAAGCCTTCGGTCAGCGCAAGCGCCACCAGCACGACCGCCGCGATAATGCACACCGCGATGCCGAGAATCTTGGAAACGTAGTTCATTTCCTTCTGCAGCGGACTGTCATCATCATCCGTGGCCTGCAGAAGGTCCGCGATTTTACCGACCTGCGTGCGCATGCCGGTGCTCGTCACGATTGCGCGGCCGGTGCCTTGCGTCACGGACGTGCCGTTGAACACCATATTGGCGCGATCACCCAAGGCCTTGGCTTCGGCAAGTGTGTCGACGTTTTTGCCGACCGGTACGCTTTCACCGGTCAGGCTCGCTTCCGCCACGCGCAGGCTGGCGGCGGCGAGCAGACGTCCGTCGGCGGGAATGGAGTCGCCTTCACCGAGCACGACCATGTCTCCCGGCACCACGTCGACGGTGTTGATGCGTGCGATTTTGCCGTCGCGCAGCACGTTGGTTTGCGGCGCGGTCATTTGGGAGAGCGCTTCGACGGCTTCTTCCGCTTTCGATTCCTGAATGTAGCCGAGTACCGCGTTGACGATAAGGATAAGCACAATGACGATGGCGTCGAACGGCAGTATTTCGCCGCCTTCCGCGCCTGGCGCAGCGTTGGCTTTTTCGATGAACCATGCGATGAGCGAGATGCCGGTGGCAGCGAGCAGCAGGTAGACGAGGGGGTCTTTGAACTGCGCCAGGAACTTCTTCCATTTTGGCACGGGTGGTGCGGATGCGAGCTCGTTCGGCCCGTATTGCGCGAGTCGGCGTTCAGCTTCGGCTTGGCTCAGACCGGTGTTCGGATCGACGCCGAGCGATGCGGCCACGGCTTGCGCGTCGGCAAGCGACGGGTCGATTTGTGGCGGCTGCTGGTTTTGCTGATCCTGCCGAATCTGCGTGCGATCGCCCGTAGCGGAATCGCCGTCAAAATTGGCATGGGACTGGATGGACTGATCTTTCTTGCGATCATCCATGGTGATCTCCTTGGGAGCGCCGCGGAGTAGTCAGCTCTCCCCCGTCTTACGTATGCCTCGAATCGCGGAAATCGAAAATCCGCGGAATCGCAAGCATTTTGCAAAGGCGAGGCAACGCTGCGCGGTTGTGGGCACCGGGCGGACGCCATCGGCGCATCCTGTTATTATCGCACATCCTCGGCGTGTGAAAAATGGACATGTGGCGGAACGATGCATGGCACGCGACGGGTGCACGATACCATGAAGTGTGATATATTATCGGTAGTTAGTAAAATTCATTACTAAACGGTCGTGCAACATCGCACGGCGCAACCGCAACGATGCAGTGACACCAAGTAATACAGGGGGATGCAAGATGGCAGATACAGCCGAACTCGCAATCGTACATGCAACCACGGCAAGTGCAAGCTGGCTCACCGATCCGACGGTGTTCGCAGTGAACCGCAAGCCGGCACATTCCAGCCACCGATATGTCATCGGCGAGACGAGCGAGCCGAAGCAGAGCCTCGACGGCGAATGGAAGGTTCGTATCGAACAAGCGCGCAACGTGGACGTGGAAAGCGCTCCGTTCGCGGCCGTCGATTTCGAGGATGGCGATTTCGGCGCGATCGAGGTGCCGGGCCACTTGCAGATGGCCGGCTATCTCAAGAACAAGTACGTCAACATCCAATATCCGTGGGACGGTCACGAGGATCCGCAGGCGCCAAATATTCCGGAAAACAACCATGTGGCAATCTACCGCCGTCGATTCGCGCTCGACGCGCAGCTTGCGCGCACGCTGGAAAACGACGGCACGGTCAGCCTCACCTTCCACGGTGCCGCCACCGCGATCTACGTATGGCTTGACGGCACGTTCGTGGGTTACGGCGAGGACGGATTCACGCCGAGCGAATTCGATGTGACGGAAGCGCTGCGAAACGGCAATGGCAACGCCGCCGATTCCCCCGAAGCCGAGCATACGCTCACCGTCGCCTGCTACGAATATTCGAGCGCCTCTTGGCTGGAAGACCAGGATTTCTGGCGACTGCACGGCCTGTTCCGCACCGTCGAGCTCGCCGCCCAGCCGCATACGCACGTCGAAACCGTGCAGCTTGAAGCCGACTACACCGCAGCCGACACCGCCGGTACGGCCGACACCGCCGAACTCAACGCGGCACTCACCTTGCGCAACCCCGCCGACGCGATGACTATCGAAAGCACGCTGCGCGACGGCGACGGAAATGTCGTATGGGAATCAACGCAGGCCTGCAACGGCGAAATCGCCCTTAATTCCGGCAAAATGACGAACATCGCGCCGTGGAGCGCGGAATCGCCGACGCTGTACACGCTGACCGTACGCGTCGTCGGACATGACGGCGCCATCATCGAAACCGTGACGCAGAAGATCGGCTTCCGCACGTTCCGCATCGAAAACGGCATCATGACGATCAACGGCAAGCGCATCGTGTTCAAGGGCGCGGACCGCCACGAATTCGACGCGAAGCGCGGCCGCGCGATCACCCGCGAGGACATGCTTTCCGACGTGGTCTTCTGCAAGCGGCACAACATCAACGCCATCCGCACCTCCCACTACCCCAACCAGGAGTATTGGTACGACCTGTGCGACGAGTACGGTCTGTATCTGATCGACGAGACGAATATGGAGACGCACGGCACGTGGGTGGCAAACAATGTCGAGCGTCCTGAAGACGGCATCCCCGGCAGCCGCCCCGAATGGGAGGGCGCGTGCGTGGACCGCATCAACAGCATGATGCGCCGCGATTACAACCATCCGAGCGTGCTGATCTGGTCGCTTGGCAACGAGTCGAGCGCGGGCGAGGTTTTTCGTGCGATGTATCGCCACGCGCACACGATTGATCCGAATCGTCCGGTACATTACGAGGGTTCCGTGCACATGCGCGAATTCGAGGATGTGACGGACATCGAAAGCCGTATGTACGCGCATGCTGACGAAATCGAACGCTATCTGAACGACGGCAGCCCGGCACATACGGACGGTCCAAAGAAGCCGTACATTTCCTGCGAATACATGCACGCAATGGGCAATTCGTGCGGCAATATGGACGAATACACGGCGTTGGAACGCTACCCGATGTACCAGGGCGGTTTCATTTGGGATTTCATCGACCAGGCAATCGAGACCAAGCTGCCCGACGGCACGACACGCATGTGCTACGGCGGCGATTTCGGCGATCGTCCAAGCGATTACGAATTCTCCGGCGACGGCCTGCTGTTCGCCGACCGCACCCCCTCGCCGAAAGCGCAGGAAGTCAAGCAGCTGTATGCGAACGTGAAAATTGCGGTTTCGGTCGATGAAGCGCGTATTACGAACGACAATCTGTTCGTGTCTACGGGCGATTATCGCTTCGTGCTGCGGATTTTGGCCGACGGCAAGCCGGTATGGTCGACTACGCGCCGTTTCGACGTGGCCGCCGGCGAGAGCGCTTCATTCGAAGTCGATTGGCCGGTTGATGACTACCGCAGCAACGCCGAAGAGCTGGTTTTGGATGGTATCGCAGCAGCTTGGCAACGCTTGCGATTGGGCACCT
>ENA-OQIL01000452-OQIL01000452.1-human-gut-metagenome-genome-assembly--contig:-NODE-452-length-14864-cov-2.247608_pt1 | contig 14864 bp, 17 predicted proteins | sample MGYA00242583_ERZ504748 | MGnify/ENA primary metagenome ERZ504748 (study PRJEB26092, sample SAMD00036191) | human gut metagenome | host: Homo sapiens | study: EMG produced TPA metagenomics assembly of...
GAAGCTGGGCTGAAAGAATACCTGAAGCATACCGACGGGTTTGACCTGTCTGCCGCGTATTCTGCGGGGTATAACTGGGGGAGCAACCTGTTTTCTGGCTCCGGATCTACACCCACGACGGCAGCTTACACCAACATTCCCACGTTTGACCAGATTTCCGGAATCGCTGACAGTGTAGAGGGGATCAAGAAGTCCGTGGAAATGACGGACGAAGATCTGCAGTCCCTGGTAGACATTGCCGAGCGGCGGTATGTAAACAATATCAACCTGACATCTCAGGCACCGGTCATCAATGTAACCGGCCAGAACACCGGAAACACCCCGGCGGACCGGCAGAACCTTGCTAACGCCCTGCGGGATATTCTTGTGCAGCAGGTGGCGGCCGGGTCCGTGCAGACCACAGCAAGAGCATTTTAAGGAGGCGAATCATGGCAAACAACTTCGGACTGTTTTTACCCGGACGGGCTGTGGTTCGCCTCCCGTCAATCCCGAGCAGTTGCCGGTGTCTAAGGATACTGCAAACGATGAATACAACGTGCTGGGGATCGGGCCCATTATGGTCCCGCGTATTCCCAAGCAGCGGGTGGTGACCATATCCAGCTTTTTCCCCGGAAGATCATTCCCCGGTGTGCTGACCTCCAACGGCTTTCAGCCGCCGGAGTTCTATATCAATTTTTTCGACACCGCGATGAACGAAAAGGCCGTGCTCATCTACACACCAGTGCGCTATTACGAGGACGGGACTCCGTTTATGCAAGGGGATACCGGATTCCAAGTGCTGGTGACCCAATTTACCTACACAGAAAAAGGCGGCGAGACCGGGGACTTTTACTATGATCTGGAACTGACAGAATATCGGGATTATTCACCGCAGACAATACAGATCCAGACTGCGGCAACATCTACCACGCCGGCGGCCGTCAGTACGGAGAGCCAGCGTGACATTCCACAAGGTCAGATTGTGGTGGGCTCCACGTGCATTGCCAATGGCCAGTATTACGCCACCAGCTACGGCACGGGATCCTCCGGCAGCGCAAGCGGGCTCCGTGTTCTGGTGTCCCGCATCGTGGATGAGTCCAGGCAATGCCCCATCCATATCACCACGGAAAGCGGCGGTGCCCTGGGCTGGATTGCAAAATCCGCATTGCAGGTGGTGAGCCAGATATGACGATGGAGCTTTTAATTGCCAATAAGCGCACCGGTCAAATCTGGGAAGTTTACAACTGCGTGGAAGAGGCCACCTGGACCACCAACCGCACCGGGTCCCCCGGGAAGTTTGAGTTTACCCTAATCAAGTCCGGAAACATCGCTTTTCTGGAGGGCGACATTGTGCGGTTTTCCGTAGATGGTCAACTCCAGTTTTATGGATGGGTGTTCACGAAGGAAAAAGACCGATGGGGCGTAATCAAAGTAACCTGTTATGACCGGCTGCGGTATTTCAAGGCAAACGCTTCCTATGCGTTTTATGACATGACTGCCGGGCAGATCATCCAGCAGATTGCCGGAGATCTGCAGGTGGACGTGGGGCAGATCGACGACACCGGGTATGCGTTGCCCAGCTACATCAAGCAAGACGAAGGCTGTCTGGATATCATCGGAGAAGCCGTGCAGCGGACGCTTTTGAACACCGGAAAAATCTTTGTGTTTTATGATGACGGCAACGGTGTAGCGCTCCAGGAGGCAGGAACATGATTTCCAACGTGGTCATTGGAGAGAAATCCCTTCTGACTGACTACGCCTATAAAACCGACATTGACAGCCAGACATACAACTATATCAAGCTGGCCCGACCCAATGAATCCACGGGATTGTGGGAGACTTTTGTGGCTGAGGACAGCAACAACATTGCTCAGTGGGGCCTGCTGCAGCTGTATCAAACAGTTGACAGCGACGCCAACGACGCCCAAATTCAGGCGCAGGCACAGGCATCCCTGGAGTACTACAACCGGCGCATGCGGACGCTGAAAGTAGAGTCCATGGGCGTCCCAGGTTTGCGGGCGGGCCAGATGGTGCTCATGAAGGTCCCAGATTTGGGCGACATCAATCTGGACCAGTACGTCCTGCTGGAAAAGGTTACCCACACCTGGAAAAATGAAGTGCACACCATGGAGTTTGATACCCTGGCGATTTGAGGAAACGAAATGGAACTAAAAGACATCCTTCAGCAGATGATGCAGGAAAGCATGCAGGCAGCCCAGCTGTCAGATTTGCAGATCGGGACTGTGAACCGCAGTCAATCCATTGGAAGTTACTATCAGCACCTCCATGGCTCCTCTGCGGGACTATGAGCCCTTTGTCAATCTCCTCACTTCCTTCTCCAATCCCATCCTGGGGCATTCTGGCCGGCACGCTCTTCACCGCGGTGGTCCAGAGCTCCTCGGCCAGCATCGGTATCCTTCAGGCGCTGGCCCTGAGCGGTGTGGTGGGACTGGATAACGCGGTCTTTGTGCTCTTTGGCCAGAACATCGGTACCTGTATCACCGCATTCCTGTCCTCGGTGGGCGGCTCCAAGAATGCCCGCCGTACCGCGATGGTACACTTCTACTTCAACCTGATCGGCTCCATCCTGTTCCTGATCGGCATTTATGCGATTCAGTACACGGTTGGTTTCTCTTTCTGGGATAACGCAATCGACAAGGGCGGTATCGCAAACTTCCATACGCTGTTCAATCTTACCTGTACGGTGCTGTTCCTGCCGTTCACCGGTCTGCTGGTCAAGCTGGCAACGGCGAGCGTGCCCGCAGAGGAGACGCAGGAGGATCCGCTGGCAAAGCTGGAGCCTCGCTTCCTGACCACGCCATCTCTGGCACTCGATCAGGCACAGCGCTGCATTGCTGACATGGGCGACACTGCCAAGCAGAATTTCCATCTGGCAACCGACCCGCTGTTCGGCGGCGCGGCTGCAAACGAGGAGATCTTCCACGAGCACGAGGCCTTCCTCGACCGTGCAGAGGTTGAGATTGGCCGTTACCTGACCACCATCCACAACATCCGTTCGGTCGATCAGCGCCGCCAGATGGCCGAGATGATGCACTCGCTGTCCGATTTTGAGAAGATCGGTGACTATGCGCAGAACATCTTCGAGCGTGCCGACGAGTTCCGTGAGGCCGGTCTGTCCTTCTCGCCGAGTGCGATGCAGGAGCTGCGCACCATGTGCGAAGCGGTTGCCGAGGTGCTTGACATGACCGTTGACGGCTATGACAATCAGGCTGTTTCGACCGCCCGTATGGTCGAGCCGCTGGAAGAAGTTGTGGATACGATGAAGGAGCGTCTCAAGAGCCGCCACATCGAGCGTCTGGGCCGGAACGAGTGCACCATGCAGACCGGTATCCACTTCCTGGATATTGTGCATGACCTTGAGAAGATCAGCGACCACTGCTCGAATATCGCCATTTATACCATCCAGCTGGCCGAGGGCGCAGCCGAGTTTGATACGCACGCCTACGTCAAGCAGGCATATAAGGAGACCCCGCAGTTCGCGGAGAAGCTCAAATTCTATCAGAATAAGTACCTCACTAAGATTGATGAAGTCGAGGCGATGGAGTAATCAAAAGAGAGATTGGGAAACCAATCTCTCTTTTTTAATTAGTAATTATTGCTGCATATGATGAGGCTTTATTGTAGGGAGGGACAAGGTGAATTGCCCAAAGGGCAAGAGAAGGTGCTCTGGGGTATGACCTCATCCTGCCCTACAGTTTACATGGTTATAAATTTGAGATGATTGCAAAATTATGACAGATTAACGTATTGCGTCGGATCTACCTTTTCATCATTCACCTGCACCTCAAAATGCAGATGCGGGCCAGTGGAGTTGCCGGTATTGCCGGCAAGCGCGATTTTATCGCCCTTGTGACCACATCGCCGACCGACACGAGCAGCTGTGAATTATGCCCGTACAGCGTCTTGAAGCCGTTCCGGTGGTCGAGGATGATATAGCTGCCGTAGCCGTTGCCGGAGTCCTCTGCAACAATGACCTTGCCGTTATCCGCGGCATAGACCGGCGTGCCTTCGTCCACGGCGAGGTCTACGCCGCCGTGCAGGCGGCCCCAGCGGTACTTGAATGCCGAGGTGAACGTGTAGCTGGTCAGCGGCACGGCAAATTCTCCGGTGCCGATGCCGACATTGCGCGTGCCGACCTCGACAATTTCGTCGGTGGCCTGCCGGAGCACGGTGCGAGCAAGGATGGTGCGCGTGCGCTCCTCGCCGTCCACGGTTTCAATCTCGGCGGTGACCTGCGCTGTGCCTGCACAGCCCTGCCGAACGGTCTCACGGTAGGTCTGGTCCTGATTTTCGTTCTCCTGCGTCACGGTGTCGAACGGAATCTGTTCGGTGTAGGTGACGGCGCGGGTCGCAGTCACGTCAAGGCATTGCGACAGGGTATCATACAGCGCGGAATCGGTCTCTGCAAGCGCGGCTGGCGCAACGGCCTTGTCCACGCGGACGGTCTGCAGGAAGTGTACGTTTTCGTCTGCCGCTGTCGTGTACGCGGCCTTGATCCGGTCGAGCGCGGCCTGCGCGCCGTCCGTATCGGCGGCAATGGCGGTCTGTTTGCCGTCCACCGAAATAATGGCAAGCGTGTCCAGCTCGCCGCTGGCGGTAATGAGATTGTGCTCGAGTTCCTCCTGCGTCAGCAGGGGAGCGGCTGTCCGCACCGGCCTGGCCTGCAGGCGCAGCGGCAGGTAATAGTCCGTGCCGGAAACGGCAGATGCGCTGGATTCAACCGCGTTTACTGCGTTCAGCAGCGTTGCGCTGTCCTCGATAACACCGAGCGGTTGACCGTCCGCAAGCAGCAGCGTGCCCGGCCGGGTCAGCAGCAGAGCGGGCAGCAGGAACAGCAGTCCGAATACGCTCAGCGCACAGACCGAACGGCGGCGGCCTGCCTGCCGCAGAACACCGGCGAACCGGCTCCAGACCGGCAGGTCGTATACGCGGCAGATCGTGCGGTCGAGCAGCAGGATGAGCCGCAGAAGCAGGTAGAGCAGGCGTGAAATCACGCCCAAAACAAAAGATAACAGGTTTCGCATGATAGTAGTATGGCGGAATGATGTGCGCCATATTCACTCCTTTCAATGGTTACAGTTTGGTAACAGCACCAAGAATACCCATTTCAGGGAGCGAAGTCATACGAAACCTGTCGCTAAGTTATCAAATTTTTATTTTTTGATGGGTGTGCCCGTAAAATCCGTGGGGAAAAAGCGCGGATCGAGCGGCTTCTGCTGATAATAGCGGTCGAGAGCGGCACGCTGCAGCGAGACCGCCAGCGGCACGGCGGCATCAAACAGATCGTAGAACGAATCCGTTCGCTCGCCGGTGCGGGATGTCCACGGACGGTGCTCCTGATTGGTGCAGTCCGCCGAGAGCGGCTCTGTCGGACGGATAAGCGAGGACGCAAAACCGGATTTGCCGATCAGGTGCTCGAACCGCTGCAGACGGCTGAGTGCAGAGGCACCCTGATGCGCGAGATGGTGCATGCGGCGCATATCGTTCATCGAGTGGTAGACGGCGGCAGGCGTGATGTGCACGCCGTACGTCTCCCGCAGGGCCTGCGCCAGAATTTTCGCCGCGAGAGGAGACTCGGGCGCATCCGGCTCCAGCTGACGGTACGCCTCATACTCGGCGGGCGTGTCCGAGACAAAATCCGCGATCATCACACCGTCGATGTCGCTCTCGACTAAATGGCGGCGTGCCTCGGCAGAGTAGCCCGGCATGAACTGCGACAGCCTGTCCGCCTGTGCGGAAACAAACGAATAGGTTACGCGGCTGAGTGCATAGTGCGTGCAGAATCCGAATACATACGCGAGCGCAGCCGTGTTGTGCGACGCGACGGCGGCTTTGCACAGTGACTCGAACAGCGGCGCGGGCGGTTCGGTGCAGACGCGATTCGCCAGTCTGCGCAGGGCGGATGGGAACGGCGCGTGATAGAGCGCCAGCGGGTCCGCTCCCTGCGAGCCCCATCGGTAGGCCGCCGGATAGGAGGACGCGATATGGGCGACCGAATCGCTGGTTACGCGCTGTACGGTAGCCGCAAAAATATGGTAAGTGACATAAGAAGGCATGGCTTTTCACCTCTTGCAGACAAATTGGTATCTTTAGTATAGCGCAAAACATTGCAAAATTCCAGCGAAAGCGGTATACTAATTTTTATGCAGAAAACGGGGAGCAGAAAATCCCCTTATAAAGTTGGAGGAATTACATTATGAAACTCGGCATCGTCGGACTGCCAAATGTCGGCAAGTCTACCTTGTTCAACGCAATTACGCAGGCAGGCGCGGAAAGCGCAAACTATCCGTTCTGCACCATCGACCCGAATGTCGGCATGGTTGCTGTACCGGATGAGCGTCTGCAGCCGCTGACCGATCTCTATCACGCAAAGAAGACCACGCCTGCTGTGGTCGAGTTCGTTGACATTGCCGGTCTGGTGCGCGGCGCAAGCAAGGGTGAGGGCCTTGGCAACAAGTTCCTGTCCCACATCCGCGAGGTTGACGCCATCGTTCACGTTGTCCGCTGCTTCGACAACGAGAACATCGTGCATGTTGAAGGCTCGGTCGATCCGGCTCGTGACATCGAGACCATCAACCTCGAGCTGATCCTTGCGGACATCGAGCACCTCGAGCGCCGTCTCGACCGCACCCGCAAGGCTGCGAAGGCAGACAAGAAGCTGCTCCGTGACGTGGAGATCCTCGAGAGCCTGAAGGCGCATCTGGAGGAGGGCAAGACCGCCCGCACCTTCGAGGGCTTTGGCGAGGACGAGGACATTGACCGCGTCATCGGTGAGAGCGACCTGCTGTCCGCGAAGAAGGTCATCTACGCAGCAAACATGGACGAGGAAGGCTTTACCGGCAACGATACCGAGAACGAGCGCCTCAAGGCGGTACAGGCCATCGCAGACGCAGAAGGCGCGATGGTTCTGCCGATCTGCGCAAAGCTGGAGGAGGATATCGCCGGCATGGACGCAGAGGAGAAGGAGATGTTCCTGTCCGAACTCGGCCTGCACGAGTCCGGTCTGGACCGTCTGATCAAGGTCTGCTACGACCTGCTCGGCCTGATGAGCTACCTCACCGCCGGCGAGCAGGAGGTTCGCGCGTGGACCATCGAGAAGGGCACAAAGGCGCCGCAGGCTGCCGGCAAGATTCACACCGACTTCGAGCGCGGCTTCATTCGCGCTGAGGTTATCAACTATAAGGACCTCATCGAGCTTGGCTCGCTGGCTGCTGCCCGCGAAAAGGGTCTGGTTCGCTCCGAGGGCAAGGAGTATGTGATGCAGGACGGCGATGTTGTTCTGTTCCGTTTCAACGTCTGATTCAAACATTTTACGCAGACCACAGTCGTTTTGACTGTGGTTTTGCTTTGTAAAAGGAGAAATTTCGATTCCTGCAAGATGGTGTTTATCAGCAGATTCATTCGCAGGTGACAGGCGGTATAACGTGTTAAAAAGCTGCGCGGCACTGTTATCCCACAGGGAACGCTCTCTTGCCCGACGGACAACTCGCCTTGTGTTGTGCCCGCGCGGTGTCAGCGCAAATTCCGTTCGCCTCGCAAGCGACCGACCCCATTTGGCGACCACACCAAAATAATCCCTTGTTTTTTGTGCAGCTTTGCTGTATAATGGAGATGTATTTTATAATACGGAACGAAGGGAAGCGTTTTCATGGCGGAGCAATCGACCGTTCAATCGCTCGACCGCGCATTCGATTTGCTGGAAACTCTGTGCCGCAGCCGCAACGGCATGAGCATCGGCGGCCTGTCTGCGGAAACCGGCCTGCACAAAAGCACGGTTCACCGTCTGCTGACCAGCATGTGTGCGCGCGGCTATGTGCAGCGCGACGCGGAAACCAGCGTCTATCGCGCCGGTATGCGCCTGTGTGAGATGAGCAGCTATATTGTGGATAATCTGGATATTGTTGAGAGAGCACGCGCGTCGCTTGAACGGCTCGAGCAGTGCACGGATGAGACCGTTCACCTTGTCATGCGCGACGACAAGGACATTGTGTACATCCACAAAGTGGATAATGGCTCGTCTGCCATCCGCATGTTCTCGCGCATCGGCATGCGCCTGCCGCTGTACTGTACGGGCGTTGGAAAGGCAATTCTTGCCACATGGGACACCGCAGAGGTGCGCGATGTGTGGCAGCACAGCGATGTGCATGCGTGGACCGAGCACACCATCGTCGATGAGGACGCGTTTTTCCGTGAGATCGACAAGGTGCGTCAGCTTGGTTACGCGCTCGACAATGAGGAGAACGAGCTTGGCGTGCGCTGCATTGCGGCCGCCATTCCGGACTACCGCGGACGCGCGTCCTACGCGATTTCGCTGTCTGCGCCGGTCAGCCGCATGACCGACCAGCGCGTGGCAGAGCTGCGTGCGCCGCTCATGGCTGCGCGGGACGAAATCGCGCGCGCGCTCGGCGGCGGCCGCTTTTGAGGAGGGCAGAGCATGAACACACTTTCGGTTGTGCATGATGTGCTCCGGCGGCAGGTTCGGGAAGGCGATTTTTGTATTGATGCGACCGCGGGCAAGGGCAGAGACACAGCGCTGCTGTGCCGTCTGACAGGCGAAAACGGCCGTGTGCTGGCCTTTGATGTGCAGGAGGATGCCGTCCGGCAGACCCGCGAGCTGCTGGCGAAGGAGCATCTCAGCGCCGAGGTGTACCTCGACAGCCACGCTAACATGGCGCACTACGCCGAACCGGAGACGGTGGACTGCATCGTGTTCAATTTCGGCCGTCTGCCCGGCGGAGACCCGACAAAATTCACCACCGCAGAGACTTCACTGCCTGCTGTTGATGCGGGACTGAAGCTGCTCAAAAAGGCGGATTGATGGCGCTTGCGCTCTATTACGGCAAGGAAAACGGCTATGAGGAGCGCGACGCGATTCTGGCGCACTTGCGGGAACTCGACGACCGAACCTATACCGTGCTCGGCTGTGAATGGATGAACCGCAAAAATGATCCGCCGCTGCCGATTTTCATCTGGAAGGAGTAACGAATTATGCCTTGGTGCCCGAAATGCGGCGCGGAATACGTCGAGAATGTTCGTAAATGCAAGGATTGCGACGTGAGGCTGCTCGACCATAAGCCGACACCGGACGAAATGCTTCCTCCGGACCCGAAGCCGACAGGCTGGCGGCGGTTTGTCACAAGAGAACGATTCCTGCGCGTGCTGAAAACGCTGATCGCCATTCTGCTGGCGCTGGCGGCAGTTTATTCACTGCAGGGACTTTTGTAAGATCAGCAGTTAGTAATTATTGTATAGGATGACATTCTGCAGGGGCGGCCGGTGGCCGCCCTTCTTTGTTTTTGTAAAATAAAATGGAGAACGGATGACATAAGTTCACGTCATTTTCCATTCTCCATACATACAAAAAAGCCGGATAAGGAACAGGTATCTCAACCTGTCACCTTATCCGGCTTGTCATTTCTGATGAATGACTTGCCCTCCGAGTGAGCGTTTAACAATAGGGACCGGCTGTCAAGCCTTGTTGCGCAAGGCGCGGTGCATGATTTTGCCGGTCGCGGTGTGCGGCAGGGAATCAACGATGTTGTAGATGCGCGGCCACTTGTACGAGGACAGCACGGGACTGTTCGTGCAGTACTCCTTCAGCTCCTCAACGGTGAGGGAGGGGTCGCTCGGTACAACATATGCCGCAACAACTTCGCCGCGCAGCTTGTCCGGCGCACCGATAACGGCGCTCTCTGCGACCTTGGGATGGTCGTTCAGTACGGCTTCGATCTGCGGCGGATAGATGTTCTCGCCTGCGGAAACGATCATATCGTCCTTGCGGCCGCGCACGGTGACGAACTCGTTCTCGTCCCATGTGCCGACGTCGCCGGTGTACAGAAAGCCCTTGTAGAACTTCTGTTCGGTCATTTCCGGGTTATTATAGTAACAAAATGCGCTCTTTGCCGGAGAGGAGATGATGATCTCGCCCTCGGCCACGTTGTCGTGCGGGACCAGGTCGTCCGGCTCGGAATGGGAGCCGTCCTCGCGCAGCTTTACGATGCGGACCTCGTCGTCCGTACACGAGCGGCCGGCCGAGCCTGCGTTATCCGGCAGGTCGAACGGGCGCAGAAATGTGTTCCAGAAGGATTCCGTCGTGCCGTAGCCGTTGAAAATGTTCGGCGTGAGCAGCTTCATGTACTTCTCGCATGCGCTCTTTTCAAACGGCGCGCCCATGGTGACAATGCCGCGCAGCGCAGACAGGTCGTGCGGGGTGCGCTCCTGCGTGCGGGCGAGCATGGCAATGATGGTCGGCACACCGATCAGGAACGAGATGTTGTACTTCTCGGCATATTTCAGGCAGCGCTTCGGTGCAAAATCGCGCAGAATGACAACTTCGCCACCCGCATAGAGGGTCGGGCACGGGCCGCCGGAGTGGATGCCGCCGCGGTGGAACCACGGGGTCATGTTCATCGTGCGGTCGGTCGGACCGAGCGGGAAGTGCATCATAACGTCATGCGCGGAAAGCACCTCGTTGATATTGTTGATCGGCACACCCTTCGGACGGTTGGTTGTGCCGGAGGTGTACAGACGGGTGGTCTCGTCGTAGATGTGCGGGTCGAAGTCGATCGGCGGGTCGTTCTCCGGCTGATCGGAAACGTAATCCGCGTAGCGCACCTGACCGGCAGGTACGGCATCGTCCGCGCCGGCAACGATCTTGATGGCAGGCTTGCTCTCGCACAGGTCGAGCGCACCGCCGGACAGTTCTCCGAACTCGGCGTCGTAGATGAAAGCCTTGGGCGTGCTGTCATCAATGACGAGTGCAATCTCGCCTGCGCCCTGCCGGTAGTTGACCGGACACGCGATCGCACCAATCTTGTGCGCCGCCAGATAGCAGAAAACAAACTCCGGCGAATTGAGCAGGGTGAACATGACAACATCGTTCTTGCCGACGCCGTCCGCGCGCAGCGCATGCGCCAGACGGTTGGCTTCGGCGTTCAGTTCGCGGTAGGTCCAGCGGCGGCCGGAACGCGGGTCAAAGAGTGCCGGTCGGCTGCCGAAACGCGAAACATTGCGAAGAAAACCGTTCAGATAGGTGAAACGGGTTTCAAATGTGTCGCGGAACATGGAAATATCATAGGTGTATTCGTGACTCAAGGGATCACCTCGTAATAATTTGTATGGGGAATTAGCAATTCATAATTACCTCAGGGGATGGTTGTATATAGAGTTAAAAACCATTTAACGAATATTATAATACCACATAATCACGAAATTGCAAGAAGAAAAATCTTACAGGGACACAGGCTGCATGCCGATGTCCCTGTTATTTTTATTTGCAATAGGATAAAGATTCGCAATTTTAAGGATACACAATCACTAACTGCGTATTCTTGATAGGAATTATTTCTCGTATTTGGCAACAATCAGGCTGGAATTCTGTCCGCCGAAGCCGAGCGAATTGCTCATTGCAGCGTTGATTTCCGCCTTGCGCGCAGTATTCGGCACATAATCCAGATCGCATTCCGGATCGGGCTTTGCCAGGTGCAGGTAGGCGGAAGAACGCCTTCCTCGATGGCCTTGATGCAGGCGATGGCTTCGGTCAGGCCGCCGGCGCCCATGAGGTGGCCGGTCGCGGACTTGGTGGAGCTCATCGGCGGTGCGCTTTCGCGGCCGCCGAACACGGCCTTGACTGCCAGCGTTTCGGCCTTGTCGCCGAGCGGCGTGGATGTGCCATGCGCGTTGATATAGCCAATGTCGGACGGCTGCATGCCGGCCTTCTTGAGCGCCAGCTTCATGCAGCGGGAAGCGCCTTCGCCGTCCGGGCAGGGCGCGGTAACGTGGTGTGCATCCGAGGTATTCGCGTAACCGGCGAGTACGGCGTGGATTTTTGCGCCGCGGGCGAGTGCATGCTCCTCGGTCTCAATCAGGAGAGCGCCGCCGCCTTCACCGATAACGAAGCCGTCGCGGTCAATGTCGAACGGGCGGCACGCCTGCTCGGGGTCGTCGTTTCGGCGGGAAAGCGCCTTGGCCTGCGACAGACCGGAAACCACGATCGGGCACAGAATGCTCTCGCCGCCGACTGCCAGAACCGCGTCTGCCTCGCCGGAGCGGAGCAGCATCGCTGCGGTCATGATGGCGTCGCCGCCTGCCGAGCATGCCGTGTTGAGCGTCAGACTCGGGCCGTGAATGCCGTGTGCAATCGAGATCTGGGCAGCAGCGATGTTGCCGATGGTCATCGGCACAAAGCGAGGGCCGACGCGCTTGCCTGCGTCGAACGCAGCTTGCGTCTGTGCAACGGTGGTAACGCCGTCCATTGCAGTGCCCATGACGATGCCGATACGGTCGCTTTCGCTCTCGATGGACAGCTCACTGTCCTTGAGAGCCTCCTCGGCCGCAACAAAGGCAAACTGCATGAACGGGTCCATCGTGCGGGCCAGCGTTTTCGGCATGTAGGCAGCGGGATCGAAGTCCTTCAGCTCTGCCGCGATCTGCACGGGCAGCTCGGATGCATCAAAGCGGGTAATTTTTCCTACACCGCATTGTCCCTCCACCAGTGCGGACCAGTATGCGTCCACACCAATACCGATCGGCGTAACAGCGCCCATACCGGTGATGACCAATTTCTGTTCTTTCATGCTTGTTCCCCTACTTACTGAAATTTATGCGAAGGCCTGTCCGATAGTGATCAGGCAAATATATAATATGCGCTACTTAATAGCATTATAGCAGAAATGCACGGAAAAGAAAAGACACTTTACATAGTAAAGTGTTCAGCTTGTCGAAAAAGGTCACCAATCGGTGGCCTTTTTCTCGTAAAGGAGGCGAAAATATGGTAGAATAAGTACGGGTGATGAACGTGCTTACGAAAAATATTGAAAATCGCGGCCAAGTTGAATTTATAAGTTTGGAACAGATGGTTCCGGCGGACCATCTGCTGCGACAAATCGACGCAGCAATCGACTTTCATAAGATATATGAGTTTGTCGGCGACTTATACTGCAAAGATAACGGCCGCCCCAGCATAGACCCAGTCGTGCTGTTCAGAATTGTGCTTATCCAGCATATTTACGGCATCCGTTCTCTGCGCCGAACGCTGGAAGAAATCAGTATGAATATGGCGTACAGGTGGTTTATTGGGTATCCGCTGCATGAGCAGATACCACACTTTTCTACTGTCAGCTATAACTTTAAGCATCGCTTTAACACAGCATCCGTGGAATATGTTTTCCGTTGGGTGCTAAAGGCCGCTGCGGATGAAGGGTATCTGGATACGGAGGCAATCTTTGTAGATGGAACTCATATAAAGGCAAGTGCCAGCTTAAAGAAGCAGGCTCGGAAAGCTGTGCCCAAAGAAGCAAAATCGCTATGCCCATGAATTGTTTGAAGAAATAAACAAAGACAGAGAGTCATCACGGAAAACAGCCGTTTGACGATAACAACAACAAGGAGGACGCTGCCGAACCTGAAACCGTGGAAAAGACCGTTTCTACCACAGACCCGGAATGCGGTGTATTCCACAAGGGAGAGCACAAGAAAGTTTTTGCCTATGAAGCGCATACGGCCTGCGACAAGCACAACTTTATCTTAGGTGTACACGTTACTCCCGGAAATATTCACGACAGCGTAGCCTTTGACCCCTTGTACTATGATATCTGCCTGCATTATCCCGAACACAAAATTGTTGCTGCTGACAGTGCCTACAAAACACCTTGGATCTGCAAAAGAATCTTTGAAAGCGGCAGGGTTCTGACCTCTGCCTATACACGTCCCAAAACCAAAGACGGAAACCATCCCTGGTATACCTATGTGTACGATGAATACTTTGACGATGTGATCTGCCCGGAATACAAAGCGCTGCATTACTCTACCACAAACCGTGCCGACTACCGGGAATACAAGAGTCGTTCCTATTTGTGCAATGCGTGTCCAACAAGGGCAATGTGCACACAAAGCGCCAAGTGTGAAAAGACGGTCACAAGGCACATCTGGCAGCGCTTTGTAGAGATGACCGAAGATGTGCGGCATACACCACTGTACCGGGACATCTACAAGTTAAGACAACAGAAGATTGAGCGAGTGTTTGCCGATGCAAAAGAAAAGCACGGTATGCGCTATACGCAGTACAGAGGCTTGGCTCAGGTTACCAACTGGGTGAAGCTTAAATTTGCTGCCATGAATCTGAAAAAGCTGGCCAGATGGCTGTGGAGGGACACTGTTTCTTCCTTTGCCTTCCTCTTGATCTTGCCAATATATGCGAAAAAACCGGTTCACGCTTGATGCATGTCCCGGTTTCTCGACAGGCTGAAAATACAATTATAACAATTGAGAATTGATTTTTTTGGATAAGTTGTGATATTGTGTGTCCAACAAATCACGAAGGAGGAAGTGAGGACTTATGGCAGTGCGCCGAGCACGAGCTCAGACTCCAAAAGGCCGTCTAAAAAGGGGAATACAGTATCTCACTAGGGAGTATGATTTATACTTGATGCTGATTCCCATGATTTTGTTCTACATCTTATTTTCCTAGGGGAGTACGTCACCCAAACAGGGAAGGTCCGGCGAGTGGACGATTTCTATCAGGTGTTGGCGCTGGACTGTGGAGTGGTGACTTTTGAGGATATCCGAGAGTTGGAAATCAACGGTGTGGAAGGAGCGGAGGCAGTATGAAAGAATGCGCCCGACGGAAACAGTATGTGGAAGTGGTGGTCACGCACTGCATTGATGGCAGCGTCCAGCCCCAGAAGATCCTCTTGGCAAATGGTCCGGCCTTTGAGATCGAGGAGAGTCGAGAGGCTGTGAACATCCAGGATTCCATCACCGGAGAACCTGCCCGTCGCTTTGTGGTGAAAATCAGGGGGGAAGGAGACCTTCCTCTATGAAGCCTCCGGCAGGTGGTTTGTTGGAGATGAAGGAATAGCGTGAGG
>ENA-OQIL01000453-OQIL01000453.1-human-gut-metagenome-genome-assembly--contig:-NODE-453-length-14849-cov-3.148961_pt1 | contig 14849 bp, 18 predicted proteins | sample MGYA00242583_ERZ504748 | MGnify/ENA primary metagenome ERZ504748 (study PRJEB26092, sample SAMD00036191) | human gut metagenome | host: Homo sapiens | study: EMG produced TPA metagenomics assembly of...
GGATCGTCAGCGTGTAGCCGCGTACCTCGGTACCGATGGCGGACTCAATGTCGCGGATCAGCCCCACCACCGGCAGGTCGGCCAGGTCACCGCAGCTGTCACACAGCAGGTGGCCGTGGGGGGTCGGGTTGGCGTCGTAGCGGTCCGGGCCGTCGGGCATTTCCAGATGACCGATCTCACCGTCCAGCTCCATCAATTTCAGATTGCGGTACACAGTGCCGCGCGCCATGTGCGGCATGGCCTGCCGCGCATGGCTGAAAATTTCGTCAGCGGTCAGATGCTCCGGGCATTTTTCACGCATGATACCCAAAATCAGGGCGCGTTGGCGGGTCATGGGCAGACCTCCTTTTCTGATTTAAGAATATATCTTATTCAGATAGTACACTAAAATGTATGCTTTGTCAACCGTCTGTGCAAAATCGCCAAGATTCCATTCCGATTTTACTTGACCGGGCTGTTGTATGCTATAATAAAGTCAATATAAGACTTATTCCTATTTCAATGGAGGTATTCATTATGGAACTCAGAGGCAGCAAGACCGAGAAAAACCTGTGGGAGGCTTTCGCAGGTGAGAGCCAGGCCCGGAACAAATACACCTATTTCGCGTCCAAGGCCAAGAAGGAGGGCTATGAGCAGATCAGCGCCATCTTCACCGAGACCGCCAACAACGAGAAGGAGCACGCCAAGATCTGGTTCAAGCTGTTGATGGAAAACGGCGAGATCCCCGACACGCTGACCTGCCTGAAGATGGCCGCCGCGGGCGAGAACGAGGAGCACACCTCGATGTACCCGCGCATGGCCGCCGAGGCGAAGGCGGAGGGCTTTACCCAGATCGCCGCGCTGTTCACGATGGTCGCCGCGATTGAGAAGGACCACGAGGAGCGCTACAAAGCGCTGACCGCCAACATTGAGGCGGGCAAGGTCTACGCCCGCGAGACCGAGCAGGTCTGGCAGTGCCGCAACTGCGGGTTCGTCTATATCGGTCAGCACGCGCCGGTCAAGTGCCCGGTGTGCGCACATCCGCAGAGCTATTTTGAGCTGAAGAGCAGCAACTACTAAGTTTAGAGAGGAGATAACATCCGTTCCTACACATTGAGCGGTAACAGATGCACGCGCATAATGCGAAAAGTCCGTTAAGAGTTTTAACGCAGCGCAATCTCCTCACTTTTTTTGCTTAACCCCTTGACAGTTCGTGTTTGACATGCTATATTGTTAGCGTTAGTTAAGGCTAACCGCAGCAAGTATCCGACCTTCGGAACAACCATAGCCCGCCCGGTGCGGTTCTCTCCCCGTGCTGGGCGGTTTTATGGGTTTTATGGTTAGCAGTTACTAACTATCGTAGAGGTAAGGAGTCATCTCATGCAGCAATCGCGTGTCATCCCCCGCCCGCGCAGCTTTGCCTGCGACCTGGCCACCCTATGCGCCCCCACACTGGCGGGGCTCAAGCCTGCCAGCCTGTTCCGCTACCAGCCCGCGCCCGGGCAGGATGCCGCCGCCATGGCCGCCGCTTGGCACGCCGAGCTGTCGCCCCGCGGGGTCACGGTGCGGGTGCTTAGGCAGTGCCCGCGCACCGGGGCTGTGCTGGTCTATGTATACCGCCCGGCCCGTGTGGCCAGGCTGTTGGCAGCGCCGCACATGCTGGACTTTCTGGCGGGGGAGGGCTACACCCCCGGCACCGCAGACGAGCTGCTGGACCAACTGGCCGAAAGGCTCTGCTGTGAGGGAGATTTCCCGCATGAGATCGGCGTTTTTCTGGGCTACCCGCTGGCGGATGTCATCGGGTTCATCCAAAACCGCGGCAAAAACTTTACCGCGTGCGGCTATTGGAAGGTCTACACCGATCCCACCGCCGCGCAGGCAGAGTTTGACCGCTATAAGAAGTGCGAGCGCATCTACGCCCGCTGCTATTACAACGGCACCCCGATCAGGCGGCTGACAGTGGCCGCCTGACGATGCACCATAAAAATTATAAAAGGAGTAGTTATTTATGAGCAAGATCGCAGTTATCTATTGGAGCGGCACCGGCAACACCGAGGCCATGGCCGATTTGGTCGCCAACGCAGCTACCGCCGCCGGCGCTTCTGTTGACAAGTTCACCGCCTCCGAGTTCAACGTTTCCTCCGCCGGTGACTACACCGGCTTTGCGCTGGGCTGCCCCGCCATGGGCGCCGAGCAGCTGGAGGAGAGCGAGTTCGAGCCGATGTACCAGGATCTGCGCGGCTCTCTGAGCGGCAAACCCGTTGGCCTGTTCGGCTCCTACGGCTGGGGTGACGGCGAGTGGATCCGCACCTGGGCCGAGGACGCCGAGGCCGCCGGTGCCCGTCTGGTCGTTGAGCCTGTCATGGCCAACGGCTCCCCCGACGGCGACGCCGAGACTGCCTGTGCAGCCCTTGGCACCGCTCTGGCCAATGCCTGATTTTCTCCATATCCATCCATACCGGGAGGGGCAGCGATGCCCCTCCTTCTTTGTTTGCGCGACAGGAGCCGGGTATGTGCAGTCCCTGCCGGGCAGTATCAAAAAAGATACCTCTTGACAAAAAGCAAAGCAGAAGTTAGTATATTCTAAGTCAAATTAGAAAACGCTAACCGGGAGGTTTTTTATGGAAAACGTCATTATTGTTCTGATTCTGGTGGCTGCCGTCGGCTACGGCATCTACAGCTTTATCCACCATCTGCGCCACGGCGGCGGCTGCTGCGGTGAGCATGACGCCCCCGCTAAAAAGGTCAGGGCGGCGGACACCAACAAGAGCCACTATCCGCACCGCCTCGTCATGGGCGTGGACGGCATGACCTGCCAGAACTGCCAGCGCCATGTGGAAAACGCATTGAACACCCTGCCCGACACGCTGGCCGAGGTGAACCTGAGCGCACGGAACGTGATGGTCTGGACGAAGGCCGACGCCGACGAGGAGGTCATCCGCAAGGCCATCCGCGACGCAGGCTACCTGCCGCTGCGCACGCAGGAAAAGGTGTGATTTTTCGGGCACGCCCAGCCTCTACCGCACTATGTAAAAAAGGAACAACCGCTTATGATGATCAACAAACGCCTGATTTCGATGATGGGCGACTCCAAACGGTACATTGCGTGGAATGTTGTGCTGCAATTCCTTGCGCTGCTGGCCAACATCGTGATGATCTTCGCCGTGTCCCGCTTACTGGCAGGGCTGCTGGACGGCACGCCGGACCTGCCCACCGCACTTCTGTACATTTTTCGGTGCGCTGATCGTGCGCTTCTTCTGCACGCGCGGCGCGGCGTCGGCCAGCTACAACGCCAGCTGCACCGTCAAAAAAAAGCGCTGCGCGCCGCCTTTATGAAAAACTGCATCCGCCTAGGCGGCAGCTACACCCAGGCCGTGCCCACCGCGGAGGTTTTGCAGCTGGCAGGCGAGGGCGTCGAGCAGCTCGAGACCTACTTCGGCGCGTATCTGCCGCAGTTTTTCTACGCCATGATCACACCGGTCACGCTGTTTATTGCGCTGGCCCCAGTCAGTCTGCACGCGGCGGTCATCCTGATGATCTGCGTGCCGCTCATCCCGGTTTCCATCGTGGCTGTGCAGAAATTTGCCAAAAAGCTGCTGGGCAAGTACTGGGGCCGATACGCTGCGCTGGGAGACAGCTTTTTTGGAGAACCTGCAAGGGTTGACCACGCTCAAGATTTATCAGGCCGACGGAGCCCGCCACGCGGCCATGAACCGTGAGGCCGAGCACTTCCGCAAGGTGACGATGAAGGTGCTGACGATGCAGCTCAACTCTATCATCGTCATGGACGTCATCGCCTACGGCGGCGCGGCGCTGGGCATCATCGTGGCCGCGAAGGAGTTCGCCGCGGGCCGTGTGGCGCTGTCGGGCGCGCTCTGCATCATTCTGCTGTCGGCGGATTTCTTCCTGCCGATGCGCGCGCTGGGGTCGTACTTCCACGTTGCCATGAACGGCATGGCCGCCAGCGACAAAAATTTCAAGCTGTTGGACCTGCCCGAGGGCAGCGCCAGGACCGCCCAGCTCGGCGCGGACTGCGCGATTGCCTGCCGTGACCTGCACTTTGGCTACGCGCCTGAAAAAGAAACGCTGCATGGCTTAAATTTTGACTTCCCGCAGGGCAGTTTCACTGCGCTGGTGGGCGAGAGCGGCTGCGGCAAGTCCACGATTGCCGCCGTGCTGACCGGGCGCGTGTCCGGCTACACGGGGCATGTGACCATCGGCGGGCAGGAGCTTTCCGCCGTCAGCGAGGCCAGCCTTCTAAAAAATGTAACGCTCGTCAGCCTGGGCAGCCACCTCTTTAAAGGTACGGTGGCCGACAACCTGCGGATGGCCGCGCCCGGCGCAGACGACGGGTGCGCTGTGGGGCGCGCTGGAGCAGGTGAATCTGGCGGACTTTCTGCGCTCAATGGACGGACTGGACACCCCGCTGACCGAGGGCGGCGGCAACCTGTCCGGCGGCCAGCGGCAGCGGCTGGCACTGGCCCGCGCACTGCTGCATGACAGTCCTGTCTACATTTTTGACGAGGCAACGTCCAACATCGACGTAGAGAGCGAGATTGACATCATGGCAGGCATCCACCGGCTGACCGGGCGCAAGACGATCATCCTGATTTCTCACCGCCTTGCCAACGTGACAAAGGCGGACAATATTTACGTGCTGGATCACGGCCGTCCGGCGGGGCAGGGCACGCACGAGGCACTGCTGGCGCAGGGCGGGCTGTACGCCGACCTGTGGAACCGCCAGCAGGCACTGGAAAACTACGGGAAGGAGGCACAGTAATGGAAAACAAACGTACTCGCGGCAATTTCAACGTCATGTACCGCCTTGTTGGGCTGGTACGCCCTCTCGCCCCGGTCATGGTCTGCGCCGTTCTGCTGGGCGTAGCGGGCTTTCTCTGCGCCATCTTCATCCCGGTTCTGGGTGTGTATGCGCTGCTGGACAGCATGCATTTTTCTGTGCCCGTTGTGCTCAAAACCGCCTGTATTTTGCTGCCGATTCTGGCCGTGTCCCGCGGCGTGCTGCACTACGCGGAGCAGGGCTGCAACCATTTTATTGCGTTCAAGCTGCTGGCGCTCATCCGGGACAAGGTCTTTGGCGTGCTGTGCCAGCTGGCCCCCGCCAAGCTGGAGGGCCGCGACAAGGGCGACCTGATCGCCGTGCTGACCGCTGACATTGAGCTGCTGGAGGTTTTTTACGCGCACACGATCTCGCCCATCTGCATTGCCGTCATCGTAAGCGTCGTTATGGCGTGCTTTATGGGCAGCTATGCACCCGCGCTGGGGCTGTACGCGGCGCTGGCCTATGCGGTCATCGGCATCGGCATACCCGTGGCAGCCGCCAGAGGTGCGCGCAAATCGGGCGAGAGCTTCCGCGCGGAGTTCGGCGCGCTGAACGGCTTTGTGCTGGACAGCCTGCGTGGCGTGCGGGAGAGCCTGCAATACAACGACGGCGCGCATCGGCTGGCGCAAATCAACCAGCGCACCGACGCGCTGGCCGGGCAGGAGCGCCGCCTGAAGGAGGCCGGCGGCACGGCACAGGCCGTGACCGGGGCCATCATCCTGCTGTTGGACGCCGGTATGCTGGCGCTGGCGGGCAGCCTGTTCATGGCGGGCGCCATCGGGTTTGACGGTGCGCTCGTCAGCGTTGTGGCACTCATGAGCAGCTTCGGCCCGGTCATCGCGCTGGCGAATCTCGGCACCGGGCTGCAAAGCACCTTCGCCGCGGGCAACCGCGTTCTGGATATTCTCGATGAGCAGCCCGCTGTGCGCGAGGTCACCGACGGCAGGGACATTGTGTTCCGCGGTGCCGACGCCCGCCGCGTGACCTTCGGCTACCGCGACAGCGAGATTTTGAAGGAGGTCAGCCTGCACATCCCGGAGCACGGCATCGTAGGCATCACGGGCCGCAGCGGCAGCGGCAAATCCACGCTGCTCAAGCTGCTCATGCGGTTCTGGGACACGGATTTAGGCCGGGTCGAGATCTCCGGCGAGAACATCAAGGGCATCAACACGGCGTCGCTGCGCGCAGCGGAGAGCTTCGTCGAGCAGGACACCGTGCTGTTCCATGACAGTATTGAAGAGAATGTCAAAATTGCCAACCGGAACGCGACCCATGAGCAGGTCGTGGCAGCCTGCAGGAAGGCGTCCATCCACGACTTTATCATGACGTTGCCGCAGGGCTACGACACGCCCGTCGGGGAGCTGGGCGATACCCTCTCGGGCGGCGAGCGGCAGCGGCTCGGTGTGGCGCGGGCATTTCTGCACGATGCACCGTTTATTCTACTGGACGAACCGACAAGCAACCTCGACAGCCTGAACGAGGCCGTCATCTTGCGCAGTTTGGCCGAGGAGCGGGCCAGCAAGACCGTGGTGCTTGTATCCCACCGCGCCTCGACGATGCGAATTGCTGACACGACGTACTCTGTGGAAAACGGGAGGATGCGCTGATGGCCGTTACGGACACTGTAGGGGGACGGCGTCCCCGACGCCCCGGAGAAGAAGCGCCAACAGGAAAAGGCCGCTGTCGGCCTGCATGATTGAGCTATACTGCCGCGGCCATCACGGTACGCCCAAGGGCCGGCTCTGCCCCGACTGTGCGGTCCTGCGGGACCTACGCCGACGCGCGGGTGGACCAGCTGTCCGCATATAGCGACCAAAAGCGTTCTGCAGCGTCTGCCAAACGCACTGCTACAAGCCCGAGATGCGGGAGCGCATCCGCCAGGTCATGCGCTGGAGCGGTCCTCGGATGCTGTTCCACCATCCCGTTTTGGCGGTGCGGCATCTGGCAGAGACGCGGAAGCAGAAAAAGGGGCAATAAGATATTGAATATGCCGGAAGGGGAGAGCGGTCCCTCCGGCTTTTTTGCTGTCTGTAGGAGCCTGGCACGCCCGGCCAGGCACCTTCCCCGCAAGCGAGCGCCCACGTATAGCCGCGGGCGGGGCATGCCCCGCCCCTACAGACCGGCCCGAAAGCAGGTGGTTATCCAATCATCTGCCGTTCCTCCTTTCCTTCACAATTTGTTCAAAGCTGCACAATTTAAGTTAGCAATAACTATCTACTTTTCACAAACCTGTTTGGTTAGCCTAACTTCCGTATTGACATCGTGAGTTAGTGGTGGTAAACTACCATTGTAAGCGGTTAGAGCGTTCTAACCGCATGCTTTTGCTCCATGCGTTAGCATAGGCTAATATATTGCAGAATTGCAAAAGGGGAGTGTGTGGAATGCCTTTAACGATGACTAAAGCAGGCGATACCGTTACTATCCGAAAGATCACCGGCAAGGATGAGGTCCGCCAGCATCTGGCCGAGCTTGGCTTTGTCGTGGGGGAGACCGTTACCGTGGTCAATGAGATCAGTGGCAACCTCATCCTTCAGGTCAAGGAAGCGCGCATCGCGCTGGATAAGACCCTGGCCATGCGCATTATCGTTGCGTAAAAAATTTGGAATCGCAGCCCTCGGCTGTTTGATTGATTGTACCAAGAGGAGGAACGAAGTATGAAGACTCTGAAAGATGCACAGGTCGGCGAGACCGTCACCGTTGCCAAGCTGCACGGCGAGGGCCCTGTCAAGCGCCGCATCATGGACATGGGCCTGACCAAGGGCACCAAGGTTTACGTCCGCAAGGTCGCACCTCTGGGCGACCCGATGGAGCTGACCGTCCGCAACTACGAGCTCAGCGTCCGCAAGGCTGACGCCGAAATGATCGAAGTTGAGTGAGTTCTGAAAAAGTAAAGAAAGGGGTTTAACCAAATGGCAATTAAAATTGCTCTGGCAGGCAACCCGAACTGCGGTAAAACCACCCTGTTCAACAGCCTGACCGGTTCTAACCAGTATGTCGGCAACTGGCCCGGCGTTACCGTTGAGAAGAAGGAGGGCAAGCTCAAGGGTCACGACGACGTCGTGATTCAGGACCTGCCCGGTATCTACTCTCTGTCTCCCTACACGCTGGAGGAGGTCGTTGCCCGCGGCTACCTCGTCAATGAGAAGCCCGACGCCATCCTGAACATCATCGACGGCACCAACATCGAGCGCAACCTCTACCTGACCACCCAGCTGATCGAGCTCGGCATCCCCGTGGTCATGGCCGTCAACATGATCGACCTCGTCCGCAAGAACGGCGACAAGATCGACCTGAAGAAGCTGTCCAACGAGCTGGGCTGCGAGGCCGTCGAGATCTCCGCCCTGAAGAACGAGGGCAGCGAGAAGGCTGCCGAGCTGGCCGTCGCCGCTGCCAAGAAGGGCAAGGCAGGCGAGCTGCCTCACGTCTTTACCGGCAGCGTTGAGCATGCCATCGCCCACATTGAGGAGTCCATTCAGGGCAAGGTCGATGGCCGCTTCCTGCGCTGGTACGCTGTCAAGCTGTTTGAGCGCGACGACAAGGTCCAGGCTGAGCTGAACCTGAACAAAGAGCTGCTCGACCACATCGACGCCCACATCACCGACTGCGAGAAGGAAATGGACGATGACGCCGAGAGCATCATCACCAACCAGCGCTACGCTTACATCAACGGCGTTGTTGACAAGGCCGTCAAGAAGAAGCCCCGCACCGAGAACCTGACCGCCTCCGATAAGGTCGACCAGTTCGTCACGAACCGTATCCTGGCGCTGCCGATCTTCGCGCTCATCATGTGGCTGATGTACGCCATCGCGATGGGCACCTCCGTTGCGGACGGCGGCATCGGCATCGGCACCTTTGCCACCGACTGGACGAACGATGTTCTGTTCGGTGAGATCGTCCCGAACGCCCTGGGCGGCCTGCTGGAATCCATCGGCGTTGCTGGCTGGCTGTACGGCCTGATCATGGACGGCATCGTCGCCGGTGTCGGCGCTGTTCTGGGCTTCGTTCCCCAGATGCTCGTTCTGTTCTTCCTGCTGTCCATCCTCGAGGATGTCGGCTACATGGCCCGTGTCGCCTTCATCATGGACCGTATCTTCCGCCGCTTCGGTCTGTCCGGCAAGAGCTTCATCCCCATTCTGGTTGGTACCGGCTGCGGCGTTCCCGGTGTTATGGCTTCCCGTACCATCGAGAACGAGCGTGACCGCCGTATGACGATCATGACCACCTGCTTCATTCCCTGCGGTGCCAAGATGCCCATCATCGGCCTGATCGCAGGTGCTCTGTTCGGCGGCAGCAGCTGGGTCGCCACCTCTGCTTACTTCATCGGCTTCGCGGCCATCATCATCTCCGGCATCATCCTGAAAAAGACGAAGTTGTTCGCCGGTGATCCTGCTCCGTTCGTTATGGAGCTGCCCGCTTACCATGTGCCCGCATGGGGCAACGTCCTGCGCGCTACTTGGGAGCGCGGCTGGTCCTTCATCAAGCGTGCCGGCACCGTCATTCTGGCTGCCACCATCATCCTGTGGTTCCTGCAGGGCTTCGGCTTCGAGAACGGCGCGTTCACGATGGTCGAGGATCAGGACAACTCCATCCTGGCTATCGTTGCAAGCGCAATTTCCTGGATCTTCATCCCGCAGGGCTTCGGCAACTGGCGTGCAACTGTCGCGTCCATCTCCGGCCTGATTGCCAAGGAGAACGTTGTCGGTACCTTCGGTGTTCTGTATCACTATGCTGACGAGCTGTCTGACAACGGCGATGAGATCTGGCCTGAGGTTGCTGCCAGCTTCACCGCGATCTCCGCTTACAGCTTCATGATCTTCAACCTGCTGTGCGCTCCCTGCTTCGCTGCTATGGGCGCCATCAAGCGCGAGATGAACAACGGCAAGTGGACTGCCATCGCCATCGGCTATATGTGCCTGTTTGCCTACTGCGCTTCTCTGGTCGTCTATCAGATCGGCGGCCTGATCACCGGTGAGGTCGGCTTCAACATCTTCACCATTGTGGCAATCGCCATCATCGCTTTCACGATTTACCTGCTGTTCCGCCCCAACAAGTACGTGGGTGTCAACGAGGTTCAGTTCGATTCCAAGAAGGCTGTCGCTTCCAAGTAATCTTGAATGTATAATAATACCGTATTCTTCCGGAAAGGAGCGGACTTTTTATGATGGAATTTTTAGCTGCTAATTTCAACCTGCCTACGATCATCGTTTCGATTATCGTCTTCGGCGGTACCGGCTGGCTTATGTACCATGAACACAAGACCGGCGGCCTCGGCTGCTGTGACGGCTCCTGCGGGGGCGGCGGCTGCGGCAGTCACGGCGGCTGCACAGGTAATTGTAAGACCTGCGGCGGTGCCTGCCACAGTAAGTAAAGCATAAGTGCCTGAAGGGGGCGCGGGTCCGTTCGTGGCCCGCGCCCCCTTTTAGTTTGGTATAAGGAGAGATGTACCTTGACCCTGACCGATTCCAACCTGCGTTATCTGCTGGCCATCCACCATCTGGCGCTGCAAAGCACCGAGGTCTCGCCGCTGGCACTGGCGCAGGCTATGGGCGTGACCAAGCCCAGCGTCACCAGCATCCTGACCAGCTGACTGAATGCAACGAGGGGTCATTGTGCGGCGGCGGTACGGCAAAATTTACATCACGGACCGCGGCGTGCTCTACGCGCGCTATTACGACGAGCTGGTCGAGAAGATTTTGCAGCACTTCCCGCTGGCGGGCGAAGGCTTCACCCCCGAGGAATGCTACAGCGCCGCGGTGGCCATGGCCGTATCGCTGCCCGCAAGGGAGATCGACGAGAAGTGCGAGAGCCTGTACGGAGAGGATTGTAGGGAGGGGTCTTGACCCCTCCGCGGGGCGCCGAGGACGCCGCCCCCTACAGTAGAGGAGAGATTTATCCCTCACGGGAGGGTCAAGACCCTCCCCTACAAATCACCCATAAAAATTCCCTTTGCAAATTCTATTGCACACCGCCGCGAATTGTGGTAAAGTAAATTTATATAGGTATAAACGAGGGGGAACCATAATGCAGCTGAATCCGCATTACGCCGAGCTGAACGAGAGCTATCTGTTCAGCACCATTGCCCACAAGGTAGCCGACTACCAGAAGGCCCATCCCGAGGCAGACGTCATCCGTCTGGGCATCGGCGACGTCACCCTGCCGCTGGCGGCGTCCGTGACGGAGGCCATGCACAAGGCCGTTGAGGAGCAGGGCCACAAGGGTACGTTCCACGGCTATATTCCCAGCGAGCAGGGCTATGAGTTCCTGCGCGACGCTATCCGCAGGTATTACGCGGGCCACGGTGTCGAGCTGGATATGTCCGAAATTTTCATCTCCGACGGTGCCAAGAGCGACCTGGGCAACCTGCTGGACCTGTTCAGTCAGGACAACACGATCCTTGTTCCCGACCCGGTCTACCCGGTCTACGTCGATGACAACGTGATGGCGGGCCGCAAGATTCTATACCTGCCCGCCACGGCGGAGAACGGCTTCCTGCCGATGCCGGACGAGGCCCCCCACGCGGACATCGTCTACATCTGCAGCCCCAACAACCCCACCGGCGCGACCTACTCCGTCGAGCAGCTCAAGGCCTGGGTCGCCTGGGCGAAGGCCAATGACGCGGTCATCCTGTTTGACGCCGCCTACGAGTGCTTCGTCTCCGAGCCGGGTCTCGCCCGCAGCATCTTTGAGGTCGAGGGCGCGAAGGAGGTTGCCATCGAGGTGTGCAGCTTCTCCAAGATCGCAGGCTTCACCGGCACCCGCTGCGGCTACACCGTCGTGCCGCAGGCGCTGGCTGGCGGCAAGCTGAACAAGATGTGGCTGCGCCGCCAGACTACGAAGTTCAACGGCGTTGCCTATGTTGTGCAGCGCGGTGCCGAGGCCGTCTTTACCGACGAGGGCATGAAGGAGATCCAGCAGAACCTCGACTACTACCGCGCCAACGCAGCTGTCATTGCGGCAGCGCTGGACGAGGCCGGTGTCTGGTACTGCGGCGGCAAGAACAGCCCCTACATCTGGCTGCGCTGCCCCAACGAGATGGGCAGCTGGGAGTTTTTTGACTGGCTGCTCGAGCACGCCCACGTTGTGGGCACCCCCGGCGAGGGCTTCGGCCCCTGCGGCAAGGGGTATTTCCGTCTGACGGCGTTCGGCGATGCCGAGCGCACCAAGGAGGCCGCCGCACGCATCAAAGCGGCGCTGGCCACACTGTAATATTGCGGGAGGGTTTACACCATGAAACCAAATGAAGAAATCATGGAATTTCTGAAAGAGAATCCCACCTTCTACCCTTGCCACCGTCGATGGCTATCTGCCCCGCGTGCGTCCATCGGTTTTGCCATGTGGTACAACGGCCACCTGTGCATTGCCCTGGGCAAGCACAAGGCCGCCTACAAGCAGCTTTTGGACAACACGAACCTCGAGATCTGCGCCGCCAATGACCGCGGCGAGTGGCTGCGCGTGCAGGGCACGGCGAACTTTGACAACAGCCCCGAGGCCCAGGCCGCTGCGTTCCAGGTCATGCCCCAGCTGGCCGACATGTATAATGAGGAGACGGGCAACAAGCTCGGCATCGTCTACCTCGACCATCTGTCCGCCAAGCTCTTCTCGATGTCCGGTGCTGTGAAGGACATTATGAACTACTGATACTTACGTAAAGCCAATGCCCCGGTGTGCGTTTCTGCGTACCGGGGCATTTTTGCGTTGCCGAGAGCGGGCACGGGCGGATATGGAATCCGCCCCTACAGCCCCTTAAAAATCGGCTTGTAGGGAGGGGGCTTGTCCACTCCGCGGGGCGTCGAGAACGCCGTCCCCTACAAACCGGCAAACAAAAATCCCGGTACGCTCATACGTGCGTACCGGGAAACTAATTTAGCGCTTACTGCTCCTGCGCGGCAAACAGCTGCGGGGCTGCCTTGTAGATCAGCACCGCGGCCACCGTGGTCAGGATGGTCTCGGGCAGCATGTAGCTGCCGTTGTAAGTCAGGCTGTAGGTCCAGGCGGGCAGACCGTCGCTCAGGTTGCCCCAGATCAGCACGCCGGACAGGAAGCTGCACAGGAAGCGGATGCCGCACACCGCTGCCGTGCCGACGGCCACGCCGACCAGACGGTTCTTGAACGGCTTGGCAATCGCACCGGCCAGGCCCAGCAGGGTGAAGGCCAGCACGTAGTCCAGCAGGATCATACCCACCAGCGGCAGCAGCCCGGGAGCCGGGGGCGCGTAGAAGCCCAGCAGCATCTGCAGCAGGCTGTTGACAAAGCCCGTGAACAGTCCCCATTTTGTGCCGTGGCGGTAGGAGACCAGGATGAACGGCAGCATGCTCAGCAGGGTGATGGAGCCGCCGTTGGGCATCTCAAAAATTTTGATGTTCGCCAGCACGGTGCCCAGGGCGATCATCAGGGCGCACTCCACAAGAGTGCGGGTCTTGGAATAGGTTTTGGACATGGTATCCACTCCTCAAAAAATGTAACATAAAAACAGGAAAGCGCCCGCAAGGTACACTTGCAGGCGCAAAAGCGTTATGACGTGTTGGGTCAAACTTCCTACGCCGGCATTGCCCGGATCAGGTTCAAGGCGACCCGAAACTGCGGTTTGTTTCGATCTCAGCCGAGGATGCCCCTCAGCGCCCCTGTTTTTATGTCCAAACCTATTATACACGCCCACCGCTGATTGTCAAGCCTTTCAAATTTTATCCACACGATTCCCCCAGGTTTTACACGCTTTCTTCAATGTTCTTTCATCTGTACCGGGTATACTGCAGCTGTACTCACAAAACACCCAGACAGGGGTGATCGATATGAAGAAAAAGCGTATTCTCTGCGAGGCTGCAAAATCCTAAAGCCTTCCCCCGCGGGGGAAGGTGGCCCCGCAGGGCCGGATGAGGGGTAAGCTACCGATTGCGAACCGCAAACGGGCAGCCATGGCAAGCTCTGCCCTCATCAGTCACCTTACGGTGACAGCTTCCCCCTCGGGGGAAGCCAAAAAGCGGACACCCAATCGGGTGCCCGCTTTTTATCGGTAAAAATTTACTTGCTGATCTTGATCAGATCCGCGCCCGGCTCCACGACGCCGGAGGCCACGACCTCGACGTCCTTGAAATCATCGGTGTTCGTGATGACGGTAATCACCACGGCGGGGTGAGCGGCAGCCGCGATTTTGTCCAGATCCATCTCCAGCAGCAGATCGCCCTTCTTGACCTTGTCGCCCTCCTTGACCTTCGGGCTGAAGCCGTCGCCCTTCATCTCGACGGTGTCAACGCCGACATGGATCAGCACCTCAACACCGGCAGTGGTCATGATGCCCAGCGCGTGGCCGCTGTCGGGGGCCTGGGTGATCTCACCGTCCGCGGGGGCGTAAATTTTGCCCTCGGTAGGGTCGATGCCGCAGCACTTGCCCAGGATGCCCTGTGCAAACACCTCGTCGGGGATGTTCTCCATCGCCACAACGGTACCCTTGGCATCAGCAGCCAGGGTCACAGGGAAGGCTGGGGCCGCGGGGGCGGCAGGCTCGGCAGACTTTTTCAGAAAATCAAAGAAACCCATCGTAAAGCTCTCCTTCATCAGCCCGGTCAGGCGGGCGTATTTGTAATTATATTATACCCCGCCTTGCCCCAAAAGGCAAGGCAGGCAAGGGAAACTTGCTTCGCTCACATCCGCCCCTTCACAGCGCGGATGGCCTGCCAGGTGATGCGGGCGATCTCCGCCGCGGGCGGCTGAAAACCGGCCTCCTGCCAAGCTACAATCGTACCAAAGCAGCCGTTCACCGCAAAGGCCAGCATATATTTCTGCTCCTCGGTGCCGCCGTTGGGTGCAAACTCGCCCAGGCAGCTGCTCGCAATCAGCTTTTTGGGCGTTGCGGGTGAACCCGACTTCCCAGCTTTTGCCGTAGAGGGCCTGACAGAGGTCGGGGTTCTCGGTCATGTAGGTGAACAGCGCCACCAGCGCGGGGGGCGCTCCTCCTGCGAGATGCTGGGGATCAGGGTGGTCCATCAGGTCGTTCAGGCCGTGCCGAGCTGAGCGGCCTCCATCATGGTCCATC
>ENA-OQIL01000455-OQIL01000455.1-human-gut-metagenome-genome-assembly--contig:-NODE-455-length-14838-cov-2.125280_pt1 | contig 14838 bp, 20 predicted proteins | sample MGYA00242583_ERZ504748 | MGnify/ENA primary metagenome ERZ504748 (study PRJEB26092, sample SAMD00036191) | human gut metagenome | host: Homo sapiens | study: EMG produced TPA metagenomics assembly of...
AGATAATCGTACGGGACGAGACGTGCACCCGCCGCGCCAGCTCCTGCTGGGTTAGCCCCGCCTCTGTCCGAAGCTCCCGCACCCGGTTTTTCACATCCCGTCCTCCTCTCCTGTTTTGAATTTTTTATCAACCGTCCCAAACATGAAGTTTCCTTCACGTGAAGGACACTTCATATTTTAGCAGGTTTTCCTCCGCTGTCAAGTTCTGTTTTTCGGCGCAGACATCCATCCGGAGGAGCCGCACCTGACGGCGGTCTTGCGGACACTGGCCTTCCGGCGCAAAAACCCCCCGGAATCCCAACGATTCCGGGGGTTTTCATTCGATTTTACGCCAGGGCCATGCCGCCGCCGGGCAGACGGCGGATCCCTGCGGAAAAATAGGCCGTCATCACCCGGGCCAAAGCCTCCGTATCCCGGACGCCCGCCACCTCGCAGCAGCTGTGCATGGCCAGCTGGGGCAGTCCGATATCCACCGAGGGGATGGACAGATGGGACGTGGAGATATTGCCCAGCGTGGACCCGCCGGGCAGATCCGCCCGGTTGCTGTAACGCTGAACCGGCACCTCCGCCCGACGGCATAGATCCCGGAATACCGCATCGGACAAAGCGTCGGTGGTGTAGTGCTGGTTGGCGTTGTACTTGACCACCACACCGCCGTTGAGTACCGGAAATTCCTGCTTGTCGGCATACTCCGGATGGGCCGGATGCACGGCGTGGGCATTGTCCGCCGAGACCAGGAAGCTCTCCGCCACGCTGGTCTGATACGCCTCGCCGGTGCGGCCCAAAGCCGCAGCCGCCCGGGAGAGGACATCCGTCAGGAACGTGGAGTCCGCCCCCTGCCAGGTACCGCTGCCCACTTCCTCATTGTGAAACACGCACAGCACCGGCATGCTCTCCCCCGTTCCGGCCGCCAGGAAACCCTGCAGACAGCCGTACACGCACTGGAGGTCATCCAGCCGGGGCGCACAGAGAAACTCTCCCGCCGCGCCCACGCAGGTTCCCCGCATCCGGGGATAGAGGAACAACTCCGTGGTCACGAGATCCGCTTCTTCCACACCGGCCTCCGCGGCGATCAGGCGCCGGAAGGCGCCCTTGTCTTCCATGCCCAGCAGAGGCAGCAAATCCACCGCCGGGTCCAGGGCCGCCCCTTTGTTGACCGTGCGGTCCATATGGATGGCTACGCTGGGGATCACCAGCAGATCCCGGTCCACATTCACCAGCCGCGGCTCCACACCTGCCGCCGTCCGCACCAGCACCCGGCCCGCCACAGACAGCGGCCGGTCCAGCCAGGAGCGGTAGATGCCGCCGCCATAGGGCTCCACGGAAAGCCGCACCGTCTTGCCCGCGCCGGAGACCTCCGCCTCCTCCCGAATTTTAAAGGTGGGCGAATCGCTGTGGGCTGCCGCGATGGCAAATCCCCGCCACGGTCCCTCCGGCACCCGGAAAGCCGCCAGGGACGCCTGGCCCCGGACGACGAAATACCCCTGTCCCGGTGTCAGAGTCCAGGGCTCGTGCTCCTCCAGCGGCCGGTATCCCGCCGCCGTCAGCTTCACCTCGTACTCGTCCACGATGCCCCGCAGCAGCACCCCGCCGTTCTCGTCCAGCGCCAGGAAACCCGCCGCCAGATGCAGCAGCTCCGCCATGGTCCTGTCGTACACGCAGGTGACCTCATAGCTGTCGCAGGCACGCCGCCGGTGTAGGTGATATTCCAGCGCAGCAGCACCGGCAGCTCAAAAATCCGGTGGTCGCTGGTGATGATCCGTCCTCTCATGGTATCCTCACCTGATCCCCCGGGTAGATCAAGTTGGGGTTCTTGATCTGGGGATTGGCTGCGATCAGGGCGGTCAGCGCCACGCCGTACCGCCAGGCGATCCCCCACAGGGTTTCTCCTTTCCGCACTGTATGGACGGCACCCCAGCCTCCGGCGGGAATCTCCGGGTCCGTTCCGCCCTCTGGCTCCCCTTCTACGGGCACTTCCACCAGCCCGCCGGAGGCCGTGCTGTCCTCCCAGAAGGAAAAGCGGTAGCGCACATAGTCCGGCAGCGGCTCCTCCATCAGCTCCAGGGTCACGAAATAGGCGCTGACCGTCCGCCAAACCGGGTGCACCAGCAGCCCCGGCCCGGTCTGGTCAAAGACCTCCGCCAGCGTCTGGAACTCCTCGTAGGCCCGCTCCCCTGCAAAGGTACCCTCTCCCCGGAAAATGCGGTATGTCCGCCCCAGATCCTGCAGGTACCAGCCCCCCAGGGGGATCTTGTGGGCTGCTATCTGCCGCCGGTACTCCACCGCGCAGCTCTCCGGGTTGTGAGGCCAGGTGTAGTCCTTATAGCGCATGGGTTTCAGCAGCAAATTCTCACCTCCTCAGTCATACAGCGGGAATCCGCCGTCATACCGGCGGGCGTCCCGCTGCACCGTGCGGGACAGCGCCCTGGCGCTCTCCATCATTCCTGCCGCGCCGGAGTCCCGGCGTCCCGGCAGAAAATAGAACGTCTCCTCCGCTTCGCCTCCGCCGGGCATTGTTGCCCCGCCTCCATCAGACAGACCGCCATCCTCCGTCATGGGATTCCGCCTCCCGGCAGAATCGGCGGTCTCTCCGGTGCCAGCCGGTCCGAAGGCGGCCGTATACTGCCATTCTGCACGCTTCCGGGCCAGGACCAGCCGCAGCGTCTCCCCCGCCGAAGTGGGGCCAGTCTGCCTGTCGGCCCCAGCGCCCGCGAAGCTGTTCCCACGAATCTCCCATCCGCCGGTCCCAGACGCCGTCCCGTCCGTCTCCCATGGGGCAGGCGCTGCCGGAGACGTTCTCTCCGTGGCCGGAGAGGCGGCTGCGGTCTCCGGCTCTTCCGCGCTTCCGCCGCCCAGCATCAGCCGCCCCAGGGCGGTCCGCTGCCGCAGCAGCATCTCCCGGATGTATTCCATCTCATCCCTCCTTCAGCGCCTGGAACCGATCCTGATCAAAGTCCCGGTTCACCGCCGCCGGAGCGGGGGAGGGTTCCTCCCCCGCCAGACGGCGCAGCATCGTTTCCATCTCCCCGGCGGTCAGCCCGACCAGGACCGCCGCGCCGTCGGGGAACACCGGCTTCCCCTGGCGCAGGCAGCTCTCTGCCAGCACCTGGGCGTTGCACAGCAGGGCGCGTTCCAGGGGCTCCTCTGCTAGCTCCCGGGTCCCCGCCCAGACTCTCCAGCAGCCGCCAGGCCGTGGCGGGCCGCAGCTCGTCCCAGTTCCTCCATCATGCCGTGGTCTCGATCCGCTTGGAGGCCACCACGGTCACCTTCTCTGCCACCATGGCATTCAGCTGGCCCTCTTCCTGAACTGGCGCTCCACTGGCAGCTGCTGTAAATGACCTTCCGGTCCGGCTTGCAGATCACCAGGGAGAAATCCCGCAGGTCATAGAAATTGATGCCGTCCGTCACCGCGTCCTCAGTGGCGTACAGCCGTGTCATCTCCAGGGTGTACTTCCGCTGACCCTCGATGGTGGCCACCGGCTCGCTCTCGCCGAACGCCTCTACGCTCTGGCTGGATTTGCTGGCCCGGGCGGTGTAGCCCTGCACCACCGCGATCTTTCTCCCATCCAGCTCCAGATAGATGTCCGCGCTGGTGGGAAATCCCGTTGCTTCCATACCGTCTCCTCCTTACACCGTGATGTGGACCGTCAGATAGATCTGATTCAGCCCGTGGGCCACCGCGAAGCTGAACTCCACCAGACACACGGTGGGGTCATCCTCCGAGGCCGTCACCGTCACCTCGCCATAGCTGTCGATGATCTCCTCGGCCACCTTCTTCTCCAGCTCCACAATCACCTGGGAGCGGATGGCGCTGCGGCTTTGGGCCGTGTTTTTGGCCCGGGCGAACTTGCTGCGCAGGGCCTGCCGTACTGCCGGGATCACATCGTCCACGATCAGGATGGTGGTCAGCTCCCGCCAAGTGGTGTCCGCTGCACCGCCGGTTGTGGTCCGGGTGGTGATCCCCCGCACCGGGGATACTGTGCCCGCCGTGCTCTCCAGGGGCGTCACGCCGCCCCGCACCAGCAGGTCGATGTCATTGTCGGTGTATGCGGTGCCCAGGCCCCCCAGCCCCCGGATCTCTATGGAGATCACCGCCTCCAGCTGCTTTCCATACAGCTCCCGCGGTGCGCCGGCCCCGGTATCGAAGACCTCGCCCAGATAATTGCAGAATCCCACGGTCCGGCTCTCTGCGGTCTCCACAGCCACCGCTGCCACCGGGCAGCCATACCGCCTGGCCCGCTGGTCCGGATAGGCGTCCAGCGCCGCCATCCCCTCCGCCGCCAGGGCGGAGACCACTGCATCCCGGATCTGACTCAGTTCCCGCATTCCGCCGCCTCCCGCTCCTGTTCCAGCGCCGCCCAGTAGTGGGACAGCGCGTTACCAATGTAGTAGGGCCTGCAGCTGCGCACCCGGAAGCGCGTGGCCTCCCAGGCCAGGGCTTCCCCCTCCTCCAGGGCCGTCTGCCCCAGATACAGCCACAGCCGCCCATCCACCCAGCCGATGGAGGTAACGTCACTTCGGGCCCGTTCATCCCGCTCCGTCATCGGCTGTAAAAACGCCCGCACGGTCCGCTCTCCGTCCGCCGTGTCCACGGTGACATCCTGTCCATATCGCTCCAGGACCTGCCGCACCCAGTCTGTCATCCTCTCACTCCCCGAAAGCAAAAATCGTCCGGCACCGCAAAGGGTGCCATCAGCCGTTCCGCCGTGCGCCGCAGGCTCTCCGCCAAAGCGCAGCTCTCCGCCGCGCCGCGGATCCGCACGGACACGCTGCCCGCTGTGAAGCCGGACACGCCTTCACCGCCCCGCGCCGCCGCCAGGTCCGCGGCGGCGGTGAAGGCCACGGCGCAGGGGAACGCCTTGCCGCAGTCCTCCGTCGTCATTCCCGGCCGCAGCCGCTTCTCCCACTGCTGCTCCGCCGCCTGACAAAGCAGTTCCAGCAAAGCCTCTTCCGCCTCCCCGGCCCCGGAGAGTTCCCGGGCCAGGGTCAGGGCCGTCTCCTGTGTCCCACTCATACCACCAGGACCTTGGATGCCTCCGTGAACAGCTTGGCAAATCCGGAGATGGAGGTGATGGCCGCCCGCTCCAGCTGGCGGTCAATGAGCTTGTCATACTCCACCGTGATCTCGCTGCCGCAGATCTGCTCCAGGGCGTAGTTCCTGTCCAGGCCGATCAGGATCCCCGCCGGCATGGCAGAGGTCCGCAGCAGTTTTGCCCCCAGGGGCGTGGTCAACGTGCCGGTGCCCTGGAAGTTCAGCCCCGTCAGGGGATTCTGGAACTCATCCAGCTTCAGCATGGCCAGCATCACGTCGCTGCCCACCAGCATGGTGTTCATGGTGTAGGGGTCGAACTGGCTCCAGAACTCCAGCAGGGCGTCATAGGTCAGCGTCCCCTTGGTTCCGGTGATAGGCTTCGTGCCGATGGTGTACTGCTGTGCGGCATTCTGATTTCCGTCACCGTTGCGCAGCACCTCGATGGCGTCCTCCAGGTGCATCCGGCCGATGTAGGCGCCGATCTGCCGCAGAGTCACAGAAAACAGGTCCAGCCGCTGGAACCGGATAGCCTCATAGGAGGCTACCAGCATCCGCCCCCGCTTGTAGAGGTGCACCAGGTTCTCCTGGGTGCGGACGGTGGTCTCCGGGATCCGGGCGCCCTCCTCCACCCGGCGGAGCTTTTTGTCCTCCTCGCTGGGCACGGAGGCGATGGACCGGTAGTCCATGCCGTCGAACTTGGTCACCGTGGCGGTGATGGCCGGCAGGATGCTCTCTTCCTCCATCCCCTGCCGCACCACCCGGGAGACGAACTCCGGGAACAGCACGGCGGAGTCGGAGGTGTGGAAGAACTTCTCTACCATGTCGCTGCCCGCGCCCTTTACATGGATGTCAAAGCGCTTCAGCTGCCGCTGAAAGGCGTCCAGCCCCTCCAGAGGCGTACCCCGGTAGTGTTCGCTGGGGTCCAGCTCCTCCAGGGCCTGGGAAAAGCTTCGGCTGCTGCGGCCGTACATTCCCTTTTCCAGCTTGATGTTCTCAAAATGATATGCCATCGTCTCTCTCCTCCTCACAGTACAAAGGTCACGGTCTTGGCGGTGGTGTCCACATCCACCACCAGATAGGTGCTGCCGTCCGCGTCCGCCTGGACGCCGCCCTCGCCGTCGGCGCTGAGGCCGCTCCAGCCCAGGGCCGGTGCCGCTCCTTCTGCCGGTACGGTGTACCCGGCGGTGACCATGCCGCCAGGGCCACGGCGCAGGCGTCGCCGCCCCGGCCGACAGAAAGCACCATGCCGCAGAAATCGTCGCCCGCCGCGCAGGCGGCCACCGTGCCGTTGGCACTGACCTTCACCAGCTCCCCCTCCGCCAGATCATCACAGGCGAAGGTGGCGGCCCACTGGCCGATCCCCTCATAAGAAAGCTTCATGCTTCATCCTCCCTTAGATCAGAAATTCTGTCTCGTCCTCTGTTTTTGCCGCTCCCCGGCTCCGCAGCTGCGGCACAGGCGGGAACCGGCGGGCTGCCTGGGCCCCGTAGACCCGCTTCAGCTCCAGCAGCTCCGGCTCCTCCAGATGCTCCGCCGCCTTGGCCAGGGCGCCGCCGTCCATGCTGTCGTCCGCCAGCATGGCAAGCCGCGTCACCTCCCGCCGCAGCTCCCGCAGGTATTTCCGCCCCAGCTCCGCCTGGGCCCTCAGCTGTGCCATCCCCTGGTTCTCGTGGCCGTACCGCTTCAGGACCCCCGCCTTCCGCTGGGCTGGCACCGCCACGAAGGACCACTCGTATGCGTCGGTGGGATCCCGCAGCTCCAGGTAGCACAGCTGCTCCCCGTACCGCTGCCCTGGCGTGTGCTGGCAGGTGCCGCCCTCTGCGCCGCAGATGGAGCACACCCGCCGGGCCACGCTGCACCCTACGCTGACCTCCCGCTTGATGCCTCCCTCGATCTCCGCGATCAGATCCGCGTTTTTCTCCGTCCGCAGCAGATAAGCCCAGGCCTTCAGCCAGCAGTAGCCGTCCCCTACCGCGGTCACCTGGGCGCCCTCCCGCACCATCTCCGTCCGGTAGATGCGGGCGGTCTGCCCCTCCGCCGTCCACTGGTGGTCAAAGATGCCGCTCTTCCCCACGAACAGGTCGCCCAGTGTGTTGAGCGCCGCCGTATCGAACCGCTCCCAGTCCCGGTCCACCTCGTTGTCGCACAGTCGCAGGGAAAAGGTGTACACCTCCTCTGCCCGCAGGGGTGACTTGGCAAAGCGGTTGATCGCCGCCAGCTCCGCCTCTGCCGGCACGCCTCCCGTTGCCTCCAGATTTTTTTCGAGTTCTTTCATACCTCTCTCCTTGTATGGAACGCGGCCGCCTCCGCCGCGTCGTTCTCAAGCCGCAGCTTCCGCGCCTGCTCCAGATAGAGGGCCGCACGGGCGTCCTCCACCTCGTCCTGGAGGTTGATGTCCTCCCACAGGACTTCAAAGCCGCAAGTATACCCGTGCATCCGCAGCCACAGCCGGCAGATCCGCTCCACCACCGGCGTAATGGTCCGCCGGATGGCCGTGATCTCCGTGGTGAGCATGTCCGCCTGCTGGGAGCTCATCCGCTCCGTGGAGCTCCAGCTCAGTCCCAGCATAAAGGGCGGGATCCCCGTCTTGGCCACCACCTGTTCCAAAATCTGCCGCACCGGCACCTCGCTGTCCAGAATGGGTGCATCCGCGCCGATGACCTGGATGCCTACATCCCCCACGGCCACAAAGTCCCGGACGCTGCCGTGCTTGGTCTGCTGCATGGCCCGGGACCACTCCTGGGCCAGCTGACGGCTGCGCTGGGCAGCCTGACCACCCTCGGCGCCGCGGCAGGTGACGGCAAAGCGCACATTGCCGCACCGCTCCCAGTTGACGCCGATGGTGTGGTAAATCTTCATCAGGATGTCACTGAGAAACGGCAGTCCCCGCAGCAGCGACACACCGTAGGGGTGATCAGTCTCCGGGTTCAGGGGGGTAAAAAGCAGCAGCTCCTGATGGGGCAAGGGCTCCATGCGTCCGCTCTCGTCAGGCCCGCAGATGGTGAAGGCCAGAGGATGCTCCCCCTCCCGGATCTCGATGTCCTCCACCCGGCCGCACAGCAGTGCGGCAATATCCCGTCCATCCCGCCGGGGGACGATTTCTCCCACAGCCCGGCCGCAGGTGAGCAGGGAATCCAGATAGCAGTCCAAAAATGCGTTGATACCGTACTGTCCCCGCCCGTAGGAACCGTACGCAGGAATTCGGACAGGGCCTTTTGTGCCTGCCGGTCCGTGCATACCGCATTCACGCCGCCGGTCATGCGGATCAATTTGTAAATAGCCGCATCCACCACCGGCACGGCCTCCCGCACCGCCCGGTAAAGCCGGGTCTCAGCACTGCTCAAAGGCACACAGCTGCCCAAATGCCAAGGGATGATACTCCCCATCCCGCAGCTGGACCGTCACCGGGTCCGGAGCGCGCCTGCGCTTGAACCAATTCATGTTTCGTTCGCCTCTCTTTCTTAACCACTCCGCCGTTCCACACATACCGCTGCAAAGCCACTGCTCTCGGCCATAAAAGGTCCATGGCAAAGTAGCGCATGTCGTCCATGGCGTGGTCGTGCTCTTTTTTGGGTCGCGTCCCGATCTCCCCGTTCTTCCCAGCAGTACAGGGCCATCTCCCGCAGGCAGTTCCCCGCAGGGGCGGCATAAAACCAGTGTCCCCTGACGCAGCAGATCGGCGGTAACCCGGATCCCGTCGGACACATCGTTGTTGGCTTTGACCACAGGAAATCCCCGGCGCCGCAAAGCCTCAATGAAGCTGGCAGCGGAGGGATCCACAATGATCCGGCTGACTAAACGCCCAGCACACAAGCTCACGAGGTCTTCCACATACTCGGCATCGGTCTTCTGATGCCCCCGCCCTGCGGGAATCGTAATAATACTCCTCCACCCGATACCATACCGCGCCCTTTCGCCCCCAAAGGCCGAAGGAGGCCGGGTTGGCAGTACCATAGTCCACGGAAATCCGCCACTCGTCAAAGGGCCCCTCCGGGGCTGGCCGGGCGTCCCGCTCGGGGTCAAAGAAGTCGTAAACCAGACCCTGGGCGGCGGTCCACTCTCCCAAGACGAAGCGCCGGTAAAAAACGCCGGAGTAAGCTCGGCGGTAGCGGGCCCGGATTCTGGGGGTCAGGGCCGGGTTGTCCTCCATGGTAAAATGGAGATACAAGGTCCGCCTCTGCTCGGCCCGGCGGATCCATTCCTGATAGAGCCAGTGCTGGGGTCCCTCGGGGTTGCAGTTGAGCCACAACCGGCTGCCGGGGACAGAGCACCGCGCGCAGGCCTGTTCCACGAAACTCCGGGGCATCAGGGCCGCCTCGTCCAGCAGGACACCGGCCAGGGTACTGCCCTGAATGAGGGCAGCGCTGGACTCATCCCGCCCGCCGAAGAGAAGAAAGGTGTTCTCCCGCCCGCCGAAGCGCACGGTCAGCAGGTTTTCCGAGCGTTTTTCCCGTACCGTCATACCCAGCCGCCGCAGGAAGGGTATCAGCTCTCCCAGCAGATTGCGCCGGATGGAGGCAATGGTTTTGCCGCACAGGCCGAACTGCCGTCCGTCGAAGGCACTCTGTGCCCAGAGGAAGAACGAAAGCCCCATGGAAAAGGTCTTTCCGCTTCGAACCGCGCCGTCGCAGATGATCGTCTCCCAGTCTCCCCGCATCCACCAGGTCAGAACTTTGCGCTGCTTTGGGGAAAACCGGATCGGTTCATTCGTGGTCCCACCCCGCTTCCTCTCCTCCTTCTGCCAGGGCCTGATACAAGGCCTGCGCGTCCGTTCCCCCGCCGGTTTCCAGCAGTGCGCAAAGGCTTTCCAAAGCCCGGACGCGGTCCACCAGCTTGATTTCCACGCCGCCCTTGTCGCTTACTCGTACTTCCGTTACAGCGGACAAGTCCAACGTATCCACATCGGTATCCCGGCCGCCCAGGGCCAGTTTCACCGCATCATTGGCCTGACCAAAGGCCAGCTGTGCCAAACGCCGCACGGCGTCCTCCCGTCGAATCTGGCCGGAGGCATTTTCCCGCATCTTTTCCAGGCGGGTTTGAATGAATCGGTTTCCCAGCATGGAGAATCCATCCTGACCTCCAGCTGCCTGCGCTGCCCGTTCCGGATCCATGGTGCGCAGATAGGCCCGGCAGAACGTGCCATAACCTCGTTGTTGTTCCACGTCGTATTCCCTCCCGAATCAGTCTTCACATACCGGAACGCATCCCGGAATTTTTGCACTGCTTATGTCAAAAGGGAGAAAAAATATTTTTGAACGCAAAAAAGAGCCCCAGGCAAAATGCCTGGGGCTCTTCTTGGATGATGCAATTGAATGTCCGGCAGAAAACAGCTTCGCCCGGAATCCGGAACTGATCAGGCAGCCCGTCTGCAGCCCAGATCCTTGAGAATGGCGGCAGCGGAGGCGGCAGAGCTTCCGATGTTGTAGAAAATCATGCCGTCCACATGATCACGGTTCTTCATCGCCTCGGGATCCTCCATGGGATGATTTGCCCGCCAGCGGATGTACTTCTTTGCATCGGCAAAGATGGCGCTGCCCAGCACGAGGGTCTCCTGATCGCTCAGATCGGTCACGATTTCATACTGATCCACATCGGCCAGATCCATGTAATAGAACATTCCGCCCTTGGTCATATGGATGATCCGCTGGTTGGTGATCCAGTATTTATTCTTCATCAAACTGGCTTTCTCCACTACCGGAGTCAGAACGACTACCAGGGCACACGCAACCACTACTGCAACCAAACCCATACGGGGAGGCATCTGGGACTGCATGTGCGCGATCAGCGCGCCGGCTGCGATGATAACGGTCAACGCCCACTTACGCAGAATCTGCATTCTGCTCCCGTTGTCCATCAGCGGGAAGTTTGCGGGCTGCCCCTGCCAGCGGATGGTTTCGCCCTCCCGCAGGTATTCGTTCAGTTTCTTTTCCATCTTGTTTCTGCACTCCTTTTTGGTGAAATTCACTGTTCAAAGTATAGCAGGAGTTGCCGTTCAGCCGCTGACAATCAGGCAAAGGATCCTGCTAAGGTGCCGTGAATCCACCCCGGATTTATGTTTGCATTTCTAAACACCCGCCGCATCCTGTCCTGGCACAAGCCATACAAGGGCATCCTTTGCATTCAGCAATCCATAAAATACCATACTCACCGCCTGGCCTTCCGCTTCTCCGGGCCGAAGCTGTCCCCGAGGATGACACGCAAACCAGCGCATTTGCCTCCTTGTTTCTCCAGGAGCCTCTCCCAAAATGAGAGAATGCATTCCATTCTCTCCCTGCACCAGGCAGACATCATCAATCTCTTTGAGCTCCATACTGCAAATCCGATGTTCCCGCGTCATTGCAATTGCTCTTTCATTGGTGATCCAGTAGTGCTGTCCTCGTAAAGCCCACCATTCCAGAACCGGTGCTGCCAGCAAAGCAGCTGTCCCCAGCACAATGGCTATGGCGGCAGCAGGTCCGACCCCGGCATCCTCCCGGCCGGCCAGAGCCAGCAGCACACCTCCCGCCACCAGCGTGCACAGCCATTTTCCGAGAATCGTTCTTCGAGCCAGAGGTTCCAGCAGTGAAAACGCCCCCGTGCGTCCCTGCCATCGAATGTATTCTCCTTCCCGCAGCTCAGGGTCCAGCTGATCCTCTTTCATATGCCGTCTCCCTCCGTCATGTTCAATTGGAAATCTAAAACCACTATATCCAAAGGGACCGCTCAGGTGCTGCCAAATCCCCGCGCAAGATTGTTAAGGAGTTGTCAATTTTTTTAGCAACAATTTAACGCACATCATGTTATAATAAAGAATACGAAACAGTTTTGTCGGCGGGAGGACCCTTACACGTGCATACCAAAAAGACGAAATTCAAATTGTCCACCTGGTTTCCCTTTTCCTGGCGGGACCTGCTGATCACCGGTGTCATTTTGCTGTGCGCAGCAGAGCTGTGTATTTTGCTGCAAATGGCAAATACCAGTGACGGATTTGCCTCTCCGGTGTTTGTACTGGCGGTGCTGCTGATCTCCCGCCTGACCACCGGATATCTGTACGGGCTGATTGCGGCAGTCTCGGGCGTGGTGTGTGTCAACTTCATTTTTACATATCCATATTGGGCAGTGAACTTCACCATTGCCGACTATCCTCTGACTTTCTTTACATTTTTGATGGTCTCCGTGATCACCTGTACCCTGACCACGCAAGCCCGCCAGCAGGAGCGGCTGCGCATCGAAAACGAAAAAGAGAAAATGCGGGCAAATCTGTTGCGTTCTGTATCGCATGATATCCGCACACCGCTGACCTCCATCGTGGGCTCCACCTCAGCCGTGCTGGAAAATCCGGGGCTTTCCGTAGAGGAGCGGCAAGAGCTGCTGGAGGACGCCCGGGATGAGGCACAGTGGCTGATCCGGGTGGTGGAGAATCTGCTCTCCATCACGCGCATCGGCGCAGACCAGGCGCAGATCACCAAGGAGCCGGAGGCAGCAGAAGAAGTGATGGGCGAAGCAGTGCGCAAATTCCGCAAGCGCTTTCCCGGCACATCGGTGTGTGTATCGGTCCCGGATGACTTGCTGCTGGTCCCTATGGATGCCATTTTGATCGAGCAAGTGCTCTCCAACCTGTTGGAAAATGCTATTTTTCACGGTAAGGCGGTGCATGTGAAGCTGTCGGTCCAGAAAGATGGACCTTATGCCCGGTTTTCCGTGTGGAACGATGGATACCACATTCCGGATAAAGACCTCCCCACGCTGTTTGAAGGGACGCTGAAACACAGCGAATCCACCGATTGTGACGGCAAGCGGAGCATGGGGCTGGGACTGTCGGTATGCCGGGCCATCGTACATGCCCATGGCGGCAACATTGAAGCAAGGAATACAGAAGACGGAGTGGAATTTGCCTTCCGTCTGCCATGCAGCGAGGAGGAGCAGGTATGAACATTCGGGAAAAGATTTTAATCGTGGAAGACGAAAAAGCATTGCGCATTTTATCTCCACGGTACTGAACAACAATGGTTACGAGGCTCTGCTGGCCCGTTCCGGAGCGGAAGCGCAGTCCATGATTTCCTCTCACTGTCCGGATCTCATCATTCTGGATCTGGGATTGCCGGACATGGATGGACTGGATATTCTGCGGCATCTGCGCAGCTGGTCCAGCCTGCCGGTGGTGGTAGTATCGGCCCGGTCGCACGAAAAAAGACAAAGTCACCGCTTTGGACCTGGGCGCAGATGACTATCTGACCAAACCTTTCGGCACGGATGAACTCCTTGCCCGGGTGCGTACAGCCATCCGCCACACCCGTACGGTTTCCGGCAACAGTGAAATCGCCCAGAAAGGCACGTACACGGTGGGTGAGCTGACCATTGACTACAACAAGCACCAGGTGTTGGTGCGAGGTGAGAACGTCCATCTCACCCTCAGTGAGTTTCGGATCGTCGCCCTGCTGGGCAAATACGCCGGAAAAGTGCTGACCTACGACTCCATCATCAAGGAGCTGTGGGGCCCCCGGGCGGGAGGAAACAATCAGATCCTCCGGGTCAACATGGCCAACATCCGCCGCAAGATTGAGGAAAACCCCGCCGAACCCAAATACCTCTTTACGGAGGTGGTGTGGGATACCGCCTGGCCGAAGGAGAATAATAAAGAATGCCTGTCCGCCCATGGGCGGCAGCATTCTTTATTGCAGCTCAGCGGAGGATTCTTCCTCCCTGCGGCGTTTTACAAAAGCCTCCACATAGCGCATGAAGTTCCGGGTCACCGGGGAAGCAGTCTTCACCTGGGGAACTCCCATGCCCAGCATCCGGTCCTGAGCGGGCTCCATCGGCAGGGCCACGGCGTCATTGGGGTAGTGACGCAGCAGCAGTTCCGAGAGAATGGACACTCCCAGTCCCTGGGTAACCATATTGATGATGGCGTAGTCGCTGCACGCGGAGAAGAGGATGTGGGGCCAATGGGGCATCTTGTCCAGAATGAACCGCACCTCGCCGTCATAATCCGGCATCGGCATGATGAACTCCTCGTCCACCAGCGCCTCCAGCGGAACAGACGTATGCTGTGTCAACGGATGGTTCGGCGGCACCAGCACCAGCATCCGGTCCCGGCACAGCGGCAGCCATTCAAAGTCCTTTCCCTCCCCGCCTGCGTAGATGCAAAGCTCCGCCTGGCGGTTTGCCATAATCTCCTCGATGGCGCCGGACCCCATCTCGGTGATCTGAATCTCCACGTTGGGATAGTCTTTTTGGAAATCGCGGATGATTTCCGGAAGCCAGTAGGTTGCCACACTGGGATACGCGGCAATGCGGATCCGGCCGGTGTCAGCGCCTTTGATCTTGGCAATATGCTGCTCCAGGGATTCGTTGGTATTGAGCAGCTGGCGGATAATAGGCAGCAGCAGCTCCCCCTCGCTGTTGGGCAGGATTCCCGTGGAGGTGCGGACCATCAGGGGAAACCCCACTTCCTCTTCCAGGGACTGCATCATATGGCTCATACCAGACTGGGTATACCCCAACTGTTCAGCCGCTTTGGACAAACTTCCCAGTTCCACCGCCCGCACATAGGCCTCGTATTTTCGGATATTCATGCAGTGCCTCCTTGCTGTGCCGATGAAGAAGTGAACAATCGCCTATTATAATATCTCATAGCTTTTGGAAAGGCAAGCGCCAGATCCTGTTCATAAGCAAATTGAGGTGCGCATAGGCTTGGACAGGAGGTGACGTTCCAGATGAAGATCCATGTGGTGCGGGCCGGTGAGAGCGTGTGGTCCATTGCTTCGGACTACGGGGTAGACCCTGACCGGCTGGCCGCAGACAACGAGGTTCCCCCCAGCGGGGCA
>ENA-OQIL01000456-OQIL01000456.1-human-gut-metagenome-genome-assembly--contig:-NODE-456-length-14830-cov-3.800517_pt1 | contig 14830 bp, 17 predicted proteins | sample MGYA00242583_ERZ504748 | MGnify/ENA primary metagenome ERZ504748 (study PRJEB26092, sample SAMD00036191) | human gut metagenome | host: Homo sapiens | study: EMG produced TPA metagenomics assembly of...
CCGAGGACACTAACCTGAATAAATACGTCAACAAGAAGAAATCCTCCGGCAAGGTGGATATGGTGGTCAGCTCTGCTGAATGCCAACCTACCTGATCGAGCAAGATATGCTGTTCGGCAGCGAGGATTTCATTGCACAGACATAAGGAGGACAAGCAAATGGGACTGCTGAAACGCTTTTCGGCGCCAGGAGATTTCGCGCCGACCCGGACGAAACCATGTTTGAAGATGCGCTGCTGACCGCACTGCTCGGCAGCGGCAAAGCAACCAAGCAGATGGCTTTACAGGTGCCAACGGTCAGCGGAGGTATCGACCTGATCGCCAACGTGGTAGCCGGTACGCCGGTAAAACTCTACCGGGAGGAAAACGGCAAAGCGATTGAGGTGCCGAACGACCCTCGGGTGCGCCTGCTGAACGACGAAACCGCGATACGCTGAACGCGAATGAGTTCTGGCACGCGATGATCCGCGACTATTACACCGGTAAAGGCGGCTATGCCTATATCAACCGCGTGCGCGGAGAAATTCGCAGTCTGCATTATGTGGATGAGAGCCGCGTAGCAGTGAACCGAAACACAGATGCCATCTTCAAGGACTTTGACCTGTTGGTAGATGGCACGGTCTATCGTCCGTTCGACTTTCTCAAGCTGCTGCGCAACACAAAAGACGGTGCGGTCGGTGTACCCATCACCGAGGAAAATGCCAAGCTGATCGAGGTTGCGTATCAGTCGCTGTGCTTTGAGCTGTATCTCGTCAAAAAGGGTGGCAACAAAAAGGGCTTCCTCCAGAGTGAGAAACGCCTCGATAAAGCTTCAATGGACGAACTCAAGCAGGCATTCGCCAATCTGTACAGCAACAGCAGCGACAATGTAGTTATTCTCAACAACGGTATCCACTTTCAGGAGAGCAGCAACACCTCGGTCGAGATGCAGCTTAACGAAAACAAGCAGTCCAACGCAGAGGAGTTTGCGAAGATCTTTCATATCTCTACCGCCGAGATGGGTGGCACGGCCGGCGATACGGCAAGCCTTGCCAAACTGGCGGCAATCCCTCTGATGAAAGTCATCGAGTGTGCGCTCAACCGTGATCTGCTGCTGGAGAAAGAGAAAGGCTCACTGTACTGGGCGTTCGATACTAAGGAACTGCTCAAGGGCAGCATGAAAGAACGGTTTGATGCCTACAAGACCGCACTTGATGCCAACTTCATGCAGGTGGACGAGGTTCGCTTTGCACAGGACATGGAGGCCGCTCGGCCTGCACAATAGGATCAAGCTGGGCTTGCAGGACGATCTCTACGACCCGAAAACCAATACTATCTACACGCCGAATACCAATCAGATGCAGCGCATGACAGAACAAACGCTGCAGGTACCGCAGGAAGGAGGTGAAACGCTATGAAAATCGAAATTCGCGCAGACGGCGCCCATATCTCCGGTTATGTGAATGTTACCGGAAAACGCAGCCGCCCGGTCATCACGCCGCACGGCAAGGTCATCGAGGAGATCGAGCCGCGCGCGTTTGAACAGGCGATCGGCAGAGCGGGCAACATCACGGTAACGGTCGATCACGACAACAGTCATGTGTACGCCAGCACGGACGACGGCACACTCAAGCTGTTCGAGGACGACATTGGTCTGCACGCCGACGTGCTTGTGACCGATGAAACGCTCATCGAGCTTGCGAAAAAGGGCAAGGTCAAGGGCTGGAGCTTCGGCATGTACAACGTGCAGGACGATATTGAGCCGCGTGCCGACGACCTGCCGCTGCGAAAGGTCAAATCGCTCGATCTGGACCATTTGACGTTGGTCGTTCGCAAAACACCGGTGTACTCCGCGACCTCGGTCGAGGTTCGTGCAGACACACAGGTCGAGATTGAAACGCGCACGATTGAAACGCCGCTGCAGGTTGAGCAGATCACCCCGAAATATGACAACACCGCCTATCGCAAGCGTGTGCAGGCGGTAACGAGAAAGGAAGGAACCTAAATGACCAATCTGAAAGCACTGATGGAGCGCCGCGAGGAGCTGCGTCAGAACATGGAAACCCTGGTCAGCACGGCGGATACCGAGTGCCGCGCCATGACCGAGGAAGAAGCCGCACAGTTCGACGCGGCAGAGAACGAGCTGCGCGCCATTGATGCAACCATCGAGCGCGAGGAACGTGCCCGCAGCGCCGCCAACACTCTGGCACCGACTGCTGCGGAGGAACGTGCTGCCGCAGAGGAGAGCGCCTTTGTCGATTATGTGCTCGGCCGCGCACCCGAACTGCGTGCTGGTGAACAGAATCTGACCATGGCAAACAACGGCGCGATTATTCCGACCAGCATTGCGGATCGCATCGTAACTGCTGTGCGCGACCGCTGCCCGATCCTGTCCGGCGCGACTATCTACCGCGTGAACGGTACTCTCAAGGTGCCGGTATGGGGCAAGGCGAACACCACGCATGACATTGCCGTCGGCTACCAGACCGAATTTACCGAGCTGACCGCTGATTCTGGTAAGTTTACCTCGGTCGATCTGAGCGGCTATCTGGCCGGTGCGCTGACCCTGATCGGCAACAGCGTGGAGAACAACAGCGTGTTCAATGTCACCGACTTCATCATCAACCAGATGGCAGAGGAGATCGCGCTGTTCCTTGAAAAGGAGCTGCTGAATGGCACCTCCGGCAAGGCGACCGGTGCACTCTCTACGCCGACTGCTGTTACTGCGGCATCGGCAACGGCTATCACTGCCGATGAGCTGATCGAGCTGCAGGCACAGGTCAAGCAGGTCTATCAGGCGAATGCCTGCTGGACGATGGCGCCCGAAACCTTTACTTCGCTCAAGAAGCTCAAGGATTCCAACGGCCGTTATCTGCTGCAGGACGATGTAACCGGTGAGTTTCCGTACCGTCTGCTCGGCAAGCCGGTGTATCTGTCCGACAATATGCCGAAGCTGGCGGCAGGTGCAAGCGCTGTACTGTATGGCGATTACAGCGGCCTGTCGGTCAACCTGCGTGAGGATATCTCCATTCAGGTGCTGCGCGAGAAGTACGCCACCCAGCACGCCATCGGCGTTGTGGCATGGTTCGAGTTCGACAGCAAGGTGACGGACAACCAGAAGCTTGCCGTTCTCAAGATGAAAGCCTCCTGAGGAGGGTAACGGCGCATGAAGCTGAGCGAGATCACGCTGGAAACGGCGGCGGCATATATGCGGCTGGAGCCCGGCGAGTATGACGAAGCACTGCTCGCCGTCGTCATGCACGCGGCGCGGGCATATATTGCGGGCTATACCGGAGCCTCGGCGGAGGAGCTGGACGGATACGAGGACGTTTCCATTGCGTTCCTTGTGCTGTGCCAGGATCTTTACGATAACCGCACGATGTATCCGGATACCCGCTATGCTGCCAATGCGAACCGCGTAGTAAGCAGTATTCTGGACCTGCACGCGAGGAACCTGCTATGAATATCAATCCCGGAGAACTGAAGCACCGTATTCAGATCATTCGGCGCGACCGTACCGCCGACGCGGACGGCTACGACACCGTGACGGAAACCGTGGTGCATACCTGCTCGGCTAAGCTGACACAGGTCAGCGGTACTGAGCTGGTACAGGCGAATGCGGATTTTGCACGGACAAAGGTGCGGTTTCTCATTCGTCACACGGCAAAGTCCATTGATCGGAAGATGCTTGTGCGGTACGCCGGAACAGATTACGAGATCGTGTATCTTAACCGTTACGGCGATACGCGAGAGTATATGGAAATCTGGTGCGAACGGCTGACACAGGAGGGATAGCATGAGCATGAACAATAAAATCCGAGCAGCGGTGCTGCCGGTGGTTTCTGTATGCGTTCCTGACCTGTACACAGGTGAGAAAACGACCTACTGCACGTTTCAGTACACCGAACTGCCGCAGGCGTTCAGCGATGACGCGCCGCAGGCGGCAGTTTATCTCGTGCAGGTGCATTTGTTCGCGCCGCGCGGCGAGAATACGCTGAAAACGCGCCGTCTGCTGCGTAACGCACTGCTTGCCGCCGATTTTACCGCACCGCAGGTCGAGAATTCCTCGGACAGCACCGGTCAGCACTACATTTTCGAGTGTGAGTACGCAGGAGGCTGGAACGATGGGGATTAGCATGAACGGTTTTGATGAGCTGATCATCGCGCTTGATGAGCTTTCCGAGATGCCGGACAGCGTACTGGACGGTATGCTGGAGGCAGGCGCAAAGGTTGTGGAGCGCGTGACCAGGGAAACCGGCGAAAGCTACGGCGTACATCGTACCGGCGTTACGCTCGGCGCGATCGGACACGATGCACCGCGCAAGACGACAGACGGCAAGGCTGTGTATATCTATCCGAAAGGCAGTACCGCGAATGGTCCGAACAAGACCAAACGCAATGCCGAGGTCGCTTATATCAACGAATACGGCAAGAAGAACCAGCCGCCGCGCCCGTTCATGCGCGACGGTGCAGAACGTGCCGCCGGAGAGGCGGTACAGCAGGAAGAACAGAAATTCAACGACTATCTAACGTCCAAGGGACTGTAAGGAGGAAAAAACTATGGCACAGTTTGGAGCAAAATGCCCGATGTTCGCTCCGTTCAAGACCGAACCGGCGGCAGCACTGCCGACCTATGACACGGCAGTGACCGTTGGCGCACTGGTCAGCGCAAACCTGACCGTCAACCTCGCCAGCGGCGAGCTGTACGCGGATGATGCGCTCAAAGAGCAGCTTTCCGAGTTTGCTTCCGGTACGGTAGCGCTGGAAACCGATGATATGACCGACGCGGTAGCAAAGGTGATCTACGGTGCGACCGGCGATTCCGGCAGCACGGGTGAGCTGAAATTCAATAAGGGCGATACCGCGCCGTACGGCGGCTTCGGCTACTATAAGGTGCTCATGCGCGACGGCCAGAAGGTGTATAAGGGCTGTTTCTATCCCAAGGTACGCGCGGCGCTCGGCAACGACAATGCGGCAACCCGTGGCAACAGCATTACCTTTGGCACCACGCCGACCACGCTGACCGTGTTCGCGTGCAATACCGGCGACTGGCGTATCACCAAGGAGTTTACCGGTGACGGCGCCGAGGCGAGTGCGCTTGCATGGCTGAAGGAAAAGCTGGCTGTTGCCGGCGGCTGATAAATGCGAAAAAGGGACTGACGAAACTGCTCAGTCCCTTTCCATTTCGGAGGAAATGATATGAATGAGGTAAAAACGACCGTGTGCGGCACGGAATATCACCTGCTGTTCAACGGCTATGCGATGTTTGCTGCGCAGGATATGTTCGAGAACCGTCAGCTTGGCGAGATTGTACAGGACAATACCGCGGAGGGCTTTGTCAATCTGTGCCGCGTGTTCTGCCTGCTTGCGGAACAGGGAGAGCTGGCTCGACGATATGAGGGCTACGACAGGGGCGAAACGCCGGACGAGGAGCGACTGCGTGCTGCGGTCATGCCCTATGACGTGATTGCTATGCGTCAGTCGGTGCTAGAGGCACTCATGCGCGGCTACAAGCGCGATGTACCGGAGGAGGAAACCGACCTCGGACTGGCTGAACTGCAAAAAAAAAAGAACCGCAAAGCGGTCAAAGCAGACTACCTCCGCATCGGAGCCGTGAACGGTCTGGGCGTGAAGGAAACACTGCTGCTGCCGGTCGGCGTGGTGTTCGACCTGTTGGAAAGCTACGCCAGAGCGCACCGTCCGCCCAAGCAGGACATATAAAAACACCGCCCATGACGGACGGTGCTTAGTCGTTTTCTATGATCCTACGGGCTTCATACAGGGTGATACCCTGCTGCTGCGCCAGATCAGCAATAGCAAGGTCACGCGCACGACGGCGCTTTTTGCGGCGGTTTTCACGGATAACGTAACCGACACCACAGGCAAAGCCGATCACAGCCGCGATACCGACCGGAAGATAGATAAAAACAGCACCCATGAAAACCCCTCCTTCATGCTTTCAATATAGCACAGAAGCAGGGGAAAAGCAACGCTTTTGGAGTGAAAAACAATGGCAACACGAAAAATCAGCACGCGGCTTGCCATCGAGGGCGAAAGCGCCTACAAGCAGGCGATCCGCGACTGCAACAATGAAATAAAGACCATGCGCTCCGAGCTGACGCTGGTGCAGAGCAGATATCAGACAAACGCGAACAGCGTAGATGCGCTGAAAGCCAAGTATCAGGCGTTCGGTCAGGCACTGGAGGCACAGAAAAACAAGGTCGAAACGCTGAAGCATGCACTGGCGAACGCCCAGAGCGCCCAGCAGAGTCACGCTTCCGCGACGGAGGAATATCGCGCAAGACTGACCGCCGCACAGCAGGAGCTTGACCGGCTGAAAAACAGCACCGGTGATACGGCAGAGGAGCAGGAAAAGCTCCAGAACGAGATAACGGAACTGAGCGCTGCGCTGGAAACCTCCGAGGCAAAGGAACAGGCTGCGGCACGCGGTGTCAGCGAGTGGCAGCGGCAGCTCAACTATGCCGAGAGCGACCTCAATGACCTCAGCGCCGAAGTGCAGCGCAACAAGCAGTATCTGGACGAGGCGGAGCACAGCTACCGCGATACCGCGCACAGTATTGACGAGTTTGGCAACCAGACCAAGGGTACAGCGAATGCCATTGACACGCTGGCATCTTCTTTGGCTGCGGCAGGTGTTGCCGGAGGTCTGCGGACGATTGCTGAGGGGCTGAAAAGCTGCGTTGCGGCATCGGTCGAGTTTGAAAGCGCTATCACTGGTGTGTTCAAAACGGTTGACGGCACAGACGCACAGCTTTCCGCGATTTCGGACGGCATCCGACAGATGGCAACGGAAATTCCGGCCACTACGACCGAGATATCTGCCGTTGCGGAATCGGCAGGTCAGCTCGGTATTGCGACCGATGATGTGCTGTCGTTTACGCGAACGATGATCGACCTTGGCAACAGTACCAATCTGACCGCCGATGAAGCCGCAAGCGCCTTTGCTAAGTTTGCCAACATCACCGGCACCGCCTCCGAGGACTACGGACGGCTCGGCTCGACGGTCGTTGCGCTCGGCAACAACTTCGCCACCACAGAGGCTGACATCGTGGCGATGTCTACGCGGCTTGCCTCGGCAGGTACGCTTGCCGGACTGAGCGAAAGCGAGATCATGGCGCTTGCCACGGCGATGAGCTCGGTCGGTATTGAAGCCGAGGCAGGCGGCACGGCAATGACGCAGACGCTTTCCGCCATCGAGAGCGCCGCCGCAAAGGGCGGTGACAGCCTGCAGCAGTTTGCCGATGTGGCCGGCGTGTCCGCAACCGAGTTTGCCAAGCTGTGGAGTACTAGCCCGATTACAGCAATCCAGAAGTTTATCGCCGGTCTGGGACAACTGGACGAAAAGGGCGAAAGCGCTGTGCTGGTGCTGGACGAGATGGGACTTTCCGGCGTGCGGCAGAGCAATATGCTCAAAAGCCTTGCACTGGCAAGCGATACCTTGAGCGGCGCGGTCGCGCTGTCCTCGCAGGCGTGGTCGGAGAACACCGCACTCAGCGAAGAAGCCGGAAAACGCTATGCAACGACCGAAAGCCGAATCGAGATGTGCAAAAACGCAGCTGTCGGCTTGCAGGCGGCGATCGGTGATGCGCTGACACCGGCACTCGGCAATCTTGCGGACGCAGGGACCGAGGGCTTTGTCTGGGCGTCGCAGTTCATCGAGCAGAATCCGGCGCTCGTGCAGGCGTTTACCGCTGCGGCTGTGGCGATGGGCGTGGTAACGGCAAGCGTGACCGCCTATACGGTAGGCGTCAAGGCGGCAGAGATCGCAACGACCGCATTCAACGCCATTCTGGACGCAAATCCGATGTATCTGGTCGGCACAGCTGCAGTTGCCGCCATCGCTGCGTTTGCTACGCTGGCGCTGACGGTCGATGATGATACCGAATCGTTCTCTGATATGACCGAGGCGGCACGCAGTGCAAAGGATGCTGTCGCGGAAAGTCAGACCGCCACAGCAGATGCAGCTGCTACGGCTGCGGCCAGTGCCGAAACCGCCTCCGGTTACGTTGCCCGTCTGCGGGAATTGCAGGAGCAGGGCAACGCGACAAGCGAAAGTCAGGCGGAAATGAGCGTGCTGGTCGGCAAGCTGAACGCACTGTATCCGGACCTCAATCTCACTATTGACGAGAATACCGGTTCTTTGAGCGAGAACACGGAAAAACTGCTCGAGAACATCGAAGCCCAGAAACAGGCTGCCATCGACACTGCATTTGATGAGCGCAAGACTGAGCTGCTACAGCAGCAGGCTGATGTTGAGGTGGAACTGGCGACCAATCGCGCGGCGCTCAATGACCTGCGAGAGCAGGAAAACGCGCTGACCGAGGAGAACAACTCTCTGAATGAGCGGAACGCTGAGATTTATGACGAACTGGCGGCCCTCGGCGATGATGACCTCGCACGCCGTGCCGAACTGGAAAGCGAATTGTACAGCAACAACGAGGCTATCAACGCCAATGCCGAAGCTGCCGCCGAGCTGCGCGATCAGCAGCAGACGGTGAACGATGCCGTTGATGAGGGCGCCGAAGCCAGCGGCGAACTGTCGGACGAGCTTGACCGGCTGACCGAGGCTATGGAGCAGAACGCAGAAGCCTCTCCGGAGCTCGCGGAGGCAACTGCCGAACTGCCGGAGGAGCTGCAAAAGGCTGCGGCCTCGGCCGAGCAGGCATACGACGCCTATGTGCAGCTTTACAACGAAACGGCAGCCAAGGCGGTCGAAAGCATTGAGAGTCAGATCGGTCAGTGGGAGAAGATGGACAACACGACCAAAACTTCCGCATCGACCGTACAGGCCGCTCTGCAAAGTCAAGTCACTTATATGCAGAACTATGCGGCCAATATGCAGAGCCTGCAGAACCGCAATATCGAGGGCATCGAGCAGCTGGCGGCTGCACTGGCTGACGGATCGACCGAAAGCGCTGCTATTCTGGCCGGTCTTGCCGGTGCGACAGACGCGGAGATCGCACAGATCGTCAAGTCGATGGGCGAAGTGTCCGCCGGTAAGGATGCCATGGCAGATGCCATGGCGGGCGCCGATACCGAGGTACAGGCTGCAATGAACAAGGCAGTACAGGCCGCTAATAAGCGCGACGAGATGTACAGAGCCGGTTCGGATTCTGCGCAGGGCCTTATTAACGGCTTGAATTCCAAGGTAAGAGAAGCCTCGGCGGCAGGCAGCCGCGCTGCGGCGGCTTACATGGCAGCATACAAGGCCGGGATGGATCAGCATTCACCGTCCCGTGCGATGTACCGTGCCGGTCAGGATACTGTACAAGGCCTGATCCTCGGTCTGGCGGCCAAGAGTGCAATGGTCACCTTGCAGGCGCGCAAGGTCGCGCAGCAGATGCGTGAAACCTTTACCGGCAGCAACAAGACAATGTTCACTGCCGGTGAGGCGCAGATCGATGCGCTGATCGACGGTTTCAAGTCGCAGGAAACCGAACTGAAAAAACAGGCAGAGCAGGCGAAAAAGCTGCTCGCCGAGCAGTTCAAGGATAATGACGAGGCAAAAGAGCTTATCGACGACTACATGGACTACTATGTGGATTCCATCGAGAGCACGACCAAGACCGCAGAGAATTTCGCCAAGCAGACGCAGAATACGCTTGATGAAATTGAGGATGCCTGGGACGAAGCGGCAAAGAAGCAGGAAAGCATGGTCAAACGCCTGTCGGATTACGGTGACTTGTTCCAAGAGAAGGACGGGCGGTATCAGGTTGAGGATCTGAATAAACAGATCGATGCGCTCAACCGTTATGAAGAAGTTCTGACCCGTTTGCGGGACGAGCGTGGCATTTCGGATGATTTGCTCGACGAGATCGCTTCCATGAATATAGACGATGCCATCGGCTACGGCGAGAAGCTGCTGGCGATGAGCGATGACAAGTTTGAGGATTATGTTACTGCGTGGGAAACCAAACAGCAGCGTGCACTGGAAATTGCTCAGAAATTCTATCAGTCCGAGTTTCAGGCGCTTAGCGAGGCTTACGGTGATACGCTTACGCAGGGCCTTGAGGAACTGAACAATATCGGCTATGGCAGTGGTAAGGAATTTGCACAGTACCTGATGGATGGCATGAAGTCGCAGGAGAGTGCGATCATGGCACAGGCACGGCGCATCGCCAGCGAGGTCAGAGCGACCATTGATGCCGCACTCAGCTTCAGCGGTTCTTCTTCTAAATCCTCGTCTAAGAAAAACGGCTCTCATGCTGCCGGTCTGGATTATGTGCCGTTTGACGGCTATATTGCCGAACTGCACAAGGGCGAGCGCGTGCTGACCGCATCGGAAACGCAGGCGTATATAGATGCGAACACACCGTCCGGCTTTACGCTGCCGCAGGCTCGGCAGCTTGCAGAACAGCAGACCGCTGCTCTTGTAAACGCTATCGGCACACTGACTGCCGGTGCAGCGGTGCCGCAGCAGGACGGACCGGCAACCATCATCCTGCAGACAGGAGAGGGCATGGAGATCGCCCGCTGGCTGCTGCCGAGTATCCGAGCCGCTGCAAAACAATCTCCGGAAGTGGAGCGTGATTTCTGATGACACAATTAAGTATCAACGGCATTGACCTGCCGGAAACCAAAAACGGCAAGTACAAGTGTTATGAGCAGGAGCTGGGCGAGAGCATCCGCATGATCTCCGGTCGGCTTGTGACCGAGGTAAGGTCAAGCGTGCACGTGATCGAGTATTCCTATGACTACATGGGAAACGACCTCATGCGCCGCCTGCTGACGGCGCTGCGTTCGCGCAGCGACCTCTCGGTGCAGTTCCTCGATCCGCTTTCGGACAGTATGCAGAGCGCCTCGTTTCGCTGCACTAAGCAGCCTACACCGCAGTTTGCGTTTTCACGGGACGGTGTAGGACTGTGGAATAACATCGCATTTACACTGGAAGAAGTGGAGGGAAGCTGATGCAGCAGGTAAGTAATGCGTATGCGCAGGCCATCACAGCCGGTTATCGGCGTATACTGCCGCGTGCGCTCATCGACATCACCGACCCTGATCTGGTTTATGATCCGGTTACAAGTTCGGGACAGTCGTGGGTATCTGTATCACAAGAGCTGTGCAACAAGGTGTTCGACACGCCCACGCTGTACGCCAGTCTGGAAAGCGAACGCTGGACGCTGGATGGCTCTCGTGCGCTGCATCCGGGTATGCCGAATATCACAGGTGAAAACGGCTTTGTCGGTGCCGTGCTTAGTCAGGACGACAAGACTTTCGCCGTGAGACCGTGGGTGCAGCTGAATGTGCATAACCTCGGCATCATGCAGGCGTGCTCGGTATATTTTTCGCAAAACGAATGTGACGGCCTCGGTACGGACTTTACGATCGAGGTTATGAGCGGCGATACCGTCGGTTATCGGGAAACGGTTACCGGTAACACAGATGCCAGCGTTTACTTCGAGGGTTTTACCGTGCATGATGTTACTGCAATCCGCGTGACCTTTGCAAAATGGAGCCTGCCGCACCGGTTTGTCCGTATGGTTGAGATCGTACCGGGCATATATGAAAGCTGGGATGCGGATACGTTGTACTCTATCGACGTTATGCAGGAGATTGCCTTTAACTGCATGAAAACGCCCTACGGCACTTGCAGCTTGCAGGGTTCACAACAAGAAGAAGCGCTTCAATCCGTACAACCGTTCCGGTCTGTTTCAGTCCATCGAGGAACGGCAGGGAATCCAGGTGTCCATGGGTGTGGAAACTGCGAGCGGCGCGGAGTATCTGCCGTTGGGCGTGTATTATCAGCAGTCCGGAGGCTGGGAAACCGACGCTTACGGTCTGACGATCGAGTTCAAGCTGGTAGATATTATCGGTCTGTTGGCTGACCGTGACTATAATGTTCCGACAACGCTGCCGACAACACTGTCTGGTTGGATTGCGATCGATGGTGGCGCTGCTCGGCGAGAATTTCACAAACTGTTGGGCTGTGGATGAGCCGCTTGGACAGATCGCGCTCACGGTGAACAGCGCAGATGAACTGAAAGACATGAACTGCGGCAGCTTGCTGCGGTATTTGTGCATGGCGGCGCAGGCCGCATTCCGCGCCGATGCAGTGACCGGTAAACTGCGAGTGTTCCTGCCCGAGGGAACGGACGGTGTGACAATCGGTGCAGATAACATGAACAGCTATCCGAAAAACCAGCCGGAGGACAGCATTGCACAGATCAAGTTCCGATTGGCTGATGAAGACAATACCGAGTATACCGTAAATGGCACACTGGCTGCTGCGGATAAGTCGCTCTCAATCAGCAATCCGTTCATTCACACCACGGTGCAGGCTGATGCTGCTGCGCAGTATATTCTCTCGTGGTACGGCCGCACGCAGTTCACTGTGTATGGCCGCGGTGATATGCGCTGTGAGCTGGGCGACGTTGACAGCGTGTGGACAGGCTTTGATGAAAATGCTTCCGGACGGCGCTTCAAGCAGCAGTTCAAGATTGAGAACGGCGTGATGAAGAATGTACCATCCTACTTGCTGGAGGTGACGAACAATGCCGGATAAACTGATCTATGATCGAACCGCTGCGGATGTTGCCCGCGTAAATGAGCTGATGCGCAAGGTGCGTGCAGGTTCAGCGACTGATGCGGAGCGCGCCGAATGGCTCGGCGGCGGGATGAAAGGCGCGTGGAATGCCTCTGACCTGAACCGGATCAATGACTGGCTTGCCTATCTAACGGATTTTCTGAAAGCGCAGGGTTATTCAGCAGCCGTTTTTCTGCGGCACACTCCGTGGACAAAAGCTGATTTCCCAACGCGGAACGATATTGACCGAATCCGCCGCAACGTAGAGGCGCTGCAAAATTGTTTCTTCGCTCTGCTGGACTGGCGCGAAATTGTGTACAACGGAACGATGGATTTTGACCAAGCGAATGTGTTGGAGTGGGATCTCGGGCGTATCGAAATCTGGCTGCAGGAACTTGTGAAAGCAGCGAGTATCCGACAGGCCAATACTTTGTTTATGCAGGCAGGAGGTGTGTTTAATGCGTGATAGATTACCGGAACTGGGTAAGGCAAATCGTATCAGAATTACGATGGACGATGGGCAGACCATCGAGGGCGTGCTCTCTTATGCAGATAATGCCAGTCAGGATGGCAGTGTTTATAGTAAGGGAAATGTACTGCCGGACGCAGTGTGTGTTGCGCTTGGCCTGAATACGGATACAGCGGAACCGAAAGATGCTTTTGAAATGCTTGCTGCACTCGCTGTAAGCGGCGGCGGCTCCGGTGACGTTGGCGAGCTGGAGGACACCGCCTTTGAGGTCGGTGTTATCACGAACAGCGGCGCAGGCTGGAACACATTTAAGTTTAGGGAGGCGTTCGACGATGCACCGCAGGTCGTCTGCCAGGCAGAGGACTTCGATGGCATCGTGCAGGTCAAGTCTGTTACTGCTGACGGGTTTCTGTACTGTCTGAGAACCCTATCGACCGGCAGCTACTACACCGGCGGCTCGTCCGGATCGACGCCGGCGCATAGCGCGAACACGCTCGTTAACGGAAGTACAACCACAGCCACAGCGGTGAAAATCCGCTACGTGGCTATCGAATACGGAGGTGAACGGTAATGTTAGGCGTAAATCAGCTTGACTTTATCAACTACGCAAACGCCCTCAAGGGCAACTATAGAAAGGGCGTTCACAAGATGGAAGCAATCATGGCAAGCCCGACACACGCAAAGGAGTTTGCGAGCAATCTGGGCGGCGTGTCGGTCGTGCTCAGCGTCCCGATCGGGAAGGAGGACCGCAATAGCGCGCAGATGCTCGACCTGCTGCTGAACAGCGATGTCGCAGACGACGCGGTCTATACTTGGCTCGGGCAGTTCTATGAGTTCAGTTCGTGGGACGATCTGCTGGGCGATGAAAGCCGCTGCAACGAAATTATGAACGATCCGCTGAAAAGTCGCGCTGTGTCCGGCAGCGGTGTCGCGGTCGGTAAGATGGTTGCCACCATCGCCGGACTGTCCTGCTCGGCGTATGCGGATATGTCCGCCGTTGCTGCCTCTTCTACCGCTATGGCGGCTATCGAGAAGTCGCAGACAGCGAAGGGCGCAATCGCAGCATCCGACATGGCAACTGCAAAGTATGCCGCCGGTGCTGCCGGCCTGAACCCGGCGGACTATGCCAACATGGCAGCCATTGCTTCGTCCTCTACCGCTATGGCGGCAGTAGTGTCGTCCTCTACCGCTATGACGGCGATTGCTGCTTCTTCTACCGCTATGACGGCGATTGCTGCTTCTTCTACCGCTATGACGGCGATTGCTGCTTCTTCTACCGCTATGACGGCGATCGCTTCCGCTGCCTCTGCTCTGAACGCGGTACTGAAGAACGGCACAGCACGCACAAAGTTTGCCGGAAGCTCGTATTTGCAGTCCAATTTCGACAAAATGCTGTCCTCTGTTGGAAATACGACTTATTTCAGCAAAAAGTTCGACTATATCGACAGTGGTACGAAAAGAGCAGTTTCCGGTGGATCTACCGATACGACTGCAACAGCAAACCAGTCCATCTTTTTGTGCAAGAAAATCGGCGCTTGGAGCAATGGTACACAGGTTACCGGTACGGTTACGCACCTTCAGACGGGCAATACCGCCGGTAGCACGTCTACCAATAAAGGCGACGGCTATAACACCGATGACTACACAACAGGCGGTGTGCAGGCTAAGTTTGTCTGCATTGGCGGCTGCACTTTTGCCGAGAGCGGCGACGCTTATTGCTGCGGTATTTTCGCCTATGCGAAGTAAAATTTATGTCGTCTTATCTCAATAATGCGCAGCAGACTTGCTTGAAAGCTACTTTTAAGCAGTTGAAAGTGCGTATCTCTGCACAAATGAACC
>ENA-OQIL01000458-OQIL01000458.1-human-gut-metagenome-genome-assembly--contig:-NODE-458-length-14815-cov-3.114175_pt1 | contig 14815 bp, 14 predicted proteins | sample MGYA00242583_ERZ504748 | MGnify/ENA primary metagenome ERZ504748 (study PRJEB26092, sample SAMD00036191) | human gut metagenome | host: Homo sapiens | study: EMG produced TPA metagenomics assembly of...
ATTATGCCATTCTTTTCATGCCGGCCATGGTCATCAACCTCGTAAGCGGTTTTATATTCAAGCCGTTGCTTACCACATTGGCGAAACGATGGTCCGAAGGCTCGAAGCGGGGTTTCGTGGCGATTATCGCAAAAGGGTTGCTAGCGGTGTTCGCTACATCCGTTCTTGCATTGCTGATAGCATATCCTTTGGGCATCCCGGTGCTTTCGTTTCTGTACGGCGTCGATTTGTCGGAGTTCCGATCGGTGCTTCTCGTGCTTTTGGTCGGAGGCGGATTCAATGCTGCGAGCGTTATTCTCTATTACGGGATCATAACCACGCGCCACCAAAACATTGTTTTGCCGGGATATGCGCTTGCTGCAGCGGTTGCCTTTCTTCTGACCAATGCGATGATCGGGCAATTTGGAATGATGGGTGCAGCCTTTCTCTATGATGGCATCATGGCGCTTCTTGTGCTCATCTTCGGTCTGTGCAATGTGTATTACATCAAGCGCGGGTAAGCATCTCTCAGGTACCTTCTACGCAAGTACGTATCCGTCTGTTCATTTTTTATACAACCTTTACAAATATGAACAACATAGATATGCTTTAGCTCGATAATCTGATTCTATAGCGAAGCGAGGAATGTGCATGCCCCTTGTGATGACCCGGCGATCGTTTTTTGGCGGTTGCGGCGGGTGCGGCTGCGTCGCTTGCCTTGTCGGGGTGCAGCTCCGCGAGCGATAACACCGTGGGTGATCTACTCGTGCGGCGAGGGCGAGGCGAACGAGGTGCTGCTCGAGGCCATGCATCGCGATCTGCCGCAGTACGATATCCGCTTGCACTACGTGTCGACCGGCACGTGCGCGGCGAAGCTCCAGAACGAGGGTACGTCGAGCGAGGCCGATATCGTTCTCATGCTCGAGGGCGGTTACCTCAGGCAGATTCAACCGAGCCTGGCGCAGCTGACCTCGTACGATTTCGAAGTGTTCGAAGACGATCTGCTCGACGGCTCGAGTACCTACCTTCCCTTCAGGCGCGAGAGCGCATGCGTTGCCATGAACGTCGGGGAGCTGACTGCTCGCGGCATCGCCATCCCCGAGACGTACGACGATCTGCTCGATCCAACGTACCGTGGGCTCATCACGATGGCGAATCCGAAATCTTCCGGTACGGGCTACAACTTCGTTAAGAGCCTCGTGAACACGCGGGGCGAGGATGCGGCCTTCGAGTACTTCGACAAGCTGGACGAGAACGTGTACCAGTTCTCGTCGTCGGGATCGGGGCCGGTCAACGCGCTTGTGCAAGGAGAGGCGTTGATCGGGTTCGGTCTCACCTACCAAGCGGTGTCCGAGATCAACAAGGGCGTGCCCATCGAGGTGCGGTTCTTCGAGGAGGGCTCGCCTTGGACGATGAACGGCGTGGCGGTGGTCGACGGCAAGCAGGATAAGCCGGCGGTGCGAGCCGTTATGGATTGGATGTTCAGCACGGGCATCCTGCTGGACAAGCAGGAGTTCGTCCCGGACAAGGTGTTCGTCGATCAGCATACCGAGATCCCGAACTACCCGCAGGATACGCACTACGCGGACATGGAAGGCGTGTTCGACATCGACGAGAAAAAGCGGTTGCTAGGGAAGTGGAAGTACTGATGACGAGCGAACAGGAACACACGATGGTCGACACGACGTCAAATCGCGAGACGCTTGCGGACGAGCCGAAACTTCGCATCAGCGGCTTAGTTAAGCGTTTCGAGGGATCCGAGGTCCTGCACGGTCTCGATTTCGATGTGCGGGATGGCGAATTCCTTTCCATCCTGGGACCTTCGGGATGCGGTAAGACGACCACGTTGCGCATTCTCATCGGTCTGCTGGCACCCGACGAGGGCTTGATCGCCCTCGATGGGCGCGACATCACGACGGCGTCGCCCGACGCGCGCGGCATGGGCATCGTGTTCCAGAATTACGCCCTGTTCGAGAACATGACGGTGCGCGGCAACGTCGAGTACGCCTTGAAGTTCAAGCCCGATCTGAAGGCCCGTCGGCGCGAGATCGCCCAACGCGTGCTCGAGCAGCTCGGCCTTGCGGAGCACCTCGACAAGAGCGTGCGGCAGCTGTCGGCGGCCAGCAGCAGCGCGTGTCCATCGCACGCACGCTGGCGCTGAACCCCGAGGTCATCCTGTTCGACGAGCCCATGAGCGCGCTCGACGTGGAGACGCGCCTGTCGCTGCGCCTCGAGCTCAAGCGCATCCAGCGCGAGTTCGGCACCACGATGGTGTACATCACCCACGACCAGGAGGAGGCGTTCGCGCTGTCCGACCGCGTGATGGTGATGGGCGAGGGCAGCATCCACCAGCTGGCCGCGCCCGACGAGATCATCGCCAACCCGGCCGACGACTACGTCGCCGACTTCGTGGTGAAGAACCTGCGGATCAAGATGGATTCGCTCGCCCGCTTCATGGATCGGTAGGCGGCCGTGAGACGGGCAGGGAAACTCAACCTCACGCGCATCGTGCTGGCGGCCTTCTTCCTGGTCGCGGCGGTGCTGCCGCTCATTGGCATGTTCTCGCGGCTTGCGAGCCCCGAGGCGCGCGCCGTGTTCGGCACCGAGCAGTTCGCCACGGCGTGCCTCAACTCCATCGGCGTCGCGTTGACCTCGACGGCCATCTCGCTCGCGTTCGCGCTGGCGATGTCGTGGGTGCTCTGCCGTACTAACGTGCGGGCGAAGGGCGTCATCGCCGTGGTCATGACGCTGCCCATGCTCATCCCGTCGCTCGCGCTCGGCATGGGCCTGGTGTTCCTGCTGGGCTCGAACGGCGTCATCACGAACGCGCTGGGGCTGGACTTCTCGCTGTACGGGTTCTGGGGCATCGTGATGGGTTCGGTGCTGTACTCGTTCCCGTCGGCCTTCCTGCTGCTGTACGATGTGCTGAAGTACGAGGACGCCTCGCCGTACGAGGCTGCCGACGTGCTGGGCGTGCCGAAGCGCAGCCAGTTCTTGCGCATCACGATGCCGTATCTGCGCAAGCCGCTCATCTCGGCCGTGTTCGCCACTTTCACGCTCGTGGTGACCGACTACGGCGTACCGCTCATGGTGGGCGGCAAGACCACGACGCTGCCGGTGCTCATGTACCAGGAGGTTATCGGCCTGCTGAATTACAACACGGGCGTGGCTATCGGCTTCGTGCTGCTCATACCGGCCGTGGTGGCGTTCCTCGTCGACGTGCTCAATGCCGACAAGGGGAAGTCGTCGTTCGTGTCCAAAGCGTTCGATATCAAGCGCAATGTGGCGCGCGACGCGATTGGCTACGTCGCCGGCATCGTGGCATCGGTGGCCATCCTCCTCCCGCTCGGATCGTTCGTGCTCGTATCGTTCGTGCGGAAGTATCCGGTGGATTTGACGGCGACGTTCGACAACGTGGGCCGTGCGCTCAACATGAATGTGGGCGATTACTGGATCAATTCGATCATCATCGCCTGCGCTGTTGCGCTCATCGGCACAACGCTTGCGTATTTCGCGGCATATGTGACGGCTCGCTTGGGCGGCCGTTTTGCGAAGATGCTGCACCTCGTCTGCATCACGACGCTCGCCATCCCCGGTATCGTGCTGGGTTTGTCGTACGTGCTGTTCTTCAAGGGTTCCCTTCTGTACGGCACGTTCGCCATCCTGATCTTGGTCAACCTCGTCCACTTCTTCGCCTCGCCGTACCTCATGGCTTACAATTCGCTGGGCAAGGTGAACGAGAACCTGGAAGCGGTCGGCTCCACGATGGGGATCGGGCGGGGGAGCATCTTGAAGGACGTTCTCATCCCGCAGACGACGGGCACCATCATCGAGATGGTGGGCTACTTCTTCGTAAACTGCATGGTTACCATTTCCGCCGTGGCGTTCTTGTCCACGACGCTCGACATGCCGCTCGCGTTGCTGATCACCGATCTCGATGCGCAACGTCTGACGGAGTGCGCCGCGTTCGTGTCGTTGATCATCCTGCTCACCAACATTGCCTTCAAGCTGGTGCTTGCAGGCGTGAAGAAAGCTATCAACCGTGCCGGTTCGCCCTCCGCTTCGGCGGCTTGACGAATGCGGTGCTTGCCAATTGAGGAAAGGTTCGCTCATGTCCCGTTCGCTCGACGTGAAGGATTTAAAATACTGACCGCGCTTGAGGCGCGTGTCGACGAGTCGCTGACGCAGCGAGAGATCGCCGCGGCTGCCGATCTGTCCGTAGGCACGGTCAACCGCGCGATGGCCGACCTGCACGAGCGAGGCTTCGTACGTGAGGGCATGCTGTCGGCGGCGGGCCTGGAAGCGCTCGAACCCTATCGCGTCAAGCGCGCGGTGCTCATCGCCGCCGGGTTCGGCTCCCGCTTGGTTCCCATCACGCTGAACACGCCCAAGCCGCTCATTCGCGTGCAGGGTCAGCGCATCATCGACTCGCTGCTCGACGCCGTGTTCGCCGCCGGCATCGAGGAGGTGTACGTGGTGCGCGGGTACCTTGCCGAGCAGTTCGATCAGTTGCTGTACAAGTACCCCCACGTGAAGTTCATCGAGAACCCTTTCTACAACGAGGCGAACAACATCTCTTCGGCTGTGGCGGCGAAGGATCTGCTGCAGAACGCCTACGTGTTCGAGTCTGACCTGCTGCTGTACAACCCGAAGCTCATCACGAAGTACCAGTATTCGTCGAACTACCTGGGTGTGCCGGTGCCGGTTACCGACGACTGGTGCTTTCAGACGCGCCGCGGCGTGATCACGGGGCTCACGGTGGGCGGAACGGACTGCCACCACATGTTCGGTATCTCCTATTGGACCGAAGAGGACGGCAGAAAGCTCGCCGACGACGTGCCGGCCACGTTCGCCATGCCGGGAGGCAAGGAGCGATACTGGGACGAGGTGGCGCTGCGCTACTTCGCGCGCAACTACGAGGTGTCGGTGCGCGAGTGCACGTTCGACGATGTGATCGAGATCGACACGTACCGCGAACTGCAGCAGCTCGACAAATCCTATGTAGTTGGATGATAGCCTATCGGTTCATTATGTAAAACGACATCGTCCTTTTGATCGACCATTTTTGGTATACGATGTGATATTTACATATACTTGTTCAATATATTATAAACTATTTACAAATATGAACATACGAGTTAAAATCTCTCGCGTTGCATTCAACTTGGACAGCAGTGGGAGAGGGTCGTCGTGTCGCTGGAGAAGAACGAGTTCAAAACCCTGGTCGCGTCGATGGACGAAGGCGTGTACACGCAGCGCGCCTTGGCCGATGCGTCAGGGCTTTCGCTCGGCACGGTCAACCGATTGTGCCAGACGCTGCGCGATCGCGGGCTCATGGACGGGTTCTACGTCACGGCGGAGGGTTATCGCGCCTTGCAGCCGTACAAAGTAGAGAACGCTATCATCATGGCTGCGGGACTGTCCTCGCGCTTTGCGCCGCTCTCTTACGAGAAGCCCAAGGGCGTGCTCAACGTGCGGGGCGAAGTGCTGATCGAGCGGCAGATCCGCCAGCTCAAAGCCGCCGGTATCGACGACATCACGGTGGTGGTCGGCTATATGAAGGAAGCGTTCTTCTATCTTGAGGATCTGTACGGGGTGTCCATCCGCGTGAACGAGGAGTACGTCGCTCGCAACAACAACTCCACCCTCAGCTCGTTCGGGGAACAGCTGGGCAATACCTACATCTGCTCGTCCGACGATTACTTCACCGAGAACGTTTTCGAGCCGTACGTGTACGAAGCGTACTATGCGGGCATGTATTTCGAGGGTCCCACCGACGAGTACTGCATGAAGACGGCACGCGATGGGCGAATCATCGGCGTTACCGTCGGCGGCGCCGATGCGTTCGGCATGCTCGGGGCACGCGTACTTTTGATCGCGCGTTCTCCAGCGCGTTCTCGGCCATTCTCGAGAACGAATACGATTGGCCCGAGACGGCGCCCAAGCTTTGGGAGGACCTGTTTCGCGACCATGTGAAAGATCTGCGCATGGTGTTACGCTGCTACGGACCGGGCGTCATCTACGAATTCGATTCCCTTTCCGATCTTAAGCAGTTCGACCAGGATTTCCTGATGAACGTCGACTCGGAGATCCTCGACAACATCTGCGACGTGCTCGGCTGCACGCGCGACCGCGTCGAGGGCATCGTGCCGATCAAGGAAGGCCTTACCAACCTTTCCTTCAGATTCTCGGTCGACGGCGCTTCGTACGTGTACCGGCACCCCGGTCCCGGCGCGGACGAGATCATCAACCGACGAAGCGAGGCGCACTCCCAGGCTGTCGCCAAAAAGCTCGGCATCGATGACACGTTCGTTTTCAAGATACCCGGAAAGGTTGGAAGGTGTCGCGTTTCGTGAAGGATTGCAAGCCGTTCGATTACCACGACGGGAGCCATGTCGAGCAGGCTATGGACCTGATCCGCCGTTTGCACCAGAGCGGCGAGACGTCGCAGTGGACGTACGACCTATTCGAGAAAGCCCAGTCCATGATGGCGCTGCTCGGTGCGCGTTCCTATCCGTCGTTCCCGGATTACGAGCCCCTGCGCGATCGCGCGGCGCGCCTCGACGCCTTGGTGAAAAGGGATGGCGTTGCACCATGCCTCTGCCACAACGATTTTTACAACCCGAACTTCCTCGTATCCGAAGAGGCGATGTACCTTATCGACTGGGAGTATTCGGCGATGTCGGATTACGCTTCCGATCTCGGCGTGTTCATCTGCTGCTCCGACTACGACGAGGACGAGGCGGATCGCGTGCTCGAGACGTACTTCCAGCGGGCATTGACCGCCGAGGAATACCGCCATTGCATCGCTTTCGTGGCGCTTGCCGCCTACCACTGGTTCATCTGGGCCTTGTATAAAGAGGCTGCAGGCGATTCGGTGGGAGAGTGGTTGTACCTGTGGTACCGATACGCCAAGACGTATTCGGCCAAAGCGCTTGCGCTCTACGAAGACGAAAGGTAGTCGAGATGGAGATGATCGGAACGGCCGTGGTGTACATCATCATGGTCTGCGCATTGGCGGGCGCCGTCGCATCGGCCATCAAGCCGGAGAGCGAGCTCGGCCGGCAATTCGTGGCCGGCATCGACTCCATCGGCCCCATCTTCCTTCCCGTAGCGGGCATCATGGCATCGGCTCCTTATCTGACGGCGTTCGTGAGCACGGTCTTCGGGCCGGCGTACGGGGCGCTCGGCGCCGACCCAGCCATGGCAGCGACGACGTTCATCGCCATCGACATGGGCGGATACCAGCTGGCGGACGCGCTTGCGCAGACGCGTGAGAGCTGGATCATGGCGATGATGACCGGGTATATGGCGGGCGCAACCATCGTTTTCACGATACCGGTGGCGCTGAAGATGCTCGAGAAACGCGATCGGAAGTACTTGGCGCTCGGAGTGATGAGCGGCCTTCTCGCGATTCCTATCGGCGTGCTCGTTGCGAGCATCATCATCGCGCTTTCGCACCCGGTGATCCGGGAGGTCGTATCGACGAACGCCGAAGCGACCTATCAGCTTGCGTTGAGCTTCGCCCAGATCGGCGTCAACCTCGTGCCGCTGATCATCATATGCGTTGCGCTGGCATTGGGGCTCAAGTTCAAGCCCGACGCCATGATCAAGGGGTTCATCGTGTTCGGTCGCGTGATGGAAGCGACGCTCAAAATCGTGTTCGTGCTGGCGGTTATCGAATACTTCACGGGCATCTTCACCACGGTCTTCGGCTCCTTCGGGTTCGATCCTATCATCGCCGACGAGGAGGATATCTTCCGAGCACTCGAGGTGTCGGGTGCTATCGGCATGATGTTGTGCGGCGCGTTTCCCATGGTGTACCTCATCAAGCGCTATCTTGCGAAGCCACTCGCCAAAATCGGCGGCGCGGTGGGGCTGAGCTCGGACGCAACCGCTGGCTTGCTGGCCGCCTCGGCGAACGTGCTTGCGGCGCTGTCGATGGTGAAAGACCTCAAGGCGCGCGACAAGGTGCTGGTCATGTCGTTTGCCGTGTGCTGCGCATTTCTGTTCGGCGATCATCTGTCGTTCACGGCGAACTTCCAACCGACGCTGATCGTGCCGGTGCTTGTAGGGAAGCTGTCAGCGGGTGTGTGTGCCGTCGTGTTCGCAAGCTTGCTTGCCGTGAAGAAGGCTGAGGAACTCGAGCGGATCGATAGGGCAGAAGCCGAAAACTAGAAAAAACAATCCGGATCGTCGAAGCACCCCTTCCCCCATCGTGATCAATGGGAGAAGGGGTGCTTTGTTTTATGTTCAATTACTATATTCAATTTACATTATTGAACACACTTGATATGATCTTTACATTCCGAAAAGGGATGATGATCGTAAATAGGTATATTTTGCGTTCATAAATATAAGTAAACACTAAGAATTGTACAAACGATTCTCTTGTTTCATATGGTCAAAATCGAGAAGAGCAAAGGTGGTGAGAGGGGGTCGGAGTGCGTGCGACCTTGACGCGATGCTTCAGCTGACGCGAAAAGAATTCTTGCTCGGCGCGCTGGGGGCGGCATGCGCCTTGGCTCTGCCGGGATGTTCGGGACGATCCGAGAACACGGTCGTCATGTACTCGTGTGCCGAGGGCGTGCGCAACGAGTCGCTGCTCGCGGCGATGCACGATCGGTTTCCCGCCTACGACATTCGTTTGCGCTACATTCCCACGGGCAACTGCGCGGCGAAGCTCAAGATGGAAGGAGCGCAATCCGAAGCCGATATCGTTTTGGGCCTTGAAGGTGGTTACCTTAAACAGGTGTCGGATCAATTCGAGGAGCTTCCGGCATCGGATGCATCCCGCTATTGCGCCGACCTGGTGGATGCCGATAACCGCTTCTTTCCGTTTTCGCGTGAAAGCGCTTGCATCGCGATCAACGAGGCGGCGTTTTCCGAGCGCGGCCTCACCGCGCCCCGTTGCTACGAGGATCTGACCGATCCTGCGTTTCGCGGCCTGGTGACCATGCCGAACCCCAAGTCATCGGGCACGGGGTACAATTTCGTCAAGAGCCTGGTGAACGCCTGGGGTGAGGATGAAGCGTTTGCGTACTTCGATCGCCTGGCTGAGAACGTGTACCAGTTCACCTCCTCAGGGTCGGGCCCGGTGAATGCGCTCGTGCAAGGCGAAGCCGCCATCGGTCTGGGAATGACCTTCCAGACCGTTTCCGAGATCAACCAAGGCGTGCCGCTGCGGGTGCTGTTCTTCGAGGAGGGTGCCCCCTGGGCCGTGTACGGCTTGGGCATCGTCCAAGGTCGGGAGGATAACGCCGCCGTCTACGAAGTGTTCGAGTGGCTCGCCACCGAAGGCGTGAAGATCGACAACGAAACGTACGTGCCCGATCAGGTTCTCATCGATTTCAAAGCCGAGATTCCGAACTATCCGACCGATATCGTGTATGCCGACATGACGGGCATCACCGATCCGGACGAGAAACAACGCCTGCTGGCGAAGTGGAAGTACTAGAAGGAGCGGCAGGAACGCTTGTCGCTCCTACCGCTGCAGGATCGCCAGGGCTTCGACCACGGCTTCGTGGCTCTCGCGGAGTTCGGGCATGAGGGCGCGTGCGCTGTCCAGATCGTCGGCGCGCAGCGCATCGGTGATGCGCGCGGCCAGGTCGTAGAGGCGCACGAACGACAAGTTGCCGGCGACGCCCTTGAGGGAATGGGCCTCGCGCTCGGCCGCGGCGGTATCGCCGGAGGCCATCGCTGTTTCCAACCGGTCGAAATGCGGATCGTTCGCGTACTTCGAGGCGAGACGAACGAACAGGGCCTCGTTGCCGCCGAAGCGCTCCATCGCCTCCGCATAGTCGATGCCGTACTGTGCAAGCTTTGCGTTCAATTCGTTCGTCATGATCTCACTCTCCTGCATGCTCTCCCGTCGTACGCCCGCGTTGCGCGGCGCACGTTCATGATAGAGGGTGGGAGCCGTGCGCGGCGGGTCGGAAGGGGTCACGTTAGCCGACCGTTACTTCGCCGACGCATCGTCCTCCACGAACACGCCTTCCTGGTTGAATACGGCGGAGAACGTCTTGAAGAACACCTTCACGTCGAGCGGGAAGGAAACGTTGCGCACGTAGAACACGTCGAGCGCCAAACGGTCGTGCCAGGGCAGCGAGTTGCGCCCGTACACGGCGGCGTACCCGGTGATACCGGGCTTCACGGTGAGTTTGAGGTGCTCGTCGCCTTCGTAGAGCTCCGTCTCGCGGCGCAGGTCGGGGCGGGGCCCCACGACGCTCATGTCGCCTTTCAGCACGTTGAGGAACTGCGGCATCTCGTCGAGCGACGTCTTGCGCATGAAGGCGCCCACGCGCGTCATGCGGGGGTCGTCCGCGCCGTTGTAGGTGGAGCCGTCCTCCATGATGAGGTCGGGCGCGTTCACCCGCATCGAGCGCAGCTTGTACATCTTGAAGTCGCGCCCGCCGAGCCCCACGCGCGGCGCGTTGTAGAACACGGGTCCCTTGTCCTCGAAGTGGATGAACGGTGCCAGCACCGCGATGATCAGCAGCACGAAGGGCAGCGCCACGAGCCCTACGACCAGGTCGCACGCCCTTTTTCCGAACCGTGCGTACATCAGCGGACGCCCTCCGCCTCGAGCTTGTCGTAGGCGCGCCCGAACGACGCCGCCACGTAGTCCACGTCGTCGTCGGAGAGCAGCGTGTGCAGCGGCAGCGTCACCTCGTTCTCGAACTGCGCGAGCGCGTTCGGGAAATCGGCGATGTCGAAGCCGAGATCGCGATACGCGGTGAGCAGCGGCAGCGGCTTGTAGTGCACGTTCGTGGCCACGCCGTCGTCCGCCATGCGCTCGATCAGCGCGTTGCGGAACGCCTGCGACTTGGCCCTCAGACGCACGAACATGAGGTGCCCGCTCGATTCGCCGCCCTCGCCGTAGTGCTGCAGCAGCTCGACGTCGCGGTCGCGCAGGTTGCGCTCGTAGCGCTCGACGATAGTGCGCCGGCGGGCGAGCGAGGCGGGGTAGCGGCGCAGCTGCGCAAGCCCGAGCGCCGCCTGGATGTCGGTCATGTTGCACTTCCAGCCGGGGAAGGCGATGTCGTACTCCCAGGCGCCCGCGCGGTTCTTCGCCAGCGCGTCCTTCGTCTGGCCGTGCAGGGATTGCAGCATGAACTGGCGGTACAGCTCGTCGGAGTCGAACGCGCCCGCGCGCCACGCGAGCGCGCCGCCCTCGGCCGTGGTCAGGTTCTTCACGGCGTGGAACGAGAAGGCGGTGAAGTCGGCCACCGACCCGGAGGGACGTCCCCGATACGTCGCGCCGAACGAGTGGGCGGCGTCGGCCAGGACGATGACGCGGTCGAAGGCGCGCTGCAGCTCGGTCGCGGGCTTCCAACGGTCGCGCACGGCGTCGAGCGCGGCGAACAGGCGCTCGTAGTCCGCCATGCGCCCGGCGATGTCGACGGGGATGATGGCGCGCGTGCGCTCGGTGACGAGGCCGGGCAGGGCGTCGTAGTCCATCTCGTAGGAGCCGGGCGCCACGTCGCATAGCACGGGGGTCGCGCCCACGTGGCAGATGACCGAGCAGGAGGCGGTGTAGGTGTACGCGCTCGTGATCACTTCGTCCCCGGGTCCCACGCCGATGGCGCGCAGGGCGCATTCGAGCGCCGCGGTGGCCGAGGCGAACGTGGCGGCGCGGTCGGCCTGCGCGAAGCGGGCGATCTCACGCTCGAATTCCTTCGTCTTCGGGCCGGTGGTGATCCAGCCGCTCCTCAGCGCGTCGGCGACCTCGTCGAGCTCGGCCTGGGTGATGTCCGGCGGGGAGAACGAAATGCGTTTCTGCTCAGTCAAGATTGCTCCTTGGTACCCTATAAACGACGTGCGACCTGCATGATCGCACGCAATCAGCGTATGCAAGCTCCCTATTTTGACGCGCCGCGCCCGGTTTGGCGAGGCGCTCAACCAAAATCACAGCAACGTGCGCAGCAAATCCACGATCTCGCGATACGCGCGGGGCTGGTCGAACTCGCTCTCGGCGACGGCGCGTGCCTTCGAGCCCATGATCTTGCGCAGCGACGCGTGCCCCGCGAGCTTGGCGATGGCGTCGGCGAGCGCTTCGGCATCTTCCGCCTCGACGTTCACGCCGAAGCCGTCGGCGGTCACCTTCGCGCGGAACTCGGGGCTCGAGCCCGTGTTGATCATGGGGTTGCCGCTGGCCAGGTAGTCGCCGATCTTCGTCACGATGCTCTGAACCGCCGACGTGACGAGCGAGTTCACCACGATGTCCGACGCGCACAGGTAGGCGGCCATCAGCTCGTAGGCCGTGTAACCCAGGAAGTCCGCCGGGGCGTCGAGCTGCGCCGCGAGCGCCTCGAGCTTCTCGCGGTCGGGGCCGTCGCCGAGCACCTTCACGCGCACGGGGGGCAAGGCCGGCGCCTGGTCGTCGCCCTTCGACGCCGCCCGTGCGAGGCGTCGGCGCTCGAGCAGCGCGGCGGCCTCGACGAGCGTGGCCACGTCGTAGCTGGCGCCGAGCGTTCCGGCGTAGGCGACCCACAGCTCGCCTTCCGGCTTGTCCACCTCGGGCGCGTGCACGCGGGCTCCTTCGTCGAAGGCGGCCAGGTCGTTGCCCACGTACACCGTGGCCTGGGGGTAGGGCTTCGCGCGGTCCTTCGCCGGACGCGCCGCGTACTCGTCGGAGGTGCCGACGGCGCCCGCCAGCAGCTGGTAGACGCGCTTCGCGTCGCGCGAGAACGGGTAGAAGGCGACGTCGCTGACCACGGGCACGTCGACGACCATGCGCATGGCCTCGGGCCACAGGTCGTTGATGTCCGCCACGAACGGGATGCCCTGCGCGTCGGCCGCTTCGGCGCACACGCGCGCGACGTCGTTCGGCGGGATCTCCGCGTAGATGAGGTCGTACGCGCCGGCCGTTCGCTCGAAGTGCGCGCGCAGGTTCTTCGCCGCGACGCGATGGCTGCGGATGCGCGCGAGGTCGAGGTTCTTCGTGTAGCCGGGCTCGTCGATGAACACGACGCGGTAGGGAAGGCCCTGGTAGCAGGCTTTCGACGTGTCGCGATGCGCCTTGTCCCAATGCTGGAACGACGACGTGATGAGGTCGACTTCGAAGCCCTCGCGCGCGAGCAGCTCCGACAGGAAGCGAAAGCGCGTGTAGCCGCGCGTCTCGTCGCCCAGCTTCACTCCCATCGTGACGACGGCGAGGCGCTTGGGCTTGCGGGTTTGGTATCGATTGATTTCCATAGCAAGCCAGTATACCAACTTATAGAGCCTTCATGCCCGACGGCCCGCGCGAAAACAGGCGCGAGCCGTCGGGACCGCGACAGCTTCCTTCCGTTGCTACCCTTCCTCGTCCTTCTTCGCCACGAGGACGGGGATCTCGGCGGAGCGCAGGACGCCGTAGCTGACGCTGCCCAGCATGCCGCGCAGCACGCCGAGGCCGCGCGAGCCCATGACGATGAGGTCGCAGCCGTGCTCCTTCGCGAAGTCGTTGATGCCGTCGACGGGCGACGGCGCGTTGACGGCGGCGATGTCCACGTCGTTGAGCATGCCGTCGAGCAGCCCTCCGATGGCCTGCTTCATGTCGTCCTTCTCGCGGTCGAGCGCCGCCTCGACGAGCTTCTTGTACAGGTCGGGCTGGATGACCAGCGGCGGCGCGCTCTCGTACGGGTTCGCGTCGAGACCTAGCGCAGGCGGGATGTCGGAGACGAACACGACCCCGATGACGTGCAGCTTGATGGCGGGATCCTCCTCCGCCAGGCCCTTGGCCAGGGTCAATGCATGCAATGCGTGGTCGGATTTGTCGAACGGCACGAGGATGTTGGTGAACTTCATGGTATACCTCCTGATCGTCGCTGATCGGATGGATAAAGTATAGCACGCGGCGCGCAGCGCGGCGAAGCGGCAAGGTTCTGGCGACGGACCGTCACCATCGTCCCTCTCGCGAAACGCAACCGAAACACCGGCGAGTATAATGGTGGTTCGAGAGAGAAAGGACTGCCCGATGACCGTGACCCCCGAGCAAGACTTCGTGCTGAAAACCATCAAGAGCCGCGACGTCCATTTCGTCCGCTTCTGGTTCACCGACGTGCTGGGACGCATGAAGTCGTTCGCGGTCATCCCGAGCGAGCTCGAGGACGCGTTCGCCGACGGCATGGGCTTCGACGGCAGCTGCATCGAGGGGTTCTGCCGCACGCAGGAATCCGACATGCTGGCGTATCCGGACGCGTCCACGTTCCAGGTGCTGCCGTGGCGGCCCGAGTCCAACGCGGTCGCCCGCATGTTCTGCAACCTGCGCACGCCCGACGGGTCGCCCTTCGAGGGCGACCCGCGCCAGGTGCTCGCGCGCACGGCGGCGAAGGCCCAGGCGATGGGCTACGTGTTCAACATCGGCCCGGAGCTGGAGTTCTACTACTTCAAGGACGCCGAGGGCACCGAGGTGCTCGACCGCGGCGGCTACTTCGACCTCACGAGCCTCGACTACGCCTCCGACCTGCGCCGCGACACCGTGCTCACGCTGGAGAAGATGGGCATCCCCGTGGAGTACTCGCATCACGAGAACGGCCCGTCCCAGCACGAGATCGACCTGCGCTTCACCGACGCGCTGTCCATGGCCGACGCGGTGATGACGTACAAGCTGGTCGTCAAGGAGATCGCGATGAAGCACGGCGTGCACGCGTCGTTCATGCCCAAGCCCATGGCGGGCGAGCCGGGCAGCGGCATGCACGTGCACCAGAGCCTCTACGACCTCGACGGCAACAACGCGTTCTTCGACGCGCGCGACCCCAGGGCTACCGCCTGTCGGACGTGGCGAAGCGCTACTATCGCGGGCATCCTGAAGTACGCGCCCGAGTTCTGCCTGGTCACGAACCAGTTCGTGAAC
>ENA-OQIL01000461-OQIL01000461.1-human-gut-metagenome-genome-assembly--contig:-NODE-461-length-14795-cov-5.464003_pt1 | contig 14795 bp, 16 predicted proteins | sample MGYA00242583_ERZ504748 | MGnify/ENA primary metagenome ERZ504748 (study PRJEB26092, sample SAMD00036191) | human gut metagenome | host: Homo sapiens | study: EMG produced TPA metagenomics assembly of...
CCAGCGAGAGCGGCTCTGAGGTGTTCAAGGTGGACTACTTCGACCGCAACGCTTATCTGGCACAGAGCCCCCAGTTCTATAAGCAGATGGCTATGGCTGCCGGCTTTGAGCGTATCTTCGAGACCGGCCCTGTGTTCCGTGCCGAGAAGAGCTACACCAACAAGCATTTCCCACCGAGTTCTCCGGCTTCGATCTGGAGTTCAGCTACATCACTTCCTATAAAGACGTGATGAAGATGGAAGAAGAGCTGCTGACTGCCGGTCTGCAGGCCGTCAAGGACAACTACGGCGACCAGATCAAGGAGATGTTCGGGCAGGAAGTGATCGTTCCCACCACTCCGTTCCCGGTGGTCAAGCTGGCTGACCTGTACAAGGGTCTGGAAGAAGAGTTCGGCTACACCGTCGATGAGAGCGAGAAGGGCGACCTGACCACTGAGGCCGAGCGCCTGAGCTATGAGTGGGTGAAGAAGCACTACGGCCACGAGTTCCTCTTTATCACCGATTACTCTGCCGAGAAGCGTGCGTTCTACCACATGCGCGACGAGAACGGCGTGCCCCAGGGCTACGACCTGATCTGGCGTGGTGTTGAGATCACCACCGGTGCCCAGCGCGAGCACCGCTACGAGGTGCTGAAGAAGCAGGCCGAAGAAAAGGGTCTGGCCGATGATGTCAAGTTCTATCTGGAGTTCTTCCAGTACGGCTGCCCGCCCCACGGCGGTTTCGGTCTGGGCATCGACCGCCTGACCATGCTGCTGTGCGGCCTGACCATCAAGGATGCCGAGTTCCTGTTCCGCGGCCCCAACCGTCTGACCCCGTAATTTTATAGAGATCATACCGAGAGCTGCTGTGCATTTTGCACGGCAGCTCTCTTTTTGTTGGATGGTTTAGAATTGGTGGACTCACCCTCTCAGTCAAATCCTTCGGATTTGCCAGCTCCCCCGAAAGGGGGAGCTTCTGACGCATCCGCAAGGCTTGCATTTTATCTGGAAACTGCGCCGTTACTGCAAAAAGCTCCCCCTTCGGGGGAGCTGGCGAACGAATGTGAGCCTGAGAGGGTTCAGCATGCTGAAAGCAAACAGGTAGCCCCTCCACAGCGCCGCGCTTTCGCAGAAAGCGGCGCTGTAAATGCTGTTTTCCTCTACGACCCCATCTGTGAAAAAGCAATTCAGGAAAATCCGCAGATTTTCCTGAATTGCAATTATAAAATAAATTTTCCGCTGAATATGCCCAGAGCAAAGCGGAGGGCATTCAAAATCGTTCCGGCATAATGCCCCGCCCTGTTTCATACGATTACAACAAGCGGACCGGAATCCTGTCCGGTGCACAGCGCAAACGGGAAGGGGAGAGCAATTTGGCAAATCAGGAACAGAAGAGCATCTGCCGCGAGATCGGCGCACGCACCGGCGGAGATATCTACATTGGGGTGGTTGGCCCGGTGCGCAGCGGAAAATCCACCTTTATCAAGCGTTTTATGGAACAGCTGGTGCTGCCCGCCATCGGCCCGGCGGCTGCGCGGGAGCGTGCCCGGGACGAGCTGCCCCAGTCGGCAGCGGGCCGCACCATCATGACCACGGAACCAAAATTCATCCCGGAAGCAGCCGTGCCCCTGCAGTTGGAGGGCGGCGGCGAGTGCCGGGTGCGGCTCATCGACTGCGTGGGTTACATGGTGGAGGGGGCTATGGGCCACGAGGAGAACGACAAGCCCCGCATGGTCAAAAGCCCGTGGTTCGACCATGAGGTGCCCTTCGACCTTGCCGCCGAGACCGGCACCCGCAAGGTGATCTGCGAACATTCCACCATCGGCATCGTGGTCACCACCGACGGCTCTGTGAGTGACATCCCGCGGGAGGGCTATGCCAGAACCGAGAAGCGCATCGTGGAAGAACTGGATGCGCTGGGCAAGCCCTACATCATCCTGCTCAACAGCACCCACCCGGATGCGCCGGAGACGAAGCAGCTGGCCGAGGGCATGGCACGGGACTACGACCACACCGTGCTGCCGGTGAGCTGCGTGGATCTGGACGCGGAGGCACTCGGCAGCATCCTGCGGCAGGTGCTGTACGAGTTCCCGGTGCAGGAGCTGGATTTTGCCCTGCCGCGCTGGGTCACGATGCTGGAAAACGGCCACTGGCTGCAAACGCAGGTGTACGATGCGGCCATGCAGCTGGCGGCAAAGGTCTCCCGCATGAAGGATGTGCCCTCCGGAACAGACGCACCTGCGCTGGAATGTGACGCGGTGCAGCGCTCGGCCATCAGCGGCATCGACCTTGCAAACGGCAGTGTGCGCATCACGGTGGAGCTGAAACCGGAAATTTTCTATCAGGTGCTGAGCGAGCAGACCGGCCTTGCCATTGGCGACGAAGCGGGCCTGATGCCCTGCATCATGGAGCTGGCAAAGGCCAAACGGGAGTACGAGAAGGTACGCAGTGCCCTTGAGCAGGTGGAAGCCACCGGCTATGGCATCGTGATGCCCACGGTCAGCGAGCTGAAACTGGAACAGCCCCAGATCGTGCGGCAGGGCACGAACTACGGCGTGCGGCTGGAAGCCTGCGCGCCCTCCATCCAGATGATGAAGGCCACCATCCACACCGAGATCAGCCCCATCGTGGGCACCGAAAAGCAGAGCGAGGACCTTGCCCGCAGCCTGCTGGCCGGCTTTGAGGACGACCCGGAAAAGCTGTGGGAATCCAACATCTTTGGCAAGAGCCTGCACGAGCTGGTGAACGAAGGGCTGCAGAACAAGCTGCTGCACATGCCGCAGGAAGCCCGCACCCGCCTGCAGGAAACGCTGGAACGGGTCATCAATGAGGGCTGCACCGGGCTGATCTGCATTCTGATCTGACCGCTACAAAACAGAAGAGGGAAGCGCCGCGCGGGTGCCTCCCTCTTTATTTGTTCACTTTTCTTCTTCGGTCAGCTTATTGATGAGCATTTGGTAGATCTCGTTGCCCTTGAGGATGAACTGCTTTTTTACCAGCTCGGCGGTCAGCCGGTCCGGTGTGCCGAGATCCAGACAGAACAGCTCACTGTCCAGCCCTTTCACCGTGCAGCGGATGGTGCAGTGGCCGTCCTCTTTTTCGGTAATGCTGGCACTGTACTTGGCTTCCTTGCGTGCCCATGTCTGGCAGCGCAGCACAGCGGCCACAGCGCGCTCCCGCACACTGCGGGGCAGGTCGTAGGCAAGCTCCTGCGCCACCTTGCGGCCCTTCTCGGTAATGGTGTAGCTGCCCTTTGTCAGGGTGACGAGCTGCTGCCTGGTGATATCGTCCAGACACGAGCCGATCTCGAAATAGTTCACCAGCGCTTCTTCCATCAGGGCGTTTTCGATCTCCTGCCGGGTAATGGGTCCGGCATTTTTGACCAGATAGCACAGCAGCAGCCGGATCTCGGTGCTGCTGGTCAACCCGCCGGGACGTACACCGGCAGTAAAAGCATCATTGGCGGCCATCGTTCCATACATCCCCCTTGCATTCCTTTTCTTTTATAGTATAAAGGCTTTCACGCCGGATTGCAAGCCGCAGCGGCAAAATCTGTCTCAATGCGCTTGGGGCTTTCCGGCGTGGAGTACACCCAGTGGTCCAGATGGCCCTCGGTGATGAAATACTTCAGCTCGAACCGGTGGCGCTGGCTCAGGGCGTGGTTCACGATCACCAGCTTGATCTTCATTTTTTCCGGCAGGATGTTCTTGATGTAGACGCTCACCGCCTGCCCGGGCACAAGGTCGGTGCAGCTCTCGGCAAGGCCCGCGAGGTTGGGCGCGATCTCGATAAAGGTGCCGTATTCCTCCACGCTGCGCACGATGCCCACCACGGTCTCACCCACGGTGAACCCGGCCGCATTTTCCTCCCATGTGCCCAGCAGTTCCCGGATGGTCAGCACAAAGCGGCCCTGTACATCCCGGTTCTTGACGGCGCACAAGATCTGCTGGCCCACGCTCACCCGGTCGGCGGGGGAGGAGATGCGGCTCACCGACATGCAGTCGATGGGCAGCAGGGCACTGATGCCGCAGCCCACATCACAGAACGCGCCAAACGGCTCGATATGGGTCACAGTGCAGGGCAGGATATCGCCGGGCTGCAGGGTGTCCAGATAGTCGGCCTTGCACATCTGCTGCGCCAGCGCGCGGGAGAGCCGGTAGAAGGGCTGACCGTTCTCGTCGGTGTCCAGCGCTTCGATCACAAAGCAGGTGGGGCGGCCCACCCTCGTCAGCACCGCAATGTCCCGCACGGTGCCGTTTGCGGCACCATCGGCGCACTGGGCAAAGGGCATCACGGCTCTCACCCCGCCGATCTCGAACCGCAGCTGGCGCTGGGTATCAAAGGCCAGAGCAGTGGCCTGCAGGATCTCGCGGTTTGCCATGGCGGCGCGCAGTTCAGCGGGGGACAGGCGCGCAGCAGAACGGTAGTTGCCTTCGGTACGGTAAGCTTGCATCATCTTTCATTCCTCTTTCTCTGCTTTTTAGGCCGTGCTTGGAACGGCAGCGGCCTTTCTGTTAAAACTTATGCATCCGCATGGGCGGATATTTGCATTTTGTGCGGCTTTGCATTATACTATATCTGTATGCGCAGCAAACCGGCACGCCGGGCTTTGCGCACACACCGCCTGCTGTTTTGGGCAGGCAGAAGGGAGAAGCAGAGCTATGGACATTGCTGTAGGCGATACCATCTTCACCCGCAAAAAGCACCCCTGCGGAGCGTCCAGCTTCGAGGTGCTGCGCGTCGGCATGGATTTTAAGATCCGGTGTACCGGCTGTGGGCGCGAGGTGATGCTGCCACGTGCTAAAATTGAAAAGAACATCAAAAAGGTGGTAAAACCCGGGCAGGCCTAGCGCCCGGCGCAGCACGCATCCGGGGCGGAAAGGCTCCGGAGCCGTTCGGCTGCACGAACATGAATCTGAGTTTGTAAGGAGAACTGCCGGAATTATGCCGAACATGTTTACCCAGATGGATGCTGTCTGCCACCGCTTTGAAGAGCTTTCCATCCGCCTGAACCAGCCGGATACCGCCGCAGACCCTGCGCTTTTCCGCAGGCTGATGCGGGAGTACCACGATGCAGAACCTGTGGTGCAGGCCTACCGCGCGTGGCAGACCGCACAGGATCATCTGGCACAGGCCAAAGCTCTGCTGGAAGAACCGGGCGCACTTGACCCGGACTTCAAGCAGATGATACAGCAGGAAATCAGCGAAAAAAGTCAAGATGTGGAAAAGCTGGAAAATAATCTCAAAATTTTGCTGCTGCCCAAGGATGTGAACGATGGCAAAAATGTCATTGTGGAGATCCGCGGCGGCGCAGGAGGGGAGGAAGCTGCCCTGTTTGCCCACAGCCTGCTGCGCATGTACACCATGTATGTGCAAAGCAGGGGCTGGCAGCTGGAAATGCTCAACCTCAACGAGACGGAGCTTGGCGGCGTGAAGGAGGCCATCTTTTCGGTGGACGGTGCCGGGGCCTACAACCGCCTCAAGTACGAGAGCGGTGTGCACCGTGTGCAGCGTGTGCCGGAGACCGAGACGCAGGGCCGCATCCACACCTCCACGGCCACGGTAGCTGTGATGCCGCAGGCCGAAGAGGTGGACTTTGCGCTGGACATGAAGGACCTGCGCATCGACACCTTCCGCTCCTCCGGCGCGGGCGGTCAGCACATCAACAAAACCTCCAGCGCCATCCGTGTGACACATCTCCCCACCGGCATGGTGGTAGAATGCCAGAACGAGCGCAGCCAGTTCCAGAACAAGGACAAGGCGCTGGAGATCCTGCGCAGCCGCCTGCTGGCCCAGAAGCAGAAACAGCAGCAGGATGCCATCAACGCCAGCCGTCAGGGGCAGGTGGGCACCGGCGACCGCAGCGAAAAGATCCGCACCTACAACTTCCCGCAGGACCGCTGCACCGATCACCGCATCGGCCTGACCGTGCACAATCTTTCCAAGATCATGGACGGCAATCTGGACGAGCTGATCGACGCACTGGCCACCCGCGAACAGGCCGAAAAGCTGCAAAAGCTCAACGAGCAGGGCTGAAATGCGGTTTTGAAAATAAAACGATATCCTGTCGATAAATGCTGAAAAGCATAAATACTTTACAGATAGAAAGAACGATGATCCGTATGGAAATGAAAACTGAAATTTTGCCCGCATCGGACGAAAAGAGCATTGAAAAAGCCGCTGCCCTGCTGCAGAACGGTGAGCTGGTGGCCTTGCCCACCGAGACGGTTTACGGCATTGCTGCCGATGCCCGCAACGGCGAGGCTGTGAAGAAGATCTTTGTGGCCAAGGGCCGCCCGCAGGACAATCCCCTGATCGTCCATGTCACCGGACCGGAAATGCTGCCCGGCCTTGTCAGCGAGGTGCCGGAGCGCGCCCAGCTGCTGATGGCTGCGTTCTGCCCTGGCCCGCTCACCATCATCATGCCCCGCGGCCCGGAGGTGGCAGCGGAGTGCTGTGCCGGTCTGGACACCGTGGGCATCCGGATGCCCAGCCACCCGGTGGCCCGCGCCGTCATTGAAAAGAGCGGCTGCGCCTTTGCTGCCCCCAGCGCCAACCTTTCCGGCAAGCCCAGCCCCACCAACGCACAGGATGTGTTCACCGATATGGACGGCCGCCTGCCGCTGATTTTGGACGGCGGCGAGTGCGACGTGGGCGTAGAAAGCACTGTGGTGTCGGTGGTGGGCGAAAAGCCCACCCTGTTCCGCCCGGGCCACATCACGCTGGAAGACCTCGAGCGTGCCCTCGGCGAAGAGGTGGAAGTGTCCAAAGCCATCCTCGAAAAGCTGCCGGAGGGTGCTGTGGTGCGCAGCCCCGGCATGAAGTACAAGCACTACGCACCCAAGGCGGATGTGACCTTGCTGGACGGCACCTTTGAGCAGTTCAAAGCCTATGTGGATGCCCACGCCGAGCAGAATCCCAGCTGCCTGTGCTTTACCGGCGAGGCGGAAAAGCTGGGTGTGCCCTGCGTGGAGTATGGACGCGAGGGCGACGGTGCCGATCAGGCAAAGCACATCTTCCGCTCCCTGCGGGCGCTGGATGAGCAGGGCGATGCCGTGGTCTACGCCCGCTGCCCGCAGAAGGACGGCCTTTCCATGGCGGTGTACAACCGCCTGATCCGCGCTGCGGCCTTCCGGGTGATCAAGCTATGATCGCGCTTGGCATCACGGGCCGCAGCGGCTGCGGCAAATCCACGGTCACGGCGGTGTTTTCGGCCCACGGTGTGCCGCTGGCCGATGCCGACCAGATCAGCCGCGAGATTTTACTGCCCGGCTCGCCGCTGCTGCCCCGGCTGGCCCAGCGGTTCGGCGCAGACATTTTAAAAGCAGACGGCACATTGGACCGCCGCCTGCTGGCTGACCGCGCCTTTGCCACCCCGGAAGGCAAGGCGGCGCTGGACAGCCTGACCCACCCGGAGATCGTGCGCCGCATCCGTGCGGCAAAGCAGGCAGCACAGGATGCCGGTGCACCGCTGTTCGTGCTGGATGGCGCGGTCATCGTGGGGACTGCGGCGCAGGCCGAGTGTGACCGCCTGTGCGTGGTCACGGCACCGTTTGAGACCAGTGTGGCCCGCATCGTGGCCCGGGACGGCATCTCGGCCGAGATGGCCGCCCGCCGCCTGAACGCCCAGACACCGGAAAGCACCCTCACCGCGCAGGCAGACTATGTGCTGCGCAACGATTCCAGCCTTGCACATCTGCAGGCTGCGGCAGAGCAGCTCTGCACAAAGCTTCTGGCAGAAGGAGGTGCGGGAAAAGAATTTTGAACAAACGATATAACGAACAAGATCCTGCACCGCAGTACGACCCGGAGACGGCCCGCATCCGCCGCGCTCTCCGCGCCCAGAAGGCACGCCGCCGCAAAAAAATGCGCAGCCGCAGGCTGTTCCTGCTGGGCATGGCGCTGATCCTGCTGTTTGTGCTGGTGCCCAACTTGTGGGGCAGGGCAGAACGGCTTTTATACCCCCGCAAGTACGAAGTGCTGGTGGACCAGTGGGCGGAGACTTACGGCCTTGACCCGCTTCTGGTGGATGCCTTCATCCGCACCGAAAGCGGCTTTGACCCGCAGGCCACCTCCACTGTGGATGCCCGGGGCCTGATGCAGATGACCGAAGAGACCTTTATCTGGCTGCGCAGCAAGATCGCACCGGACGAAGGACTGCTCTTTGCAAATCTCTACGACCCGGAGACCAGCATCCGGTTCGGATGCTATTACCTGCACCTGTGCATGGAGCGCTACAACGGCGATGTTGCCACTGCCGCTGCCGCTTATCACAGCGGGTGGGGCACGGTAGATGCTCTTTTACAGATGGAAGAGCACTCCGCAGACGGCGAAACGCTGCAGGGCTTTCCCTATAACCAGATGAACCACTACGTAAAAAAGATCACTTCCTGCTATGCGCGGTATCAGCGTATCTATGCAGAAAGCTGAGAGGAGATAAGGAACATGAGCGAGAAACTTACCGCAAAGCAGGCTGCCGAACAGCTGCTTTACAAGCCGGAGTACGCCGCCGACAAGAGCGCCGACGTGAAGGAGAAGGCTGCAGCCTTTGCCGAAGGCTACAAAGCCTTCCTGAACGCTGCCAAGACCGAGCGCGAAGCTGCCGCCGCCAGCGAAAAGCTGCTGCTGGAGGCCGGTTACGAAAAGTTTGAGCCGAAAAAGACCTATGCCCCCGGCCAGAAGATCTACTTTGTGCAGGAGCACAAGGCGGTGGTGGCCGCTACCATCGGCCGGAAATCTTTTGAGGAGGGCTTCCGTCTGGTGATCGCCCACATCGACAGCCCCCGTCTGGATCTGCGCCCGAACCCGCTGTACGAAGCAAACCACCTCAGCTACTTCAAGACCCACTATTACGGCGGCATCCGCAAGTACCAGTGGGGCACCATGCCGCTGGCCATCCACGGCGTGTTCACCCGTGCCGATGGCTCCAGCGTGTCCTTTGCAGTGGGTGAGGACGAGAATGACCCCGTGTTCTGCATCACCGACCTGCTGCCCCATTTGGGTGCCGAGCAGAACGACCGCAAGCTCAGCGAGGGCATCAAGGCCGAAGAGCTGAATGTGCTCATCGGCTCCGACGCTGTGGAGGATGCCGACATCAAGGAGGCCGTCAAGCTGAACACCCTGATGCTGCTGCACGAAAAGTACGGCATCACCGAGCGGGACTTCACCCGCGCTGAGATCGAGGTGGTGCCCGCCCATAAGGCCCGGGACGTGGGCTTTGATCGCTCCATGGTGGGCGGCTACGGTCACGATGACCGTGTGGACGCGTACCCCGCCCTTATGGCCGAGATCGAGACGAAAGATCCTGTGCACACCACCGTCTGCGTGCTGACCGATAAGGAAGAGATCGGCTCCGACGGTGTGACCGGCATGCAGAGCATGTATGTGTTCCACTTTATGCAGCTGCTGTGCCGCGCCGCCGGTCAGGACGACATCCTTGCCTTCCAGAACAGCGTGTGTCTCTCCGCCGATGTGACCGCCGCCTACGACCCCTCCTGGGCAAATGCCTTCGAGCCGCAGAACGGTACTTACGCAGGCCGCGGCGTGGCCTTCTTCAAGTACACCGGCAGCCGCGGCAAGAGCTCTGCCAGCGACGCCAACGCCGAGCTGGTAGGGGATATCACCCGCCTGCTGGATGCCAACGGCGTGGCATGGCAGATCGGTGAGCTGGGCCGTCTGGACCTTGGCGGCGGCGGCACCATTGCCAAGTACGTGGCCAACCGCGGCATCCCGGTGCTGGACATCGGCGTGCCGGTGCTGTCCATGCACTCGCCCTTCGAGGTCATCCACAAGACCGACCTGTACATGGCCTACCGCACCTTCTCGCTGTTCTGCCAGAACGCGGAATAAGATTTGGCCCCGGAATGCCCGCAGCAGCAGGTTTTCCGGGGCTTTTTTTGAAAAAACTTGACCTTCAAGTGTCTTTAAGGTGTAATGTGAGTGCGGAGGTGAAGCAAATGAACATCAAACAGGCTTCGAAACAGAGCGGGGTGTCTGCCCCCAATATCCGCTTCTATGAAAAAGAAGGACTTCTGAATCCCGCCCGGCTGCCTGGCAACGACTACCGTGATTACACGGAACAGGACATCCGCACTCTCCGGTTCATCCGGATGCTGCGGATGCTGGATGTGCCGCTTCCGGTCATCCGATCCGTGCTTGCAGGCGATGCATCGCTGGGGAGTGTCCTGCGGGAGCAAAAGACCGCACTGGAACAGCGCGCAAAGCAGCTGGAAGGGGCGGCGCGTTTTTGTGCAGAACTGGCCCGGCAGGACCCGTCTGTGGCATCACTGGATGTGGACGCCTGCCTGACCCGGATGGAAAAGCCTGCCGTACAGGGTACGTTCTGCTCTGGCTGGCTGCAGGATTACCGCACGCTGGCACAGGTGCAGCATCAGAAACACTTTTTCTTTATCCCGCAGGGCAGCATCAACACGCCGCAGGAGTTTGCCGCGGCCTTGCAGGCGTATGCAGAGGAACACGGGATGCAGCTCAGCCTGACAAAAGAAGGAATGTACCCGGAATTTTCGCTGGATGGGATCCTATACAAAGCCTACCGCAACCCGGGCAAGTACCGCGATGAGATCTGCTGTGATGCTGCATCTCCGGAACAGCTGAACACCGGGCTTCCCTCCCGGCGGGAAAAGCTGCTGCGCATCGCGCGTATCGTGCTGCCGCCGGTGTGCACCTTTGCCGCCATCATGGCGGCAGGGTGGGTAGTCACCGGCGGTGCAGGCTGGCTCTGGCTGGCGGCGCTGGCATCCGGCGGGGTGCTGCTGGGGCGCTGCATGGAAAAGTGGCTGTAAGGCGCATCACCCCAGCGGCAGAGCCTCGGCAACGGTCAAAAAGGTATAGCCGCTGTCTGCGTACCACCGGATAATGTCCGGCAGTGCTTCGGCGGTGGTGTGTGTGGAGGAAGAATCGTGCATCAATACGATGCAGTTCGTCTGCTGCCCGGTCTCGTGCACCACATTGCGGTAGATGGTGCCCGCGCTTGGGTGCCCGCCCACGGCATCCTCGGCGCATACGTTCCAGTCCACCCAATGCCAGCCTTTCTGCTCTACTTCGGCTTTCAGCTGCTTCATCAGGCCTTTGCCGCCGTAGCGCCGACTGACGGTGTTGGTGCTGCCGCCCGGAAACCGTAGATACCGGATGCTCTCGGCATCCACATAGGGCGCAATGCGCTCCTTTAAAAGGGCAATGTCCTCCCAATAAGCGTCGCTGCTGCGGTAGATATCGCTGTACTCGTGGGAAGCAGAGTGCAGCGCGATCTGGTGCCCGGCGCTGACCGCTTCGGTGAGCAGGGGCAGATACTTCTCGTTGTAACCGGTAGCCACCACAAAAAATGTGGCGTGCACTCCGGCCGCGTTCAGCGCGCTGAGCACATCCGGTGTGGTCTTGCTGGGGCCGTCGTCAAAGGTCAGGCAGACCCACTTTTCCGGCAGCGGCTGGGCAGCAGGCTCCTGCTGCTCCTGTGCCAGAGCCGAAACGGCGGGGGAGAGCATCGAAGTGTCCGGTGCCGGGGTAAGATCCTGCGCCTGACATCCGGTGACGACCGGCGGCGCAGCAGATACAAACCCCATAATGAGGGCGAACAGCATCACGGCCGCAACTCTGGCCCGCCTGCGCCGTGCGAGATATTCTGCAAGCTTCAAGAGCAAAACCTCCTTTGTCTGTTTGGTTTGCTCTTATCAGAATATGAACGACGGCGGATTCTATGAAAAAAATCAGCCCACTCTCTGCCGTTTATCCAGCCGCATCTTGTCAGCTATCATCGCAATAAACTCGCTGTTCGTTGGTTTTCCGCGCAGGTTGTGGATGGTGTAGCCGAAGTAGCTGTTGAGGGTGTCCACATCGCCCCGGTCCCATGCCACCTCGATGGCGTGGCGGATGGCGCGCTCCACCCGGCTGGCGGTGGTGCCGTTTTTCTTGGCGATTTCCGGGTACAGGCGCTTGGTCACGGCGTTGATGTACTCCGGCTCGTTCATGGTGAGCAGGATGGCATCCCGCAGGAACTGGTAGCCCTTGATGTGGGCGGGGACGCCGATCTGATGCAGGATCTCGGTAACGGTCAGCTCATCGCTGTCCACGCTGGTGTGCAGGATGTGCTTTTCCGGGCCAAGTGCCGCCTTGAGCACCCGTGCGGCAAGCACGGTCTCATCAAAGGGCTTTACAAAGTAGTAGGCAAAGCCTTCGTCCAGCAGCTCCTGTACCATCTCTTCGCTCTGGAAGGCACCGGTCACGAAGAAGGAGGTGTGCCGCTCACCGGCGGCATTGTAGCGCTGCTTTACCGCAAGGGCATCCAGACCGGGCATAAAGGCATCCAGCAGAACCACCTGCGGGCGCACGGTGAGCATTTTCTGCAGGACCTTGTTGCCGTCCTTTTCCACAACGGTCACGTCCACGCCCTTCTGCTCCAGCGCTTCGCGGCAGGCGGCAGTGAACGGGGCACCAGTATCCGACATCAAAAATCTAACTTTGTCCATGGTTGTTTCCTCCAATGTGTGCAGTTCCCTTAACACCATGGATTTTACCATAATTTTCCAGAACTTTCAACGGTTTATATTGGTAAATTTTGGCAAAGAAAATCGAAACCCGCAAATTATTTTGCGATTTTGGGCCTGCGTGTGTGCTGTATCGTCTGCTTTTTTCAACAGCGCGGGCCTGCTTGAGCATGGTCTGAGCCAAAAATGCCGTAGCCCCGCGTGGGGTCGTTTACCAGCACATGGGTCACTGCACCCACCAGTCTGCCGTTCTGCAGGATGGGACTGCCGCTCATGCCCTGCACGATGCCGCCGGTTTTGGCAAGCAGCTGCCGGTCGGTCACGCGCAGGATCATGTTGCGGTGGGGGTCTGCGTCGTTTACCTTTTCAATGCGGATGCGGTATGCCTTGGGCACCTCGCCGTCCACGGTCGTCCAGATCTCGGCATCGCCCGGCACCACCTCCTGCGCAAAAGCCATCTCCAGCTCCGGGCCGGAAAATGCAGCCCGTGTTCTGCCATAGACCCCGGTCTTGCTGTTGATGCAGATGCTGCCAAGCGCATGGGTGCTCAGAAAGCGGCCCTTCAGCTCACCGGGGCTGCCCACGGTGCCGCTGGTACACCCCACGATCTGGCAGGGGACGATCTCGCCGCTGCGCAGGGCCACGCTCTCGCCGGTGTCGCTGTCGCTGATGGGGTGGCCAAGCCCGGCAAACACCCCGGCGGCATTGTCCACAAAGGTCATGGTGCCCACCCCTGCGGAAGAATCCCGCACCCACATCCCGGCGCGCCACTGCCCGGCGGTGCTGTCCCACACGGGAGTCAGCCGGGTCTGGAATTGCTCACCATTGCGGATATAGACCACCTGCACCGGTGCGCCTGCGGCCGTTTCCAGAGCATCGTGCACGGCATCGTTCGTCTCGGTCAGGGTGTCGTCCATGCGCACCACCCGGTCGCCCAGCCGCAGCCCGGCCTTCTTGGCGGGGTTCGCGGTGCCGTCCGGGGTGTTCAGGTCGGAAAAGCCCACAATGAGCGCACCCTCGGAGAACATTTTAACGCCGAAAGGCGTACCGCACACGGTTACCACCGGACGTGTTTCCACCAGAGCGCGCACAGTCTTGACGGGTAGCCACCCGCCAATGGACAAAGTGGCCTGATAGCTGCCCGCAGCCTGCGTGCTGGCCGCGTTGCGGGAGCCAGCGGTGCGCAGCGGCTGCACATAGGCAAAACGGGGCAGGGTAAGGGTCTGGCCGGGTTCCAGCAAAATTTCAGCAGGCAGACTGTGCCACAGCCAGCCCAGCACCGCCAGCGCGGCCACCAGAAGATAAGTTGCCGCAATGCTGCCAGCGCGGCGTAGTTTTGATCTGCGCATCGGCAAAAAGCCCCTTTCCGCCATGGAAAATGATACGATCGTCCGGCGATAGTATGCGCTGTGAAGGGCGGAAATATCAATGCAGTGATTGACTTTTGCCGCCGGAACTGATACTATATTAAGGCGGTTTGGCCGCAGCTGCAGAATAGAAGAATACGCGGGTATGGTGGAATTGGCAGACGCGCAGGATTTAGGTTCCTGTGCCGCAAGGCGTGTGGGTTCGACCCCCACTACCCGCATACAAAGAAAAGCGCGTTGGTTCGTACAGAACCAGCGTGTTTTTTCTTATCATGGTAACACTTTTGGTAACACTATTAAGTTTTCAGACTGCTCTCACCAGCGCATTATACAGCATTTCAATGAACTGCACCGCGCTGGGCGCACCGGTCAGCGGATAGCCTGCCAGCTGCTGCACATACTCCGGGTTTGTGAGCCATGCACCTTTAGCTGCCCGGCGGACAGCGCTTTGAATCGCTTTTGGCTCACATCTTCTGCGGTCGGCGATAGGGGTATAGATATCTTTCTCCACGGCCTGCAGGCGGTCTTCCTGCTCACAGACCAGCTCAAGACACTGGCACAGGATACTGTAGGCGCTCAGATTGCGTGTGATGCCCATCGGGCGCAGCAAATCATTGACCTGAGTGGACAATTCGGAAACGATCATAGTTGACACATCCTTTCTATGCGTCAACTCTAACCGAAAAATTACTTAAAATTTACCAATTACGTCGATATACGTCGTAAAGCGTCGAAACACGCCAAACAAAAACAGCCCCGAGGAACCGTCAGGCTCCCCGGGGCTGCTGCTATGTATGGCTATTTTGGGCAGGGCGGCTTACTTCCCCTGTGCCTTCAGCTTGTCGTAGGTCTGGTCTGCCTGAAGGGCTGCGGTGGTGAAGCTGTTGTTCTTCCACCACGCGACCAGCGCGGCCACGGTGGTGATACCGGCGGTGACCAGCTGCTCCACGG
>ENA-OQIL01000462-OQIL01000462.1-human-gut-metagenome-genome-assembly--contig:-NODE-462-length-14714-cov-2.611983_pt1 | contig 14714 bp, 14 predicted proteins | sample MGYA00242583_ERZ504748 | MGnify/ENA primary metagenome ERZ504748 (study PRJEB26092, sample SAMD00036191) | human gut metagenome | host: Homo sapiens | study: EMG produced TPA metagenomics assembly of...
GGGATGAAGCGGAGGTTTCTGTCTCCGCTGCCGGCGTTTCCTTTACCGGCACCATCCGCTCGGTGGAACGGGCGGCCGACCAGCAGACCAAGCTCTATACGGTGACGCTCTCGGTACCGGCGGAAGTGGAGGGCCTCCTCTCCGGCATGTTTGCCGACGTGACCTTCCGCACCGATGTGTCTGAGAACGCGCTGGTCATTCCCACGGAGGCGATCCTCACCAACGGGCAGACCCAGTATGTCTATGTGGTGGAGGAGGATACCGCCCGGTACACGGAGGTGACGACAGGACTGACCGGAAACGGCGTCACCGAGATTACCTCCGGCTTGACGGAAGGGGATCAGCTGGTAACGGTGGGACAGACCTACCTCTCCGACGGCGACCCCGTCCGGATCGTCAGCGGGGAGGCGTAAGGGCGGATGAGTACGGCAAAATTCTGCATCCGGCACAAGGTTTCCACCCTCCTGGCAGTTATTATGATCGTGATATTCGGCGCCGTGTTTACCACGCAGCTGCAAATGTCACTGCTGCCGGATATGGAGGCCCCTATGGCCGTGGTGGTATGCTATTATAGCGGCGCCACTCCCGGTGATATTGAAGAGCTGGTCAGCCGTCCGCTGGAGACGGCGGTACTGTCGGTTCCCGGTGTGGATGAGGTGTCTTCCACCTCCTCGGACAGTGTCAGCCAGCTGCAGATTACCTATGTGGACGGTACGGACCTGGACATTGCGGCCACCAAGCTGCGCGAGCAGTTTGACATGCTCTCCCTGCCGGACGGCGCGACCAAGCCGGTCATTGTGAACCTGAATATCAGCGACCTGATGCCCACAGCCATGATTGCCCTGACAGGGGACGATCTTTCCCAGCTCCAGTCCCTGGCGGAAAACGTGGTGGCTCCCGCTTTGGAACGCATTGACGGCGTGGCCTCCGTGGATATCTACGGCGGTGTGGAGCAGCAGATCAATGTGCGGATTGATACGGCCCGGGCCGCAGGATACGGCCTGTCCAACAGCTATATTTCGCAGCTCCTGGCGGCGGAGAACCTGCTTTATCCCGGCGGCGACGTGTACAGCGGCTCCAAAACCCTGACCGTCAGTACCGACGCCAAATTCCAGTCTGTGGAGGATGTGGCCAACATGCTGCTGCCCCTGCCCACCGGCGGAACCGTCCGGCTGGGGGAAGTGGCGCAGGTGGCCCTAGAGACGGCAGATGCCGACACCGTGGCCCGGATGGATGGCGGAGACTGCGTGCTGCTGCAGGTATCCAAGCAATCCGGAACCAACGAAAAGGCGGCGGCGGATGCGGTGGAGGCACGCATGGAGGAGCTGGCGCAGGAGAACTCCAGCCTCCATTACAGCTTCCCATATCTGGCTTCGGAATACATTGACCTGTCTGTAGAATCTGCCCTGCAGAATATTCTGCTGGGTGTCGTTCTGGCGGCAGTGGTGGTATTTTTGTTCCTGCGGCGCTGGGGCGCGACCATGACCATCGCCATCTCCATGCCGGTGTGTATTCTGGCCGTGTTCGTGCTGATGAATGTGTTTGATCTGACGCTGAACATGATGAGCCTGGGCGGCATTGCCATGGGCGTAGGCATGATTGTGGATAACTCCATTGTAGTGCTGGAGAATATCTACCGCTTTGCTTCGGAGGGACACGACCGCATGAGCGCATGCGTGGAAGGAACCAAGGAAGTGACCTCTTCCGTCATGGCGTCTACGCTGACTACGGTAGCAGTGTTTTTGCCCCTGGGACTTTCCGGCGGTATCGCAGGCATGATGTTCAAGGACTTCTGCCTGACCATTGCCTTTTTGATCCTGGGCTCTTTGGCCATTGCACTGACGCTGGTGCCGCTGCTGTGCTACATGATGCTGGATGAGGAAAAGGTCCGTCAGGATGCTTTGCGCCGGGCGGAGAAAAAGCCTTCCGGCGCGGCGGCCAAAATCAGCGGTTGGATTCACTGGCTGTATGAAAAATATCTCCATCTGCTGGAGTACTTTACCCGCCATCTCAAGGTGGGAATGCTGGTGTCGGTAGGACTGGTGGCTCTGTTTGCAGTTAGCTGCCTCACCACCAACATGGTGCTGATTCCGGAAATGGATCAGGGCCAGGTATCGGTGACCATCGGAATGCCCATCGGTTCCAGCTTGGAGGAGTCCACGGCCATTGCCGATCAGGTGGCCGCGGTGGTGCAGGAGGATGTTCCGGAGCTGGAGAGCTTTTACTATATGGCCCAAAGCGGCGGATCCGGGATGATGTCTTCCGGAAATTCCACCACCATGGGATTGACTCTGGTGGATCGCAGTCAGCGCACCCGCACGTCCTCGGAAGTTGCCGATGACCTGCGGGAACAGCTGCGGGATATTGCAGGCTGTGAGATCACGGTCAACGCTTCGGATATGAGTGCGTCTATGTCGGGCAGCGATATCAGCGTGGAGCTTACCGGCGATGACTATGAGACGCTGACCGCCATTTCCGAGGATCTGACGCGGCAGATTGCCGCTTTGGAGGATGCGGTGGATGTTAGCAGCACCGTGGCGGAACAGGTCCCGCAGGTAGAGGTGACCATGAACCGGGAAGCGGCTTCCCAGTATGGCCTGACAGCTGCTGCGGTAGGTGCTGCGGTGCGGAATGAGCTCAGCGGTGCTACCGCCACCACGGTGACCATCAACAATGAGGAACTGGATGTAGTGGTGATGGGTGACGGCACGGCGGCAGAGAGCCTGGATGCCCTGCGCTCCATGCCGGTATCCACTGCGATGGGGGGATATGTGCCGCTGTCTGCTGTGGCACAGGTGGAAGTGATCCAGGCGCCCCAGAGCATTCAGCGAGTCAACCAGTCCCGCCAGGTGACCATCAGCGGCGATACCATCAGCGGCAATACCGCTGCCATGACGCAGAGAATCAATGCGCTGCTGGACCAGTATCCGCTTCCGGGAAGGATATACCGCACAGACGGCAGGCGCCTATGAGGACATGATGGATTAGTCTTCGGGGATCTGCTGCTGGCGCTGGTGGTGGCTCTGGGCTTGGTGTATTTCGTATTGGCGGCCCAGTTTGAATCCTTCCTGATGCCGGTGATCATCATGATGATCCTGCCGGTAGCCTTTACCGGCGCGCTGTTTGCCCTGCCGCTGACGGGACGGGATCTGTCCATGATCTCCCTGGTGGCGTTGATTATGCTGGCGGGCACCGTGGTCAACAGCTCTATCATTCTGGTGGATTACATCCGGATCCGCCGGGAGGCAGGGGAGAGCCGGGAGGAGGCCATCCTGCGGGCGTGCCCCCTGCGTGTGCGGCCGGTCATGATGACGACGCTGACTACCATCCTGGCCATGGTTCCCATGGCACTGGGGCTGGGGGACAGCAATGAGATGATGAGTGATATGGGTGTGACCATGATGAGCGGTATGATCATCTCCACGGTGGTGACGCTGCTGTTTACCCCGGTTTATTATTCCGTCATCGACAATCTCAGCCACGTTTTCCGCAAAAATAAGCGCAAATCGGAAAAGCAGCTCATAGAGAACTGAGCGAAAAAAGGTCCCGCCTTCAAACAGAAGGCGGGACCTTGCTGCATACGGACGGGAACCGTCATGGACGAGTTCAGTTCGGTGCTTTGCAGGCAAAAGACAGCGGATTACTGCTTTGTTTTTGCGGGACGGCGCGATTTTTTTCTCCTTCATCTGAAGCTGTTCCTGTTCGGTAATCGAGGCCAGGTTTCCGGAAAGATGGCGATACATATATTCCCGGGCGGCATCAGAATCGTGTGCGGCGATGGCATCCACCACCTGACGGTGCGTCTCAATGGTTTCCTGGTAAATCCTTTGGTCATTGAGTTTGCCAAAGAGCTGTACGGAGTATGTAATCACCGGCAGCAGCTTGCATACCACGCGGTTTTGGGTACAGCGGGCAATGCGCACATGCAGGGCTTCGTCCCGCCGGAGGTGATTTTCACCGGCATGAATCAGAGCTTCAACTTCCAGGCAAAGCGCCCGCAGCTCCACAACGTCCTCGGCGGTAGCCTGCTGCGCGGCCAGGGAGGCGACCCACGGCTCCACATTGAGGCGAATATCCAGTAGTTCATGGGCCAGGCGCAGCTGATCGGGCATGTAGGCAAAGCCCAGCGGATCGTGCACGACGCCAGTCTGATGGGCAACGAAGGTGCCCCGGCCCCCGGCGAATCTCCAGCACATTCCGGGCAACCAGCAGCTTCACGGCCTCCCGCACGGTGCCGCGGCCTACGTTGAGCTGTTCGGCCAGCTCAAACTCATTGGGCAATTTTTCCCCGTTGGTGAGCTGACGGTCAATGATGAGCTGACTGATCTGCTCAGCTGCCTGCTCCGCCAGCGGGCTTTCCCGATCTTTTACCGTTTCAAAAATGGAATCTGACATGATGCCCTCCCACCCTGACGCTATGTCATGGACAGGCCATAGCGTAGGCACATCCAAACGTGCGCTGTATGACTTCTTTATGTCTAATATATACTCGATTTTCCTAGGCCATGTCAAGGGATTGACATTCTCTTTAACGACGAAAACGATTGGCATTTCAGCGGATTCGGAATACTGTACAGTTTTTATTCGCAACATTTGGTGATTAATATGTCTGGTATTTTTAGGGCTTCGCGCTTATAATTGAGACATAAGACGTGTGACGTCTCGGAGCGAATTTTTGGGTTCCGTTGGACGGCACGGAACGACATTGAAGAAAAGGGGAAATTATTTATGAAAGCCATTAAGTTTGCCGAGCCCTGGAAGGTTGACTGCGTCGACCAGGCGATGCCCGAGCCCAAGGAAGGAGAAGCTCTGATCAAGATTCACTGCGCCGCCGTCTGCGGCAGCGACATTGGCGCCTTCCGCGGCACCAACGGTCTGGTCAGCTATCCCCGCGTCATCGGCCATGAGCTCAGCGGTGAGATCGTCAGCATTCCCTCCGATCCCGCCCAGAATCCCAAGGGCCTGAAGGTGGGCGACCGCGTGGCTGTGGACCCCTATATCTACTGCGGCCATTGCTATGCCTGCTCCATCGGCCGGACCAACTGCTGCACCAGCCTGAAGGTGCTGGGCGTGCATGTTGACGGCGGTATGTGCGAGTATTTCTGCCATCCTGCCAATCTGCTGGTCAAGCTGCCCGAGGGCATGAGCTATGAGATGGGCTCCTGGCTGAGCCTCTGACCATTGCCCTGCACGGCATCCATCGCGGCGGCCTGAAGGCCGGTGAGTATGTGGCCATCCTGGGTGCCGGCCCCATCGGTCTGTATGCCGGTATGGCTGCCGAGGCTTACGGCGCTCACGCCATCATCATCGACATCGTGCAGGAGCGTCTGGACTTTGCCAAGCAGATGGGCGTGGAGTACGTTTCGCTCGAGTCGCTGTACGCGCAGTCCGATGTCATCACACTGCACACCTTCCTCAACGACAGCACCTACCACATGATCAACACCGAGGCTATTCAGCAGATGAAGACGGGGGTTGTCATCATCAACTGCGCACGTGGCGCTCTAATCGACACCCGTGCTCTGATCGACGGCATTGAGTCCGGCCGTGTCGGCTCGGTCGGCGTGGACTGCTTTGAGGGTGAGGATGACGTAATCCGCGTCGATCACAATTACAACAGCCGTGTCACCAACCACGATTACATCATCCTGAAATCCTTCCAGAACACCATCGTTACCCCGCATGTTGCGTTCTTCACCGATCAGGCGGTGTTCGATATGGTTCAGTGCTCGCTCGAAAGCCTGCATCAGTTTGAGCTTGGCGAGAAGGTACCGCTGGAAGTCCACGCCGCATGACCTGCCGCGAATTTACGCCATCTGTGCAAAATACCGCTCCAAATACGCAGTAAACGCGCGAATGCTCTGCGTGCGGAACCGTCCGAGCGTCTGCACATAGATATACCGGCGGCACTGTGCGTCCTTGATGTGCAGCAGGCGCACGCCTGCATCCTCGCAGACCTGCCGCCACTCGCCGGAGGCCACGAGCGCCACGCCCATCCCGCACGACAGCAGCCGGATCTGCAAGGCCGCGCTGTCGCACTCGATAGCGGCGTGCATCTCCACACCGGCTGACCGAAAAATATGCTCGGAAATCTGTCGGAACGACTGCGAATTGCTCAGCGCGATAAACGGATCGTCGGCAAGCTCAGTCAGCGATACGCTTTCCCGATCGGCATACCGGTGTCCCTCGGGCACAGCCACGCACATCTCCTCATCGTACAGCAGGACGGCACCCGCAGGCACCTCGTCCCGCGATACCGCGGAATCGAGCAGCAGATCGCTGCCCTCGGGCGTACTGCTGATGCGCAGATCCAGATTGCCGTACTCGGTGGAAAAACCCGCGAGTATCTCGCTGATACGCTCCGCGCACGACAGTGCACAGATGCACAGACCACCTGTCCGGTGCAGGCTCTCCTCGATCTCACCGCGTGCATCGCGCTCGGCTTCCAGTATCGTCCGTGCGTACCGCAGCAGGATATCTCCCTGCTCGGTGCGGCGCAATCCCTTTCCCGTTCGCTCGAATAACTCGGCTCCCAGCTCGCTTTCCAGATTCCGTATGGTTTTGGATACAGCGGGCTGTGCCACGTTCAGGCTCTCGGCGGCGCGCGTCATATTTTCGTATTTTGCTACGGCGGCAAACTGCCGAAGCTGGTATAATTCCATCGCATTCCCCTCCATTCTATGAAAGTACAGGAAAATTCCCCTTATGATTACTCAAATTCTGCTTCAGCAGACGATCATCATGTTTCTTTTGATGATGCTCGGTCTGCTCCTCTCCCGCCGCGGCATGATAACCGAACAGGGCAGCCGTGATCTGTCCAACGTGCTGCTGTACGCAGTCATTCCGTGTGTTATCCTGCGCAGCTACATGTCCGAGTTCAGCGTGGACAAGCTGCGTGCCATGGGCATTTCGGCTGTTATCGCGGTGATCGCGTTTGTCGCGTCCATCGGCGTGGCGTACCTCACCTGCGGCACCCGGCACCGGATTGAAAACTTTGCGGTCGCGTTCGGCAACGCCGGCTTCATCGGTATTCCGCTCGTCACAGCCGTGTTTGGCGCGGAGGCGGCGTTCTACGTTGTCTCGTACAGCACGCTGGCGAATCTGCTGCAGTGGACGTACGGTATTGTTATTATATCAGGCAAAAAGGAAACCATCAATCTGAAAATGGTGTTCGTCAATCCGGTTTTCACCTCCATGGTGATCGGTCTCATCCTGTTTGTGGCTCAGCCGACGCTGCCCTCGGTCATCACCGGCACGATCGGCTACATTGCGGATGCCAATACTGCTCTGGCGATGATTATTCTCGGTTTCTATCTGTCCAAGGTGCGCCTGCGCGACCTGTTCGCGAGTGCAAGGCTGTACGTTGTCTCTGCCGTGCGCCTGCTTGTCGTTCCGGCGGTGACGGTGCTCATCTTCCTGCTATTCCCCTTTGCCCGCGGCGAGATCACGCTGATTACGCTGATCGCAGCGGCAACGCCGGTTGCCAGCAGCACAGCCATCTTTGCGCAGAAGTTCGATCAGGACTACCGGCAGGCGGTGTCGTATGTATGCTTGTCCACCATTCTGTCCGTGGCAACGCTGCCGCTGGTAATGCTGGTGGCTGAACGTTTTCTTTCCTAAAACCAGATAACAAAAGCGGCGCAGACCAATCGGTCTGTGCCGCTTCTTTGCGTCTTCTTGAAAATGTCGTTCCGCGACAGACGTTATCCCAGAACAACCTTATGGAAAGTCTTTTTGCCCTTCTTGATCATGCACTCCTCGTTAAAGAAGTCCTTGGTCAGCTGCTGCTTGAAGTCCGCGACCTTCTCACCGTCCAGCGATACGCCGCCGCCCTGCACCAGCTTGCGCGCCTCGCCGTTGGAGGCTGCAAGGCCGCACTTGACGAGCAGCGTCAGCACGCCGATCTGGCCGTCGGTAAAGTCCGCGTCGGTCAGCGTGGTGGTCGGCATGTTGGCAGCCGCACCGCCGGAAACGAAGATCTCCTTGGCAGCGGTCTGTGCCTTTTCGGCCTCCTCCTTGCCGTGTACCAGAGCGGTCAGCTCGTATGCGAGGATTTCCTTTGCCTTGTTCAGCTGTGCGCCTTCCCAGTTATCCATCGCCTCGATCTCCTCAAGCGGCAGGAAGGTCAGCATACGGATGCACTTGAGCACGTCTGCATCATCGACATTGCGCCAGTACTGGTAGAAATCGTAAGGAGAAGTCTTGTTCGGATCGAGCCAAACTGCGCCGGAAGCGGTCTTGCCCATCTTCTTGCCCTCGGAGTTGAGCAGCAGAGTGATGGTCATCGCGTGCGCGTCCTTGCCCAGCTTGCGGCGGATCAGCTCTGTACCGCCGAGCATGTTGCTCCACTGGTCGTTGCCGCCGAACTGCATGTTGCAGCCGTAGTTCTTGAACAGGTAGTAGAAGTCGTAGGACTGCATCGGCATGTAGTTGAACTCGAGGAAGCTCAGACCCTTCTCCATGCGCTGCTTGAAGCACTCGGCACGGAGCATATTATTAACCGAGAAGCACGAGCCGATGTCGCGGATAAACTCGATGTAGTTGAGGTTCATCAGCCAGTCGGCGTTATTTACCATCTGCGCCTTGCCCTCACCGAATTCGATGAAGCGCTCCATCTGCTTCTTGAAGCAGTCGCAGTTGTGCTGGATGGTCTCGACAGTCATCATCGAGCGCATATCGGTACGGCCGGACGGGTCGCCGATCATAGCGGTGCCGCCGCCGATCAGCGCGATCGGCTTGTTGCCTGCCATCTGCATGCGCTTCATCAGGCAGAGCGCCATAAAGTGGCCAACATGCAGGCTGTCCGCGGTCGGATCGAAGCCGATGTAGAAGGTTGCCTTGCCGTTGTTGATCATCTCGCTGATCTCTTTTTCGTTCGTTACCTGCGCGATCAGACCGCGCGCTTTCAGTTCGTCGTAAAGCTGCATTATTCTGTCTCCTGTATTTCAATTTGTTTGCATTCTATGATAAAAGAGTCCGAATACCGTTATGGAGCACGCTCTTTTCTGCGTTCGTCTATGATTACCACGGGTTCACGCTCCCTGTCCGGCCGCGTCGAGCAGTTCCTCTGCGTTGCGGCGTGCTGCATCCGAGATTTCCTCGCCGGAGAGCAGACGTGCAATTTCGTCTACGCGGTGTGCTCTGTCCATCGGGCTGACATCGGTGTAGCTGCGGCCGTCCCGCACGGATTTGGAAATGCGCAGGTGGTGGTCGCCCATGGCGGCAATCTGCGGCAGATGGGTAACGCACAGCGTCTGCTTCTTTTTCGCAATGGCAGACAGCTTGCGGCCGATCTGCTGAGCCGCATGGCCGGAAACGCCGGTGTCGATCTCGTCAAAAATCAGCATACCAACATCTTCGCCCGCTGTCAATACGTTTTTAAGCGCAAGCATAATTCGGCTCAGCTCGCCGCCGGAGGCCACCTTGGAGAGCGGCTTTTCCGGCTCACCCGGATTGACCGAAATCTCAAACATCACGGTGTCGCAGCCGTGCGCGGACAGCTTGGTGCCGGTGCGGACCGCAACCCGCATTTTCACCTTATCCATGTCGAGTTCGCTCAGCTCGCGCACGATTTCGCCCTCCAGCTGCTTGGCAGCCTTGCGGCGCTGCTCGGTGAGTTCAGCGGCGATGCCCTTGGCCTCCGCAAGCATGCCGCGGTACTGCTCCCGCAGTTCTTCCCTGCGGTCGTCCGCGTTCTCGAGCGTATCCAGTTCGGCGGTTATCTTCTCAAGGTACGCGAGGATTTCCGGAATCGTGCCGCCGTATTTCTGCTTCAGGCGATAGATTTCATCCAAGCGCTGCTCGACCATCTCACGCTCTGCCGGAGAAAAGTCCAGATTGTCCCCCTGACTTGCCACGCTGTCGCGCAGGTCTGCCGCCAGCAGACGTACTTCCTCTGCCTGCTCGGCCATGCCGTCGAAGGCGTCCGATACTTCGCGCAGGCTCTCGATGGCGCTTGCCACCTGATCGAGTAGCTCACACGCGCCCGCTATTTCGTCATCTCCCGAGAGCGCCATACGCGCCTGCTCGAGTGCACCCGCGATCTTGCCCGCGTGATCGAAATACGCCTTGCGCTGTGCAAGCGCTTCATCTTCATCGGGTTTAAGTGCTGCCTGCTCGATTTCCTCCTTATGGAAGGTCAGCATGTCGATGCGCTGCAGGCGTTCCTGCTCGCCGGTCTCCAGCGCGGTAATCTCCCGCCGGAGTGTCACCAGCGCCTGATATTTTGGGCGGTATCGCTCGAGTATTTCGGCACAGCCTGCGTAGCCGTCCAGATATTCGATGTGATGTGCTTCATCGAGCAGCTTCTGACCGTCATTCTGACCGTGAATGTCGATCAGGTACGGCGCCAGCTGCCGCAGGACAGCTGCACTGGCCGGCTTCATATTCACGCGGCAGGTGCTCTTGCCGTCTGCGGAAATCTGCCGCTGGACGTACAGCGTGTCAGGCTCGTCACCGGAAAGTGCAAGCTCGTCAAGCAGTTCGCGCAGAGCACGCGGCAGATCGGTGAACACCGCGCTGACAAAGCCCTTCTGCGCACCCGAGCGCACCAGATCACGGCTGACACGCTTGCCGAGCAGCGCACCGATCGAATCAATAACGATACTCTTGCCCGCGCCGGTCTCGCCGGAAAGCACGGTCAAACCCTTATCGAGTTCGATGTCTGCGCGTTCGATGACTGCTATATTTTCAATGTGGAGTAATTGCAGCATTGCCGCTTTATCCCTCGCTTACTTTAGAATGTCTCTTGCCTGTTTGCAGAACTTTTGCGCGCTGTCGTTATCGCGCATAACGGCGAATACGGTATCGTCGCCGCCAAGCGTGCCGACTACATCGGGTGCGCGCATGGCATCAATCGCCATTGCCGCCGCCTGTCCCAAACCGGGCAGTGTCTTGATAACGACCATGTTCTGCGCCGCATCAATATCCGTGACACACTCACGGAAAATGTTGCGCAGACGCGTAGTGAAGCTGTCTGCCGCCCCGGCGTTCGAGGAGGTATACTTGTACTTACCGGTCTCCGAGGAGAGCGTCTTGATAAGCCGCAGTTCCTTGATATCGCGCGAAATGGTCGCCTGCGTGGTGTTGTAGCCGAGTGCCCGTAGATGTGCGGTCAAATCCTCCTGCGTTTCAATCTCAAACCGGTCGATGAGATCGAGGATTTTTGCCTGTCGTTGAAACTTCATCGTTCGCGTTTTCCTCTCTCATAGCAGCGCCGCTCACAGCTTCTGCTGTAAAATTCGATAAAACTATTGCCTTTCAGACGAATCAGCCGCGTCTGCAGGTCGGAACGGGTGATAATGACCCGATCATCCGGCCGCACGGCAAAGCCCTGTCCGCCGTCTGCCGAAATGAACACCTCACTGCCGCCCTCACAGGCTGCGGTGATGGATACACTGCGCTCGGGCGCAAACACAAACGACTTTGCCGCCAGTGCGTGCGCACAGATGGGAATAACAGCGATGTTTTCCGCGCTCGGCTCAATGACCGGGCCGCCTGCCGACAGACCGTAGGCGGTTGAACCGGTCGGCGTAGCTGCAATAACGCCGTCGCCGTTAAAGCGGGTGACCTCCTCGTTGTCTGCCGAAATACCAACGCGCACCACGCGGAACGCGGTGCCCTTTGCGATAACGATGTCATTGAGCGCGTCATTCTCGTACACGATACGCCCGCCGCGCTGCACGGCAACGTGCAGCATCATACGGCTGTCCAGTGAAAATTCACCGGTGAACAGCTTCTCCATTTCGGGCAGCTCAGCCGGTTCCAGCTCGGTCATAAACCCGACATGACCCACGTTGATGCCGAGCAGCGGCAGCTGATTCTGCGCCGCCTCTCGTGCCAGACGGAGCATGGTTCCATCTCCGCCAAGTACGACCGCCATATCCGCAAACTGCACGGCGTCCTCGGTTTTCATGTAATCCGCATCCTCAATGATGGGCGGCACGACCCGCATCTGCTTGGGCAGCATAAGCCGCACACCGTCACGCCGCAGCTGATCGCACACCGGCTGCAGGATATCGCGTGCGCTGTCCTTGCGCAGATTGGGATAGATGAAAATGTTCTTCATCATGCCTTTGCGTCCAGCTCCTCATGTGCCTGACGGACAACCTCCGCCAGATCCGGAATGTGCTCCTCGCCCTGTTTTGCCAGATAGCCGAGAAATTCAATGTTGCCCTCAGGTCCCTTGATGGGAGAAAACGTCACATCAAGCACCTTAAAGCCTGCCGCATGCGCGTTTTCCACATAATTCTGCAGCACCTCAAGGTGAATCTCCGGCTCACGGACAACACCCTTTTTGCCGACCTTGCCCTTGCCGGCCTCAAACTGCGGCTTGATAAGGTTGGCAACATGGCCGTCCTCGGTCAGCAGGCTGGAAACGACCGGCAGCACCAGCTTGAGGGAAATAAACGACACGTCGATGACGCAGAACGACGGCGTTTCCTCCAGCATATCTGGCGTTACATAGCGGATATTGGTGCGCTCCATGCACTTGACACGCGGATCCTGACGCAGACTCCACGCCAGCTGGCCATAGCCGACGTCGATGGAATACACCTTGCGCGCACCGCGGCGCAGCAGGCAGTCGGTAAAGCCGCCGGTCGATGCACCAACGTCCATCACGACCAGATCGGTCGGGTCGATGTTAAAGTAGTTGAGCGCCTTCTCGATCTTCTTGCCGCCGCGGGACACAAATGCGTTCTCGTTGCCGCGAACCTCCAGTTCGGCGTTTTCGTCAACCATATCGCCTGCTTTGCCCGCCTTCTGGCCTGCAATGTAAACGATTCCCTCCATAATCGCAGTCTTTGCACGCTCCCGCGAGGGACAAAGACCCTTTTCAAACAGCAATACGTCCAGTCTCTTCTTAGCCAACGCTGTTCTCCTTCCCATTCCGATTTTTCATGATATATGCCGCAATGCCCTCGGCATCAATGCCGCAGTGACGGTACAGCTCGTTTACGCCGCCGTGCGGCAGAAAGCGGTTGCCGGTGTTCAGAAGATCGGTACGCTCGCTGCGGTGCGCGGCAAGCCACTCGCCGACGCTGCCGTTCGGCACAACGTCCTCCGCAACGACACACCAGCCGCCCTAGCTTTTCCTTCACCTCGGCATACGCCTGTTCCAGTCCGCTGCCGATTCATTACCTTGTAAACCTGTGCGCGGATGCCCATCCGTGCATGAGGATTTCCGCGGCGTCGATCGCCTGATTGACCATAATGCCGTGTGTGACGATCGTCACCTCACTGCCGGATTGCTCGTGTACGCACACGAGCGGCTGCGCCGACAGCTCCTTGCGGTACGCGCCTTCGCTGCCGCGCGGGTAACGGATAGCGACCGGTCCGGTCTCCCTGTAAATCGCACGGGACAGCATGACTCGGAGTTCCGCAAAGTCGGACGGACAGAAAATCTTCACACCCGGGATAGACCGCAGGAACGCGATATCCAGCACACCGTTATGCGTTGCGCCGTCCGCGCCGACAATGCCCGCGCGGTCCACGCACAGAACAACGTGCAGACCTTCGATTGCAATATCGTGAACGATCTGGTCATAGGCACGCTGCAGGAAGGTCGAGTAAATGGCCGCTACCGGCACCAGTCCCTGTGCCGCCATACCGGCCGCCATACCGATGGCGTGCTCCTCGGCGATGCCTACATCGAAAAGCGTTCCGGGAATTTCTCGGCAAAGCGGGTCAGGCCCGTGCCGGACGGCATAGCTGCCGTGATCGCACAAATGCGGTTGTCCTTCTCAGCGAGTGCGCAAAGCTCCTTGCCGAAGAACGCAGAAAAGTCCTCCTTCTTCGCGGCAAGCGGTGCGCCTGTTACGCGGTCGAACTTGGAAACGCCGTGGTATTTCTCCGGATGCTGCTCACTCGGGGCATATCCTCTGCCCTTCTGTGTCATAACGTGCAGCAGAACCGGTTTTTTCATTTTTTTCGCCAGTGCGATGAACTCACACACGCTCTTGATGTCATGACCGTCCACCGGACCGAGATAGGTAAAGCCCATCTGCTCGAACAGCGAGGTCGGCAGGACAGCCCGCTTGATCTTAGCCTTGAAGCGCGAAACCGCGCGCGTGATCGTTCCGCCGCCCGGAATACGGCTGAGCCGCTCCTTGATGCGGGTTTTTGCACGCAGATACTGCGGGCTGACGCGCAGGCGCGACAAATGGCGGCTGAGTCCGCCGACATTCTTGGCGATCGACATATTGTTGTCGTTGAGCACCACGAGCAACGGCTCCCGCGAGGTGCCGGCGCTGCTCAGCGCCTCATATGCCATGCCGCCGGTCAGCGCACCGTCGCCGATGACCGCGACAACGTGGTATTTCTGGTTTTTAATCGTGCGTGCATGCGCCATGCCGAGCGCCACCGAAACCGAATCCGAGGCATGTCCCGTGATGCACGGGTCGGTGATGCTCTCCTCCGGCTTCATAAAGCCGCACAGACCGCCGTACTGCCGCAGCGTGTCAAAGCGGTCGCGCCGACCGGTCAGGATCTTGTGGACATAACACTGATGACCTACATCGTAGATGATGCGGTCGCGTGAGGAGTCGAACTCGCGCTCGAGTGCGACAGCCAGCTCTACAATGCCCAGATTGGACGCCAAATGACCGCCGGTCTGCGACACCGGAGTCCACAATGAACTCGCGCAGCGCAGCGCACAGCACGCCGAGTGTGTCGTACGACAGTCCGCGCAAATCGGCAGGACTGCTTATATTGTC
>ENA-OQIL01000464-OQIL01000464.1-human-gut-metagenome-genome-assembly--contig:-NODE-464-length-14709-cov-4.807777_pt1 | contig 14709 bp, 13 predicted proteins | sample MGYA00242583_ERZ504748 | MGnify/ENA primary metagenome ERZ504748 (study PRJEB26092, sample SAMD00036191) | human gut metagenome | host: Homo sapiens | study: EMG produced TPA metagenomics assembly of...
GCATCAAAGGGAAAAAAACTACTGTGACTTTTGCCGGGAAAACGCTGGTTTCTCCCGGAAACGCTTGACTTTCCCCTAGGGTTATGCTATCATTGATAAGCCGCATATTGCGGGCTTTTTAAGCGAGCCTACGCTCCGCCTGACAGTAGCGAGTTCAAAAGAAGGTAGGTACCAATATGTACGCAGTAATCGAAACTGGCGGTAAGCAGTATAAGGTAGAAAACGGCGATATTGTTTTCGTGGAAAAGCTTTCTGCTGCCGACGATTCCACCGTGGACTTTAAAGTAGTCGCTGTGGGAGGAGAAGATGGTCTGAAGATCGGCACCCCTTATGTGGATGGCGCTTCCGTCACCGGTAAAGTGTTAAAGACCGGCAAGGGCAAGAAGATCACCGTGATGACCTACAAGCCCAAGAAGGGTGAAAACGCAAGATGGGCCATAGACAGCCCTATACCAAGGTTCAAATCGAAGCGATCAACGCTTAAGATGATCCGGGTTGATTTTTTTACCGCAAAGGACGGCGGGCTGAACGGCTTCCAAATAAAAGGCCATTCCGGCTCGGCTGCTTCTGGAGAAGATATCGTCTGCGCGGCTGTTTCCTCGGCGGCTTATCTGACCGCCAACACGATCACTGAGATCCTCCACGCGGATGCTTCCGTTTTTGTGGACGACGGGGAAATGGCGCTGCGGCTGCCGAAGAAAAGCGTTTCCCAATGCGGCGACCTGCTGGCGGGACTCAAGCTTCATCTGCTTTCTCTGGAAGAACAGTATCCTGAAAACATTCATGTAAATTATACGGAGGTGTAACGATGCTTAAGATCAATATTCAGTTATTTGCTCATAAAAAAGGAATGGGCTCCACCAAGAACGGCCGTGATTCCGAATCCAAGCGCCTTGGCGTGAAGCGCGCCGACGGACAGTTCGTGCTGGCCGGCAACATTCTGGTGAAGCAACGCGGAACCCACATCCATCCCGGTGAGAATGTGGGCCGCGGCTCCGACGACACTCTGTTCGCTCTCATCGACGGCAACGTCAAGTTTGAGCGTCAGGGCCGCGACCGCAAGCGCGTCAGCGTTTACGCGGTGGAACAGTAATCCGAAAGCGAATAAAAAATCCCCCGGGCCGCTTGAAGATGCCGGGGGATTTCTTTTTGCACATAAAAAGAGGCGGGCGGCGGATAATAAGAGAAAGAAAGAGGTGGCGCTCTTGTTCGTAGACATTGCGAAAATTAGAATTAAAGCAGGCGACGGCGGGAACGGCGCGGTTTCCTTCCGCAGGGAAAAATACGTGGCGGCCGGCGGCCCGGATGGCGGCGACGGCGGCCGGGGCGGAAATATCGTTTTTCAGGCGGATACCAATCTGTCTACCCTGGCGGATTTCCGGTACCAAAGAAAATATACCGCTCAAAACGGCGAAAACGGCCGGGGCAGCCGATGCAACGGCAAAAGCGCCCCGGACCTGGTGATCCGGGTGCCATTGGGCACTGTGGTAAAGGATGCGGAAACCGGCAGGATCATCGCGGATCTTTCCGATTATGAGCCTCACGTGGCGGCGAAGGGCGGCAAGGGCGGCTGGGGAAATATCCATTTTGCCACCGCCACCCGTCAGGTGCCCAGGTTCGCGAAGCCGGGAATTCCCGGAGAAGCCCTGGAGGTGACCCTGGAGCTGAAGCTGCTGGCGGATGTGGGGCTGGTAGGCTTTCCCAACGTGGGTAAATCTACTTTGGTATCCGTGGTCAGCGAGGCGAAGCCTGTGATTGCCGACTATCATTTTACCACGCTTACACCGGTGCTCGGTGTGGTTCATATGGGCGAAAGCTCCTTTGTTATGGCGGACATTCCCGGCTTAATCGAGGGCGCCTGGGAGGGCGTGGGACTGGGACACCAGTTTCTGCGCCATGTGGACCGGTGCCGTATGCTGGTGCATATCGTGGATGTTTCCGGCAGCGAGGGGAGAGATCCTAAGGAGGATTTCCGGGTGATCAATCAGGAGCTTGCGAAATTTAATCCCGTCCTGGCCAAACGGCCAATGCTGGTTGCTGGGAATAAATGTGATCTGGCCACCGATGAGCAGATCCAGGAATTTAAGGAATTTGTGGAAAATCAGGGCTATGCGTTCTTTCCGATGATGGCGGCGATCAGTTACCAGGTGGAGCCTCTGCTGAAGAAAATCCAGGAGATGCTTTCCGCCTTGCCGCCGGTAGAACGGTATGAGCCGGAGCCTGTGCCTGTGCTTCCGGCGGAGGAAATCGGCCGGCACGACGTGAAAATCACTGTACAGGACCGGGTTTACTTTGTGGAAGGCGAATGGCTCCTGCAGGTAATGAAATCGGTGAACTTTGACGACTATGAATCCCTTCAGTATTTCCAGCGGGTGCTGATCAGCAGCGGCGTTATTGACCGGCTGCGGGAGGCTGGCATCCAGGAAGGAGATACCGTCAGTATTTATGATGTGGAATTTGACTTTGTCAACTGACGGAAAACCGGGGCTGGCCTTGCGGCTGAAGAGCCGTTCGGAAAAAGCGGCGCCCGCGTTGAGCGTCCGGCCTGCCTTAACGGCGCAGGCGGCAGGACAGGTTTTCCGCTAGTGAGCAGGATAAGGATTCTTCATGAATAGACCGCAGCAGGAGGTGAGGCGTGACGGAACGTTTTTTAGAAGAAAATTGTGCCCCTGAGCAGCTAAGCCCTTTGACTCTGGCCTTTGTGGGCGACGGGGTTTATGATTTAATGGTCCGGGAAAGACTGGTGTGCCAGGCGAACCGCCAGGCGGGAAAGCTGCATAAGCTGGCGGTGGAGCAGGTAAAATGCCAGGCGCAGGCGCAGCGCATGGAGAAAATTCTTCCTCTTTTGACCGAGGAGGAGCAGAGCGTTTATAAACGGGGCCGAAACGCGCATACTACCCATACGCCGAAAAACGCGACTAGTGCTGATTACCACAGCGCCACCGGCATGGAGGCGCTGTTCGGTTATTTATACTTAAAGGGCCGTTTGAAAAGGCTCAGGGAGTTATTTGTGCTGATGTGCCAGGAATAATTTTATGAAAAATACAGGGAGGGTCGTGCCATGAAAAAAATGGAATTTACAAGAAAGCAGGCGTGGGAGCTTTTGTGGGACGGCGTTGCTTTTTTAGCCGGCAGTTTTTTGTTTGCTGTAGCGGTGAACGTGTTTACCGCTCCCAACAATATCGCGCCGGGGGGATTGACCGGATTGGCAACAATGATTAATTATTTGTTCGGCGCCCCTATCGGTACCACCATCCTTGTTTTTAACGTACCGCTGTTTATCTGGGGCGTACTCCAAATAAACTTTCGATTTATACTTAAGACCCTTGCAGCTACAGTGATTTCCTCTGTGACGATCGACCTGACTGCCGGGTTGTTTCCACCTTACCAGGGTGACCTGATGCTGGCGGCTCTGTTCAGCGGCGTGCTCAGCGGCGCCGGCCTGGGCTTGATCTTTATGCGGGGCGGCACGACCGGCGGCACCGACCTGGTGGCTAACCTGATCGGCAGGAATTTTCGGCACCTTTCTTTAGGCAAGCTGGTGCTGCTGGTGGATTTGGTGGTGGTGCTGATCTCCGCTTTCGTTTATCGAAACTATGAAAGCCCTCTGTACGCGATCATCAATATTTTCGTATCCTCCAAGCTGATCGACGCCGTGCTTTACGGCGCCGATACGGGAACCGGGAAAATGATGTTTATTATCTCCCCAAAAAATAAGGAAATCGCTCAGCGGATTATGACGGAGATTTCCAGAGGAGTGACAGAGCTTCGTTCCCGGGGAGCCTATCGCGGCGAGGAAGGCGAGGTGCTTCTCTGCGCGGTCAGGCGGTCAGAAGTGTATAAAACACAAGATATTATACGGTCGGTAGATCCAGATGCCTTTGTTATCGTGGGAGATGCCGGCCAGATCTCAGGCGAGGGCTTTAAGCAAAGCCATAAGTCAGAATCAAAATAGTGGAATCTAATCGGAAGGCTCCGCAGATGTGCTGGAAGCCGCTGGGCGGCTTAAGAAATTTGGGCTGGTTTGGAAAAATTGGCGGCGAAATGTGAAAAGGAATTAGGAAGAGCACCTTTTCGTGTCGGCCTAAGCACAGGTTTTATTATAATGCCAAAAAGAAAAAGCCATACCAAATCCTCCCTTCGGAAGCGCTGGTATGGCTTTGCTGCGGATAAAGTTAGTTCTGGCTGTTTTGGTTGCTTTTATTCTGACCTTGCTGGTTATTCTTGTTTTGGCTCTGCTGATTCTTCTTGTCGCCATACTGGTTGTTGTTCTGGTTCTGGCTGTTGTTCTGGTTTTGGTTCTGATTGTTGCTCATGATTTCACCCCCTTTTGTTCTTATTATGACCCGAGAATTAAATTTTTATACAAAGGAGAGCGAATGATGGAAAAGCTCCCAAAAGAATTTTTATCGGTTATGGAACCGCTTTTGGGCGGGAATTATTCGGATTTTATCCAGAGCTTTCTTCAGCCGCCCTACCGGGCGGTGCGGTTTAATCCGTTGAAAATCACAGCCGAAAAGGCGGCGGCCGTTCTGCCCTTCCGCTTGTCGCCGGCCCCCTTTTGCAGTGAAAGCTATTACATAGATCCCGCTGCCCAGGGTGTGGGCAGCCATCCTTTTCATCACGCAGGCGCCTATTACGTCCAGGAGCCTTCGGCGGCCGGCGCTGTAACGGTGCTGGATCCTAAGCCCGGAGACCGGGTACTGGATCTCTGCGCGGCGCCGCGGATGACTATCGCAGATCGGGACCGCGCTGCGGGGAAAAGGGCTGCTGTGGTCCAATGAATTTGTTAAAAGCCGAACCGGCAGCCTGCTTTCTAATGTGGAGCGGATGGGCCTCCGAAATTGTGTGGTGTCATCCTGCTATCCGGAGACCTTATGCAAAAGACTGGCAGGCTGGTTCGATAAGGTTTTGGTAGACGCTCCCTGTTCGGGAGAAGGGATGTTTCGAAGAAACCCGGACGCTATAAAGGAATGGAGCCTAAACCATACCAAGGCTTGTGCCCAAAGACAGGAGGCGATTCTTCAAACTGCTTCCGGGGCGGTGAAACCGGGCGGTGTTCTGGTTTATTCCACCTGCACCTTTTCTCCATTAGAAAACGAAGGGGTTGTGGAGACATTTTTAAAGAGAAATCGGGATTTTGAGCTTATAGACTGCGGCGTTTCCTTCGGAAGGCCGTCTGGACTTCCGGAAGCCAGACGTATTTTTCCTATGGATGGCGGGGAAGGCCACTTTATCGCTAAGCTCCGAAAAAATGAGGAAAGCTTTGAAAGCGTAGAATGCGTTGAAAAAGCGGAAATTTATCAAAATAATAAATTAAATAAAGAAATAAAAGCATCTATTAATAATTTATTAAATCAGCTTTTAATAGAGATACCGAAAGGAGCTCTTCAAAGCTTCGGAGAAACTGCCCTGCTTCTTCCAGAAGGCCTGCCGGAGCTTTCCGGGCTTGGCGTGCTGAGGGCGGGGGTTCCTGTGGGAGAGCTTCGCCGGGGACGGGTAGAGCCGGCGCATGGGCTGTTCATGGCGAGCCGGCCGGAAGAGTGCCGGCAGGTGCTGAATCTGACAGTTGAGGACCCGAGGGTTAAGGCGTTTCTGCATGGAGAGGAGATTGACGCCCCGGGATTTCAGGGTTTTGCAGGAATTTCCGTGGAAGGCGTCATGACAGGCTTCGGCAAATGCAGCGGCGGCCGTATGAAAAATAGATATCCCAAAGGGTTGCGAACCTTATAATTTTGTGCATCTGTTTTTTCCTTTCTGCCCCAGATTGATTGAATTTTCCATGACTTTATGCTATAATACAACCTATATTCGATAAGGAAGTGTTTCTGATGCAAGAAATCAAAGTCACGTTAACCAAAAACCCGAAAAAAAAGCCTGCGGATGAAAGCAAGCTTGGCTTCGGCTCCATTTTTACCGACCACATGTTTGTTATGAATTACGACGAGGGCCAGGGCTGGCATGATCCCAGAATCGTTCCCTATGGCCCGATTGAGCTAGACCCCGCCGCTATGTGCCTGCACTATGGCCAAGAGGTCTTTGAGGGCATGAAGGCCTATAAGACCGCCGACGGCAGAGCTTTGCTGTTCCGCCCGGAGAAAAATATGGCTCGTTTGAACCGCTCCAACGAGCGTCTCTGCATCCCGTTGGTGGATGAGGCTTTCTGTGTGGAAGCGCTGAAAAAGCTGGTCGGCATTGAAAAGGATTGGATCCCCACCGCGGAGGGCACTTCTTTATATCTGCGTCCGTTTATTTTCGCCGTGGATCCCCAGGTGGGCGTGCATCCGGCAAAGCACCTGATGTTTCTGATTATCTGCTCGCCAGTGGGCGCTTACTATCCTGAGGGTCTGAATCCGGTAAAGATCTATGTGGAAAAGAACTATGTCCGCGCAGTGCGGGGCGGCTTAGGCTTTGCGAAAACCGCCGCTAACTACGCTGCTTCCCTGAAGGCGCAGGATGAGGCGGAGGAGCAGAGCTATACCCAGGTTCTGTGGCTGGATGGCGTGGAGCGCCGCTATATTGAGGAAGTCGGCACCATGAACGTGTTCTTCAGGATCGGCGACGAGATCGTTACCCCCGCTTTGCAGGGTTCCATTCTACCCGGCATTACCAGAATGTCCTGCATCGAGCTGCTCCGCTCCTGGGGATACCAGGTAACGGAAAGAAAGCTGGCCATTGACGAGTTGTATGAGGCTTATCAGAAAGGCCAGCTGAAGGAAGCTTTTGGAAGCGGCACCGCCGCGGTCATATCTCCCATCGGCCAGCTGAAGTGGGGCGATGAGATCATGATGATCAATAACGGGGAGATCGGCGAGGTGTCTCAGAAGCTTTACGACAATCTGACCGGGATTCAGTGGGGCAAGCTGCCTGACACTATGGGCTGGACTGTGGAAGTAAAATAAATTTCATTATCATTTAATAAGGCAAACGAAGGGGAGCTTCGATGAAAGGCCAGGCTTGTTGGATCCAGACGGCTTTCATCGGCTGGCGGCGATAGGGCGGCCCTCCCAATCGTTTGCCTTTTTTCTTCAGCCGATTGAATTAAAAGGAGGCGTCAGGATTTGAAGGACCTCAGCTTCACGGTGCCGCCGGAGTACAGCGGCGCACAGGTGAAAACCTTTTTGCGGCGGGGATGCGGCGTATCGGCAAAGCTGCTGTCTCAATGCAAGAAAATGCAAAACGGGATTCTAAAAAATGGGAAGCCTGTTTGGGCGGCGGATACGGCGGCAGCCGGGGACACGGTGCGCCTGACGCTTCCCCAGGAGCACAATTCCATGGCGCCGGAGGCTCTGCCGGTATCTGTGCTGTGGGAGGATGACGCCCTGCTGATTCTTAATAAGCCGCCCCAAATGCCGGTGCATCCCTGTCCCGGTCACGATAGGGGAACGGTATGCAATTTTGTCTCCTATTATCAAAAAAGGAAGGGTGAAGATTGGCGGTTCCGCCCTTTAAACCGGTTGGATAAGGACACCTCCGGACTGGTGATAGGCGCCAAGGATCTTACGCCGCGTCCGCTCTGAATGACGTGGGAAAAACTTATTTCGCTGTTTGCCAGGGAAGCCTGCCGGGAGAGGGCGTCATTGACACGCCCATTCGGCTGAAGGAGGGACACAGCATTCAGCGGGAGGCGGGCGAGGGCGGGAAGCCCGCGGTCACTCATTGGAAATCGCTGGCCCAGGGAGCGGCAGCTGGAAAAAGCTATACACTGTTGGCTTTGACCCTGGAAACTGGCAGAACGCATCAGATCCGTGTGCACCTGTCCAGCATAGGCCATCCTTTAGCCGGAGATGACTTTTACGGCGGAAGCCGGGAGCTGATCAGCCGCCAGGCTTTGCACTGCGGATTGGTGGAGCTGACCCATCCGTTTTTTCTCTCTCGGATTTGTGTAAAGGCGCCTTTTCCTAATGATTTTAAAAAAATATTAGAATTTTTAAACATTCATAATCAGGTTTTCTGAGGGGATACTTTTATTAAACCGGCGAAAAGTTACAAAAAAGAATTATGTAAATTTAGAGGTTGACTTTCGGCCGATTCTGTATTATTATTTTTCAGAGAGTGTAATTGTGTTTTTTACCGAATCTCTGGATTTTTATGAAATTTTTTGACTATTGGCTTCACTTACTTGTGCGTTTTCGGGGGCAATGCCGCCGCAAAGCGTTTGGCGGGAGATTTGGTTTTACGATGATTTTACCGTAAAGATTGAGATATGGGAGTGTGCCGCGTTGGATAAATTTGTTATTAACGGTGGCAGGAAATTGCATGGGGATGTTAGAATCAGCGGGGCGAAGAACGCCGCTGTCGCTATTATTCCCGCCGCGATTTTGGCCGAGGATATATGCCGCATTGAAAACGTTCCGAATATTAACGATGTAACGAGTATCGCCAGAATTTTGCAGGAAATGGGCGCTGCGATTCGTATGGTTAATAAATCAACCTTAGAGATTGACAGCCGGCACATCAATTCGCCTGTGGCCTCTTATGACCTGGTAAGGCATATGCGCGCCTCCTACTATCTGCTGGGCGCTTTGCTGGGCCGTTTTTCCCATGCTAAGGTTGCGCTGCCAGGAGGCTGCAATTTTGGCGTGCGTCCGATCGATCAGCATTTAAAGGGATTTATGGCTTTAGGCGCTGAGTATAAGCTGGAAGGTCGGTATGGTCAATGTTTCGGCGGACCATTTGAACCGGCAATAATGTTTATTTGGATGTGGTTTCCGTTGGAGCCACTATGAATATTATGCTGGCCGCGGTAAAGGCGGACGGCATGACCGTGATTGAAAATGCTGCCAGAGAGCCCCATATTGTGGATTTGGCTAACTTTTTGAATTCCATGGGCGCGGACGTCAGGGGCGCGGGCACCGATATTATTAAAATCCGCGGCGTTAAACAGATGAAAGGCGCCACTTATTCTATCATTCCGGATCAAATCGAGGCCGGAACCTATATGGCGGCGGCAGCCGCTGCCGGCGGGGATATTACGGTTCACGACGTGATTCCTAAGCATTTGGAATCCATTACCGCCAAGCTGGAGGAAATGGGCGTTGAAATTACGGAGTATGATGAGGCGATCCGGGTAGTACGGGAAAAGCCTTTGGCCAAATGTAATATCAAGACTATGCCGCACCCAGGCTTTCCCACCGATATGCAGCCGCAGATCGCCGCGGTGCTTTGCTTGGCGGATGGCACCAGCATTATTAATGAGAACGTTTGGGACAACCGGTTCCGCTATGTAGAGGAGCTGAGGCGTTTAGGCGCTCAGATTTCTGTGGACGGTAAAATTGCTGTGATCGAGGGCGTCAAGGAATTGGTGGGCGCTCCTGTAAAGGCGATGGATCTGAGGGCAGGCGCGGCGATGGTGGTGGCTGGTTTGGCTGCCAGAGGCGTTACAGAAATTGAAAATATTGAATACATTGAGCGCGGCTACGAAAATATCGTAGAAAAATTACAGGGCCTAGGAGCGGATATCCGCCGAGTGTATTTCCCGGAGGCTTCGGTGGCTCAGGCCCTATAAAAGAATAGGCGGCCAACGGCACGAAAATTTCGGTTTTTCGTGCTTTCTTATTGCTCTCTTTCAGCGCTTTAGATGTCTCCGCCGAATCGAGGCGTTATTATATGCCGTTCGGCTTATGCTTTCTGTAGAGAGGCGGTTGGAAAAACGGGGGATCATACAACATCGGGCTTTATCAGAATTCGTATTTTATAGCCTTTCTGATTTCACTTGGAGCGTCCGCCAGCTGCCTCCCGATGGGAGCTGTGATGAATGAACGCCTTTCCCTGCGGCTTTTATAGAAAAAGGCTTGTTCCAAGGCAGAGAATGCAAAAGGGCGGATAGATAAGACTGGCCGGCGGATTAGGCAGCGTATTTTATTTGAAAACTGGGAGGACTCTATGGCAAAGGTATGTCCGCTTTTCAGCGGCAGCAGCGGCAACAGCTATTACATAGGAACCGGGGAGCATGGAATCCTGGTGGACGCGGGAAGAACAGCGAAGCAGATGGAGGGGGCGTTATCGGCCAATGACATCAATATCTCGTCTGTCCGGGCAATTTTTGTCACCCACGAGCATACCGACCATGTCAAGGGACTGCGGGTGCTGGCTTCCCGGCATCATATCAAGGTGTATTCCTCCCTGGGCACTCTGGAGGCTCTGAATGATATGCAGATCCTTTCGGGAAAATTCCCCTGTGACGTCATCTCTGAAAACGGGATACAGGAAGCCGGAATGGAGATCCGCCCCTTTCACACCTCCCACGATTCGGCGGAAAGCGTAGGCTATCGAATTTCATTGCCAAACGGCCGCGTGGTCGTGGTCGCCACTGATTTGGGCTTTGTGTCCGAGGAGGTCCGGTCGGCTCTTGCCGGCTGCGACGTGGCGGTGATGGAATCCAATCACGATGTTGGAATGCTGCAAAGCGGCGGCTATCCCTATTATTTGAAACGCCGTATCCTGTCGCCTCAAGGGCATTTGTCCAACAGCGCCTGCGCCCAGGAGCTTCCGGACTTGGTAAGGCAGGGAACTACCCGGATTCTTTTGGCGCATTTAAGCAGAGAGAATAATATCCCTCAGCTCGCTTATCAAACGGCGCTGTGCAGCCTGCTGGAGCAGGGCATGAAAGCTGGGGAGGACTTTTTATTGCAGGTGTCCCCTGTGGAGAATTCAGGAGGACACACCCTTTTGATTTAACTGGGAAAGGAAAAAATAATGCTGACGGTGCGGATTCTGTGCGTAGGAAAATGCAAAGAGAAATATTGGCGGGAGGCTTGCGCCGAATACGGTAAAAGGCTGTCGGCCTTTTGCAGGTTTGAGGTTTTAGAGGTGGAGGAAGAACGCCTGCCGGAACGGCCCTCGAAGGCCCAGATCGAAAGCGGCTTAGAGCAGGAGGGAAAACGGCTTCTTCAAAAAGCGGGCAGCACTCCGATCGTCGCTTTGTGCATCGAGGGCAAAGAGCTTTCCTCGCCCCAGCTTGCCCAGTATGTGGAGCGGGCCGCGGTAAACGGCGCCAGCAGCCTGGCCTTTGTCATCGGCGGCTCCTGGGGACTGTGGGAGGAAGTAAAGCGGAAAGCGGCGCTGCGGCTTTCCATGTCTCCGATGACCTTTCCTCATCAGCTGGCCAGGGTTATGCTTTGCGAGCAGATTTACCGCGCCTTTCAGATTGCCCATTCGGGGAAATACCATAAATAAGGCTTTGGTTCATGAAATGTAATACATCGAGAGCCTTGAGCTTCCCAAGCGCGTGTTGGCGCCAGCGGAAGTCTTAGGGCTTCTTGCATTTTCCGGCGGCTGGAGTATAATAAAAGCAGTTTTGAAACGATAGGCTTTTGGGGCGCTGTCCCGAAAAAACCGCATTTGACCGGCCGCTGGCGCGATGCTTTGGCATTAGGCTGCTAATATCGATAGCGGCTATGAAAAATAGAGCGGCATATGGGAGAAGAAAGCATGAAAATCAATAAGATCCGTTTTTTAGAGCCGGGTAACCTGCCCTACCGGCGGTCGATTAAGAACCTCTATGTCTACGACCAGTATATTCGGACGCCTTCCCACGGCCTGATGACCTTGGCTACCGTGGCGAAGGAAGCGGTGCCGGATACCTTGATGTACAGCGAGTCCATTTCAAAAATCCGGTGGGATGACGTGCTGGACGCGGATATCGTGCTGATTGGAAATTTTACCTTTCAGGCCAAGCGGGGCTATGAGCTTGCCCGCTTCGTCAGGAAAAATTCCAAGGCCCTGGTGGTACTGGGCGGACTTCACGCCTCGATGAATTATCAGGAGGCTGCTCAATACTGCGATTATGTACTGCTGGGAGAAGGGGAGGAATCTATCCTTAAGCTGATAGACTGCCTGCGAAGGGATCAGGAAATTGATTTTCCCGGGGTAGCTTATCGGAATAACGACGAGATTGTGTGTACGGGGCAGTGTGTGCCGCCGCATAATATCGATATTATTCCTGATAGAGACCTGCTTTACCATTACCGGAAAATGGCGGGGCATAATACGGTTTGGCCGCAGGTTCACGCGTCCAGAGGCTGCCCTCACAATTGCGATTATTGTGCGGTAGTACGGCATTTCGGCAGAAAAGTGCGGACGAGATCGCCGGAAAATGTTGTGGAGGATATCCGCCAGGCTATCGCCTTTCACGACCAGGGCCACCGCCGTGCGGCCAAAATACTCTGGCTCACTGATGATAACTTTTTCGCGGACCGGGATTGGGCGGTATCGGTGCTCAACGCGATCATTCGCAGCGGAATTCGGTATCAGTTTACGGTTCAGGCCCGGTACGAGGTGGGCTTTGACGACGAGATGCTGGAGCTTTTGAAAGAGGCGGGCTTCTGCGAGATTGCCATGGGAATCGAGTTTTTAGAGGATGAGGCGTTTGAAAGCCTGCATAAAAAGAGCACTTACGCGGAAATTGTCCGCTCGGTAGAGAATATCCAGCGCCATGGCCTGCGCGTGCGGGGATTGTTTATCGTAGGCGCTGACAATCACGTAAAGGGCGTAGGGGAGCGGCTGGCGGATTTCGTGATTTCCCACGACATCTGCGGCGTCCTGATTCAGTCCATGTATTTTGTACCAGGCACTCCGGTGTATAAGACTCATAAAAATAAGCTGATCCACACCGACTGGTCGAAATACAACGGTAATGTGGTCCATTATCCGGAAAAGATTGCGCCCGATGATTTGCAGAGGGAAATTATTATCGCCAGCAAAAGAATTTACTCAGTAAAGCGGCTGATTCAGGCGGTGACGCACCGCCGCGGCTTGGAGCGGCTGTTGTTTATAGGCGAGTTCTTCTGGCAGAGAAGCGTGCGGAGCGCGTTAAAAAGGGAGCTGCCCCGCTTGAAGCAGGCCGCTGAGAAATCGGGCCTGTACAGCGCCGGGACAGAGGCGGCCCGCTAAGCAGGAAATATCATCAGCGAAATAAGCCGTTGAAAAGGGCCGCTGTATCCCAGCTGTTTCTCCGGGATACAGCGGCTCTTTTGCCGCCGCTTTTAGCAAGTGCCCCGGGCAGAGCCGGGGAAGGATAATCCGCCCTAGTGCCCGGTGGAAAAAGAATTATGGCTTGCTTCGTAAAAGCGCTTAGAATGCTGCCGGTTTTGAAGCCCCTTCAACAGCCGGTGCCGTCCGGCTTGGTTTACCGCCTCTCGGTCCAATATTTCCGGTCCAGTGAACGGTATTGTACTGCCTCGGCCATGTGGCCGCTTTGAATGATTTCTTCTTGATCCAAATCGGCGATGGTGCGGGCAACCTTCAAAATCCGGTCATAGGCGCGGGCGGATAAGCCCAGCTTTTCAAAGGAAAGCTTTAACAGGCGCCGGGCGCTTTCTGTCATCGGACAGGCGGCCTTCAGAAGCTCTGGTAAGATTTTTGCGTTGCAGGCGGCGGGGGAGGCTTGATGTTTTCGGTACCGCTCGCGCTGTAAAGCCCTCGCCCGTTCGACCCGCTGTTGAATGGCGGCGGAGGGTTCCTCGGAACCTGAGGCGCTAAGCTGGTCAAATTCTACCGGGGGAACTTCAATGTGAAGGTCGATTCGATCCAGCAGGGGACCGGAAACCCTGGAAAGATATCGGGATACGCCGGCGGGGGAGCAGGTGCAGGGGCGGGAGGGATGGCCGAAATATCCGCAGGGACAGGGATTCATAGCAGCCACAAGCATGACGGAGCAAGGATAGGTCAGGGTTACGCCCGCTCTGGACAGGGTGACGGTTTCATTTTCAATGGGCTGGCGCAGAACCTCCATTGCGGCGCGGGAAAACTCGGGCAGCTCGTCTAAAAATAAAATGCCGTTGTGGGCCAGAGAAAGCTCTCCCGGCTTTGGAACCAGGCCGCCGCCGGAAAGCCCTACGGCGGAAATTGTGTGATGGGGAGAACGGCAGGGCCTGCGGCGGATCAGGGAAGCCCCTTGGGGGAGGGCCCCGGCGATGGAATAAATCTTTGTGGTTTCGATCATTTCCTCAAAGGTCATACCGGGAAGGATGGAGGGAAGCCTTTTGGCCAGCATGCTTTTCCCGGAGCCTGGAGGGCCGATCAAAAGGATGTTGTGTCCGCCTGCCGCCGCGACCTCCAAGGCGCGCTTGGCCTGAGGCTGTCCTTTTACCTGGGAGAAATCCGGCAGGGGAAAGGGGTCATCCTGAGGAGAAGGGGGAGAGGCGGGAGCCAGGGGAATACGGCCGCTCAGATGCTCGATCAGCGCTGTAAGGTTTGGAACCGGATATACTGTAAGCCCCTGTACCAACGCGCCCTCTTCCGCGTTTTGGGCGGGAACATAAATTTTTTGAAGCCCCGCCTGTTTCGCTTTCAGACACATGGGAAGCACGCCGTTTACCGGACGCAGCTCCCCAAAGAGGGAAAGCTCTCCAAGAAAAGCGGAATCTCCCAGGCACGCACCCAGCTGGCCGCTGGAGATTAGCACAGACATCAGCACAGGCAGGTCGTATAGAGGACCCTCCTTGCGGATGTCGGCGGGAGCCAGATTTACGGTGATACGGCCTGTAGGGTAGTCAAACCCACAGTTTTTCAAAGCGGCCCTGACCCGTTCCCGTGATTCTTTTACCGCGGCGTCAGGCAGGCCTACCAGGTCAAAGGCAGGAAGAGAACGGCCGATGTCACATTCGACCTCTACCAGAAAAGCTTCCGCTCCGTATAGCCCCATACTGATCACTTTAGCTGCCAAGAAAACACCCCGTTTATGCCTTGTATTTGCCCTTAATAACC
>ENA-OQIL01000466-OQIL01000466.1-human-gut-metagenome-genome-assembly--contig:-NODE-466-length-14701-cov-2.409016_pt1 | contig 14701 bp, 18 predicted proteins | sample MGYA00242583_ERZ504748 | MGnify/ENA primary metagenome ERZ504748 (study PRJEB26092, sample SAMD00036191) | human gut metagenome | host: Homo sapiens | study: EMG produced TPA metagenomics assembly of...
GGCTGCATCAGGTGGCCGCCATTGATGACGGCGGAGGCCGCTGTGATGAGCTGAATGGGGGTCACCTGGAACCGCTGGCCGAAGGATGCGGTGGCCAACTGGACGGTGTTGAAGTCCTCCCGGGGCCAGATCAGGGAACTGGTGTCCATCTCGCCCTGCATGTCTATGCCGGTTTTCTCCAGGAAGCCGAAGCCCTCCAGATAGTCATAGAACTTCTCCGCTCCCAGGGCCTGGCCGATCTTGACGAAGGCCGGGTTGCAGGAGTTCGCCACCGCCAGGGCCAGATCCTGATCCCCGTGGCCCGGCGCCTTCTTGGAGCAACTGATGGGCCTGGACCAGCCCTCTACCATGATGTAGCCGGGGCAGTAGAAGTGGCTGTTCTCGGTGACCACGCCCTCCTCCAGGGCGGCGGCCAGGACGATGGACTTGAACGTGGAGCCGGGCTCATAGGTACTGGTGATTGCCTTGTTAGTCCACTGGGTGTAAAGCACTTCGGTCTCTGCCGCAGAAATGGCCTTGTCGCGGGCCTCCTCGCTGGAAGCCCCCTCTGCCAGTGCCTTCTGGTAGGCCTCCTCCTTGGTGTACGCCCCGCTCTCGATGTCCGCCAGATACTGGTTGAGCACCGGATCGCTCACCACCCTGGGTTGTTCAGATCGTAGGTGGGGGAGTTGGCCCAGGCCAGAATTTCGCCCGTATTGGGGTCCATGGCGATGCAGAAGCCGCCGTCCTGCACCTCGAACTGCTCGATGCCCTTTTTTCAGGATGCTCTCACAGTAGGACTGGATAGCGCTGTCCAGGGTCAGGGTCAGATTGTCGCCGTCAGTGGCGTCGTAGTAGTCCTCATAGCGGTAGAGCATCTGTGTGCCGTCGCCGTTTTTTGGCGGTGACGATCCGCCCCGTCTCGCCCGAGAGAGCCTCGTCGTACTGAGCCTCAACTCCATAGGCGCCCCGTCCTTCGCTGTAATTCACCCAGCCGATCACCTGGGCCGCCAGGCTGTTTTTGGGATAGTAGCGCTTGGTGGTGGGCGGGGTGTAAATGCCGGTGATATGGTTTTCGTTGATGAAGGAGATCACCGCGTCCCGCTCGTCGTCCTCCACCCGCCATTTGATCATCTCATACATGGAGCTGGTCTTGGCCAGGCGCTTGAGGATGTCCGCCTCGTCCAGATCCAGGATTTGGGCCAGGTTGGAGGCAATGAACTCGTTGGTGGGCTCCGGGTAGTCCAGTGTCTTCCCATTCTCTGCTGCGTTCGCCGCCTTCTCTCGATACGCCTCCTGGCAGGCCAGGATCTCTTTGGGGGAGAGCTGGATGTTGTAGACCGTGGCGCTCATGGCCAGAGTCTCCCCGCTTCGGTCGTAGATGGTGCCCCGGTTGGCCTCCACCGTGCTGTCGGCGGTCTGCTGCTCCACCGCCATTCCCTGGTATTTGTCGTAGTCGCGGATCTGGATCTGCCAGAGCCGGACCAGCAGCGGCACGAACGCCGCCACGCCGAACAGTGTCAGCAGGAACAGGGTGCGCACCAAAATGGTGCGGTTCGCCCGCCGGTCCGGCTGCTGCTGGACCATACGCTTTCTCTTTCTGTCTGCCATGGCTGGCTCACCTCACTCAAGAAATCTCGTCTGCCGCTCTCCCGCGGGATTGGGTGATATATCGCAGGAGGGCGTAAGAAAATTGCTTTTCTTACGCCCTCTCTGCTCGTTCTCTTCAAGGGCCGCCCGGGGCAGCCCGTCTGTTTCTCTGGGGTCTGCAGATCACTATATGGCCGTACTCACTGGAAATATGCCACAATCTCGGAGGCAATGGACTTTACACTCTCAAACATGCCGTCCAGTCCGGCGACCGCCTCGTCCTGGTTGAAAAAGGTCACGGTGTCCGGCTCGGACAGGTCCACATACACCACCTGCCCGTTCTGCGGCCGGACCATGGCGCCGCTGGCTGTCATGGTCTCCTCAATGCTGCTCAGATCATAAGACAGCTCATACGCGGTGCGCAGCTTGGCCTCCTCCGACTGGAGAGCAGTCATCTCACTGCGCAGCTCCACCACCTGCTGGGAGATGGTGGTCAACTGCACATAGCTGAACAGCAGCAGCACGGCAAACACGCCCACCGCCAGAAATCCCACCACAGCGAAGGGGGAAACCAGTCCCGCCTCCCGTACCCGCACCCGGGGCCGGACCACCGCCCGCTCCCGCGGCCGAACCATGGGCCTGGGCCGAAGAACCTCCTCCCGCTGGAGCTGCCGCGCCGCGGAGCCATCATACGCGTCATAGGGTACGCGGCTGTAATTCGTGTATCTGCTTCTGCGCTTGACGGCAGTTGCCATGAGTCCGTCCACTCCAATCTCTTTGGTAAATTCCGTGCTTCTACAGTTTTTCCGCTACCCGGAGCTTGGCGCTGCGGGCCCGGGGGTTCTCCTCCAGCTCTGCCGCTCCGGAGACAATGGGCTTTTTGTTGACCAGCTTCACCTGGGGCTTCTTCCCGCACACACAGACGGGAAAATCCGGCGGACAGGTACACCCCTTGGCGAAAGCCGCCAGGGCATTTTTTCACGATACGGTCCTCCAGCGAGTGGAAGGAGATCACCGCCAGCCGCCCGCCGGGGTTCAGCCGGGGCACCGCCTCCCGCACCATCCGGTCCACCGAGCCCAGCTCGTCGTTGACGGCGATGCGGATGGCCTGGAAGGTCCGCTTGGCCGGGTGCTGTTTCTCCCGCAGGGCCGCAGGGGGCATGGCCCCCTTGACGACCTCCACCAGCTCCAGCGTGGTCTCAATGGGGCGCTTGTCCCTGGCCCGGACGATGGCTCCCGCGACGGCGGGGGCGTACCGCTCCTCCCCATATTGCCAGAGGATGCGCCGCAGCTCCTCCTGGGGCCACTCGTTGACCACCGCCCGGGCCGTCAGGGTGTCGGTCTGATCCATGCGCATATCCAGGGGGGCGTCCGTCCTATAGGAAAAGCCCCGGGAGGCGTCGTCCAACTGGGGGGAGGACACCCCCAGATCAAAGAGCATGCCGTCCACCCCGTCCAGGCCCAGCCCGTCCAGGATGGCGTCCAGCGCACAGAAATTGCTGTGTACCAGGGTGACCCGCTCCCGCCACGGCGCCAGCCGCTCCTCCGCCGCGTCCAGAGCCGCCTGATCCCGGTCCACGCAGATGAGCCGCCCGGTGGTCAGCCGCCGGGCAATCTCCCGGCTGTGGCCCGCCCGGCCCAGAGTGCCGTCCAGATACACGCCCTCCGGCCGGATGGCCAGGGCCTCAATGCACTCGTCCAGCAGCACCGGCTTGTGGGAAAATACCTGCTCACTCATATCAGAATCCAAGCGCCTCCATACAGGCCGACATCTTCTCCGGCGTCATCTCTTCCTCCTCCTGGGCCTGCCATGCGTCCGCGCTCCAGATTTCCGCCCGGTCGTTGACACCCAGGATCACCACGTCCTTGTCCAGACCGGCATACCTGCGCAGCTTCTGGGGAATGACGATGCGGCCCTGGCTGTCCAGTTCACACTTGGCCGCGTTGGCGAATAGGGGGGCGCCATGGCCTTGGGATTGACTCATAGGCAGGGGAGGAAAATTTTTTCTGTAAACCGGATCCCAGGTAGACTGGGGATAGATTGGCCAGGCAGGCGTCCACACCATCGCCAGATAGAAGGTGACGCCAGCTCCTCCCGGAGCTTTGCGGGAATGAACAGACGGCCCTTGGCATCAATGCTGTGCTCATAGGTGCCGGTCATGCTGCTCACTTCCCCCACTTTACTGCTTAAGAGCGGTGATTTGCTCCACTTCGCCCCACTTTCTTCTCTAGTATAAATGTTCTGTTACAGAATTGCAACAGTTTTTCTTCTTTTTAACGGGAAAATGCCGATTTTTCCACTGAAACCCCTGCTTTTCGGCACTAAAAACATATGTTCGATTGCATTTCGTTACAAATGGTATCAAAAAACCGCCATCCCTTGCGGTTTGGCGGCAAAAAAGTCCTATATTTTGCGGTATTACGTAAACAAAAAACGGTGCAGTCCCGCCGCGCACGCGGTTCGGGATTCGGGTATATTCTCCCAAAAACACCACCTCTTTTGTAAAGCATTTAATAGTATTTATGGAAAATGCAGGTATACTTTTAACCACAACAGATATCTGTTCCACAAAATTGAACACATCCGTGCTGAAAAGGGGGTACCTATGGATCAAACACAAGCCGCACCGGAAGCGCACATCACCTACTACGGCGGAAAGTGGGTGGCCTTCGCGCCCATCCTGCTGGCCATCGTGGGGCTAATTTACATCGCGGTCAAGCAGGCGGACGTACCGGAATACTGGGTGGTCTTTCTCCTCCCCATGATCGTCTGCCTGTTCCTGGCCAAGGACAAGACGGCCTACTGCGAGGCCATCATCGAGGGCGCCACCAACAAGGTGGGGGGCATCCTGATCATGGCGGTTCTGCTGGCCGGAATCTGCGGGCAGCTCATTGAGACCAGCGGCCTGGTGGACACCCTGGCCCACTATCTCATTGAGCTCAACTTCCTGGGCAACAAGTTCGTGGCCGCCTCTTTTCTGCTCACCTGCCTGATCGCCTTCTCCACCGGGACCTCGGTGGGCACCATCTTCGTGGTCGGCCCCATTCTTTACCCCATCGGCTATCTGGTTGGGGCCACGCCGGCGCTGATGATCGGCGCGATCGTATCGGGAGCGGCCTTCGGCGACAACGTCTCCCCGGTGTCGGACACTCTGATTGCGGCCTCCTCCTCTCAGAAGGTGGACCTGGGCGGCGTTTTCCGCAGCCGCCTGAAATATGTCCTGCCGGCCGCGGCGTTGACGCTGATCCTCTATCTGGCGCTTGGCTCCCGCGGTGAGGCCGCGGATCTCTCCGCCGTCCAGAGTGCCGCGGTCCGGCCTACGGCCCTGCTGTTCCTGCTGGTGCCCGTGGTGGTGGTGGTCTTCTGCCTGCTCCAGCGCCACCTGCTGGAGGCGCTGAGCTATGGCATCGTCACCGGCGTACTCCTGGGACTGGTCACCGGCACCATCACCTTCAGCGACATCATTTCCGTCCCGGAACCCCTGAGCGCAGGCGGCCTCATCATGGAGGGCATCGAGGGCGCGGTCCCCACCATCCTGCTGGTTATGCTGCTGTTCGCCCAGATCCACCTGCTGGAAAAGGGCGGCTGCATTGATATGATGATCCAGTCCATGGACCGCTTCATTGTCGGTCCCCGCTCCGCCGAGGGCGCCATCGTCGCCATCTGTATCCTGCTCAACGTGGCCACCGGCCTGAACACCGCGGCCATCGTGGGCACCGGCCCCCTGGCCAAGCGGCTGGGGGAGGAGTATCAGCTCCACGGCTACCGCACCGCCAACCTCCTCATCTGCTCCGGCGGCACCCTCAACTACCTGATGCCCTATATGGTGCCGGTGGTGTGCGCCGCCATGATGACAGCCGTCGACCTGCCCGGCGCGGTTCCCGTCTCCACACTGGAGATCGTCACCCACCAGTTCTATCCCATTCTTTTGCTGGTTATGACTATCTTCGCCATCGTCTCCGGCTACGGGCGCACCCTCCTGCCAGACAGCCGCGCCTTCCGGGAGAGCGAAAGGGCTGTGCGCTACTGACCCTCTCCCCGCGCCAGCCGCTCCAAGGCGGGAAGGGCCCGCAGGATATAGCGGCCCTCCCGTTTGAGGAGTATCCCCTCCTCCTCCATGCGCTTCATCACCTTGTTGGTGGTGATGCGGCTTGTATTGATGATACCGGCCACATCCTGGTGGGTAAAGCGGATGGAGATGCGCACCCCCTCCGGGCAGGGCCGCCCATACTGGGCCGCCAGATTGAGGAGGGTCCGGGCAATGCGCCGCTCCGCCTGATCAAAGGAGAGCTCCCGCACCTGACCGAGCAGCACCGTGTTTTTCCGAAAGCAGAGCTCCAGGAACCGCTGATTCAGCGCCCAGTCCTCCCGCAGCGCCTCCAGCATGGCCAGCCGGGGGACGGCATAGGCCCAGGTGTCCACAATCGCCAGGGCCGCCGACGCGTGGGGCTGCCGCTGCAGACAGGCGCTCTCCCCGCACAGGGCGCCCCGCTCCGCGATGTAGAGCTGTTTCTCGTGGCCGTCCGCCCGTGAGGTAGAGATGCAGGCCCGCCCCCGCTGAATGATGTAAAAATGCTCCGCCGGCTGCCCCTGAGTGTAGAGAAAGGTCTTTTTTCGGAACAGGCGCGGCGTTCTCCCCTCGGTCAGCGGGCGCCATGCCGCCGGCTCGACGCTGATCCAGGGTGAGGCATCCGTCAGAATACCGGTCTCTGTCATAATCTGTTTTCCCAACTCCATAATTGGTAATTTTTTACCATTATAGCGTTTGATCTCAAAAAGTCAGTCGATTGGAGGGATGTTGCTTTACCAGTGAAGGAAAACCAGAGGAATACAACCCAGCCATCACCCACAAAAATATAGGAGGTAGTACTTATGTCCGTCGATTTTGAAGCGATCCGCAAGCAGGAGTGGCCCGTTCTGGAGCAGATGGTCTTTCTCGACGCGGCCTGCGTCAGCTTCGCCCCCCAGCGCACGGTGCGGGCGGTGAAGGCCTTTTGCCGACATGACCGCCACCCAGGAGGAGGCAGAACTCCAGCCGCCCACCACATCGCCATGGACTCCCTGCGCGGCAAGGCATACGACGAAGCCGCCAAGCTGCTCAACGCCGACCCGGAGGAGATCGCCCTGGTGGAGAGCACCTCCCATGGTCTCAATATTGCCGCTCAGGGCATTGAACTCCAGCCCGGCGACAACATCATCACCACCAATCTGGAATTTATCCAGGTGGCTCTTCCCTGGTGCGTAATGCGCGGCGAGAAGAAGATCGATATCCGGGTCTGCAAGACCCCGGACAACCGCTTCCGTGTGGAGGACTTTGCCAGGCTGGCAGATGAACACACCCGCATTCTGGTGATGTCCACCCTGGAATGGTGCAACGGCTGGGCCAGCGACCTCAAGGCCATCGGTGACTGGTGTAAGGAAAAGGGCATCTTCTTTGTGGTGGATGCTGTACAGCAGCTGGGTGTCACCGAACTGGACACCAGGACCTTCCATGTGGACCTGCTCACCGCCGGCGGACACAAGTGGCTCAACTCCCCCTATGGCACCGGTGTGCTGTATGTGAACAAGAACAGCCTGGATAAGATCAAGCAGAGCTATGCCGGCTACCTGAACACCACCGTTCCCGAAGGCGGCTGGGGCGCCTACTGGGAGAATCCCGCCGCTCCCTCCGTCCACGACTGGACCTTCCCGGAGACCGCCCGCAAGTACGAAATCGGCGGCACCTCCAACTACACCGGCGCCATTGCCCTGGGGGAGAGCCTGGGCCTGGTCAACGAGATCGGCATTGAGAACATCCAGGAACACATCTGGGCGCTCAGCGCCTACTGCATGGATCAATTGGAGGCCATCGGCGCCACCATCATCACCCACCGCGACCCGGGCCGGCGGGGCGGCATCGTCATTGCCCGCCTCTATGACGATCTGGATGTGGACCGCTGGGTACTCAAGCAGCTCCACGCCCGCAAGATTTTTATTGCCCAGCGCTTCACCGACTACGTGGGCGGCTTCCGCATCTCCTGCCAGTACTTCAACAACCATGCCGACATCGACGCCATGGCGGCGGCCATGAAGGAGCTCATCCAGGAGATCGGACGCGCCCCCGACTACAAAGCCCCCTGAGCCCTCTCCCACAGCAAAGCAGAGCCCGCCGGCGGAAGTTCCGCCGGCGGGCTCTCTGCCTGTTGAAAAGTTCTCGACAGGCAGAGAGCCTTTTTGAACCCTCGAAAAAGGTTCAAAAAGGCGTTTGATCGAACGCGAAAGGGAACCCTGACGGTTCCCTTTCACACTATTCCTCCCTCCGAAGCCTTCGGCAGGAAGGTTTATCGATCATCTCAAACGCCCGCCGGCGAAGTCGCCGGCGGGCTCTCTGTTTGGTGTTTGGTTTTATTCCGCCTCCACGTCGTAGGGCTGGCGGCCAGCCGGGGCGCCGCCTCCTGCCAAGGCACGGAACCGGGCCCGCGACTTCTTGATCTCGTCGTAGGCCTCGGCCACCGCCTCCTCGGTGCGGCGCAGGGCGTCCTCGCAGTAGTCGTTGGCTGCCTTCCGCAGGTCGCGGCTGCGCTCCTCCGCAGTGCGCATCAGCTCGTTTGCCTTCTGTTTGGTCTGGGCCAGCAGCTCGTCCTCCGACACCATCTGGCGTGCCTTCTCCTCCGCCTGCTTGCGGATGAGCTCCCCCTCCCGCTTGGCGGAGGCGATATACTCCGTCCGGGCAGCGATGAGCTTCTTGGCCTCGGCCAGCTCCATGGGGAACTGAGCCCGGATCTCGTCCAGCAGATCCAGGGCCTTGTCCCGTTCCAGAATGCACTTGTCACTGCTCAGGGGCATGCTCTTGGCCTCGTCGATCATCTCAAAGAGCATATCCAGTAATTCTTCCACGCCGGTGGCCATCAGCCATCCCTCCTGCTGTCCATTTTTCGTTGTACGTCCCCGATGATCTCCCGGGGTACAAAGTCAGAGAGCTCCGCCCCATAGCGGGCCATCTCTTTGACCATGCTGGAGCTCACATAGGTGTATTTTGCGCTGGAGGGCAGGAACATGGTCTCCAGCCGGGGATTCAGCTTGCGGTTGATGAGCGCCATCTGCAGCTCGTTCTCGTAGTCGGACACCGCCCGCAGGCCCTTCACCAGAGTGCAGGCCCGCTTCTGGCGGGCGTACTCGGCGATGAGGGTGGAGGAACAATCCGCCTCCACGTTGGGCAGCTTGGCCACCACCCGGCGGATGAGCTCCACCCGCTCCTCCGGGGTAAACAGTCCCCGGTTGACTTTCTCCGAGTTGACCATGACGCACACGATCAGCTTGTCAAAGCACACGGCGGCCCGCTTGATGATGTTCAGGTGTCCCAGAGTGATGGGGTCGAAGCTGCCGGGATAGATGGCGGTCTTCATGTGGGCTTCACATCCTTAACTGTCGCACAGCCCGTCAGACCGCACGGTGGTACAGCGTGATCTTGATGCTTGCCGTAGCGGTAATCCCGCCCCTTGGCATAGGGGGCGGCCAGCTCCGGAAGGGTGCTCTCCGCCGCACTTTCGCAGACTATTATACCATTTTCCGTCATAATGTCAATCTTGGCGATGGCCTCCAGGGCCTTTTCCAGCATCCCGGCGCCGTAGGGCGGGTCCAGGAACACCAGGTCGAATTTCTCCCGGCAGCCGGTGAGGAAGGCCAGGTAGTCCCCCTGCACCACCTTCCCCTGCTCCTCTAGCTTGGTGTGGGCCAGGTTGGCCCGGATGACCGCGGCGGCCTCCTTCCGCACGTCCACAAAGGTGCAGGACGCCGCACCCCGGGACAGGGCCTCGATGCCCATCTGGCCGGTACCGCCGAAGAGATCCAGCACTCGCCGGCCCTCTACGTCAAACTGCACGATGTTGAAGACCGACTCCTTCACCTTGTCGGTGGTGGGCCGGGTCTCCAGCCCGGGCAGCTCTTTGAGCCGCATCCCCGGGCCGTTCCGGTAATCACTCGCATGATGGTTCCTCCCCTTTCTGATGGAAAAATGTCATAGACCGCCCGGGCGGTGTTTTTTCGGGCACTGCATCCTCCAGCTCCGCCAGGGTGGCCGATTTGATATTTTTGATGCTCTTAAACGCCTTGAGCAGCTCAGCCCGCCGCTTCTCCCCCTACGCCGGGGATCTGGTCGAGCACCGAGCCGCGCACCCGCTGGTTCTGCTGCTGGCGGTGGAACTCGATGGCAAAGCGGTGGGTCTCCTCCTGGATCTGGCCGATGAGGGAGAACACCGCCTGCTGGGTGACGATGCCGATCTCCCGGCCCTCCGGCGTCACCAGGGCCCGGGTTCGGTGGCGGTCATCCTTCACCATGCCGAAGATGGGCACATCCACACCGAATTCCCAGGCCACCGTCTGCGCTGCCCGGGCGTGGGTCTCGCCGCCGTCGATCAGAAACACGTCCGGCAGGGGCAGAAACTTCTCGTCCCCATCCGCTGCCCGCTGGAGCCGTCGGCGCAGCACCTCCTGCACGGAGGCGTAGTCATCCGGATGTCCCTCCAAAGACTGGATGCGGAAACGGCGGTAGGCGGACTTCAGCGGCCGGGTGCCGCTGTATACCACCATGGAGGCCACGATGTCGCTCTTTCCCGTGTTGGAGATGTCGAAGGACTCCATCCGCTTCGGAGGCTCCGGCAGATTCAGCATCTTCCCCAGCAGCTCCAGGGTGTAGGCAGTCCGCTCCTCCACGGTGGTGGCTCGCTCTGTCTCCTCCTGGGCGTTCCGCTGGGCCATGGCCCGCAGCTCCGCCTTCTCTCCCCGCTGGGGCACGTGGACCCATACCTTGTGGCCCGCCCGCTTCGTCAGGACCTCCGACAGCTCTTCGCAGTCCTCCGTCTCCATGGGCAGCAGGATCTCGTGGGGCAGGATGGCCCGGGGAAGGTAGTACTGGGCCGTCAGGGCGGAGAGCATCTCGGCCTCCGACTCCTCGTTGGGGGCGGAGAACAGCTCCGTCTCCCGGCCGGCCAGATTTCCCTCCTCCATGTGGAGAATGGCGTAACAGCTCTTGCCGGATCCCCGGTACAGTCCCCAGATGTCCGTATCGGCACAGAGGCCCGCGATCACCGTCTGCTTTTTGCTGAGGGCACCGATGGCGTTAATCCGGTCCCGGAGCAGCGCCGCCTGCTCGAAGTGGAGGGCCTCCGCCTCCGCCTCCATCTCGGCGGTCATGTCCCGGAGCAGCTGCTTGCTCCTCCCCCTCCAGCAGCTGCACCGCCTGCTCGATCCGGCGGTTATACGCTTCTGCTGTCATCTCCGGCCGGCAGAATCCGTCGCACCGGCCCATGTGGAAGTTCAGACAGGGGCGCTCTGCCCCGATATCCCGTGGGAATTTCCGGCTGCAGGTAGGCAACCGCAGGGCCACACACACCGCGTCCAGGGCCTGGCGGGTCTCGAACCGACCGCCGAAGGGCCCAAAGTACCGGGCGGAGTCATTGGCCATCTTGTTCACCAGGGAGAAGCGGGGGTATACCTCTTTGGACAGGCGGACGAAGGGGTACCCCTTGTCGTCCTTCAGCAGGATGTTGTAGCGGGGCATGTGCCGCTTGATAAGGGAGTTCTCCAGCACCAGGGCCTCGAACTCGCTGGTGACGAAGATGGTGTCGAAGCGGTCCACCTGAGACACCATGTTCCGCGTCTTGGCGGTGTGGGAGGCGCTGTCCTGGAAATACTGGCTCACCCGGTTTTTCAGCTTCTTGGCCTTGCCCACGTAGATGACCCTGCCTGTTTTATCCATCATCAAATAGACGCCCGGCGCCAGTGGCAGGTCGTTGGCCTTCTCCCGCAGCTCTTCCTTTGTCACGCCCGCCGCCTCCTCGCATAAAAGATACACGGCCTTGCGCGCCGCAGGGCCGTGTCGTACTTCCTGTATCGAATGTGTTATTCGCCGAAGTTGTCCTTGACCAGTTCCACCAACGCCTCGACAGCCTCTTTCTCATCGGCGCCGTCGGCGATCAACGTAATGGTGGTGCCCTTCACGATGCCCAGGGACAGAACGCCCAGCAGGCTCTTGGCATTGACGCGGCGATCCTCCTTTTCAACCCAGATGCCGCTCTTGAACTCATTTGCTTTCTGGATAAAGAACGTGGCCGGTCTTGCGTGCAGACCTACCTCATTATTTACGGTGATCTCCTGTGTATACATGATCCAGCTCTCCTTTTCTATACCAAGTCAACCAAGTCTGTTCCAACAGCTCCACATGATAACCGATGATTTTTCTGATAACATCATACCCGGTTTTACACAGACAGTCAACGGCGTTTTTCACAAACATTTTAAAATTTCCAGGAAACCGTACACAGTCTTTTCGTCTTTTTAGCCTATCTTTCACAATTTTCCGGCAGTTACGCCCTCATTTTTTATCTATTTCTACAAGGGCGGCTGGAGACGCAGACAGGGGACCTCCTAAAAGGAGGTCCCCTGTGGACAGTGGGATCAATAGTTCTCGGCCTTCACCTGGAAGTAGGCCTGGGGGTGCTTGCACACCGGGCACACCGCCGGCGCGCTCTCGGCGATCTCCACATGGCCGCAGTTGCGGCAGAACCACATGACCTTCTCGCCCTTCTTGAAGACCTCGCCCTTCTTCAGGTTGTCCAGCAGCTTTAAGTACCTCTCCTCGTGGGTCTTCTCGATCTTGGCCACGCCCTCGAACTGGGCGGCCAGCGCCAGGAAGCCCTCCTCCTCGGCGGTCTTCGCCATCTCGGCGTACATCTTGGTCCATTCCTCGTTCTCGCCTGCAGCGGCAGCCACCAGGTTCTCCTCAGTGCTGCCGATGCCGTCCAGGGCCTTGAACCACAGCTTGGCGTGCTCCTTCTCATTCAGAGCGGTTTCCTGGAAGATGGCCGCGATCTGCTCGTAGCCCTCTTTCTTGGCCTTGCTGGCAAAATAGTCGTACTTGTTCCGGGCCTGGGACTCCCCGGCGAACGCGATCCACAGATTGGCTTCCGTCTTGCTGCCCTTCAGTTCCATGTGTCTGACTCCTTTCAAATTTTACAATTGCCTCTTTTTTCCTCTGGTCTATACTCATGCCGGCCGTCCTGTCCCGCACAGCGCGGGCAGTGTCCGGTGAATATCAGGGTGTGGCCCGTGACCACGCAGCCCTGGGCCGCAGCCAGACGGTCCAGCCTCTCGTCATAGGGCACAGTCTCCAGATCCAGCACAGCCCCGCAGGCGCGGCAGCGGAAATGGGTATGGGGCCGAGTCACCGCGTCAAAGCGGGTCACAGGGCCGTCCAGCTCTGTCAACCGCCCCTCCCGGGCCATCTGCTGGAGATTGCGGTACACGGTCCCCAGGCTCAGCCGGGGCATCTCCGGCTTCAGCTGCTGATAGACCATCTCCGCCGTGGGATGGGCGCGGCTCTCCAGCACAGTCTGGTAGATCCGCTCCCGCTGCTGGGAAAAACGCTGCGGCATAGGCTTTCTTCCTTAAATAGTAATAATTACTATTATTTATATATCATATCCTGCTGGAAAATGCAAGCACTTTTTCAAAATTCGGACAACATTCGACTGTCCGGCGCTGGCGGAAACTTCCGCTGCTAAATCCAGACGCCACGGAGACAATAACACCTGGGTATCGCGAAACAAACGCCCGCGCAAAGGGAGGTCAACCCATGAAAAGACAGTTTACGCTCTTGCTGGCCTCTGTCCTGGTGGTGTTTGCCCTGACCGCCTGCGGCGGCAACGACAAAGACACCAACCAAGATAACAACGGCCAAAACACGGTCGGAGAGGATATCCAGAACGCTGGCGAAGACATCATGGATGCCGGCGAGGACATCCTGGACCCCGACAACAACAATAGCAACAAGGACAACGGGACCGGCGATCACAAGAACGACCAGAACACCACCGACAGAGGTGACAGTGCCCTCACCGGCGGCGACACCACCGTGGAGGATGCCGTCACCAAGCAGAACAGCCGTCCCGGCGTATCCTACGGACAAATGCTGCGCAATGCCCGGGTCCACGATTCCGACGGGCTTCTGACGGACCACGAAAATGCCGCCAGCGGCCGCACAGCATAAAAACGGACAGAGAAGCGTTTTGCCTGCTTGAACAGGAAGACGGCGCGCAGAAAACACACAGGGCCGCGGCAACAGCTGCGGCCCTGTCTTTTTCCGAAAGGGCTTGGGAAGGTCCTTGCCTTTTCCAGGGAACATGGTACAATAAGGCAAAGCATACATTTTGTGGAAGTGGAAAAGGAGCCGCTATGAGCACTGTGAAAGAACCCTCCACCCCTGAGGACAGCCCGGTACCTGTGGCTGGGCATCCTTCTCTGCGCCCTGGTGGGCGGCGCCTGCTTTCTGGGCGGGCGGTGGTCCGCCGGCCGGTCTGAGACAGCGAAAATAGACACGGTCGTCCTGCAGAATCAGCTGTCGGAGATCCGGGAGCTGGCCACGGTCACCTACGCCTACACCAACATGGCCCAGTTCGAGAGCAGCAACGACTTCTACGGGGTGAAAATCCCCTTCACCACCAAGTCCTTCATCCTTACCTACGACGGCACCGTCAAGGCCGGGGTGGACCTGGACGGGGCGGAGGTGTCCGTCAGCGGCACCACGGTCACCATCACACTGCCGGAGGCGGAGATCCTCTCCCACGAGATCGATGAGGACAGCATGGAGGTGTTCGACGAGAAGACCTCCATCTTCAATCCCTTCACAGTGGAGGATTTCACCTCCTTCCAGTCGGATCAGAAGGCAGCCATGGAGGAAAAGGCCCTGTCCCGCGGGCTTCTGGCGGAGGCTCGCGCCAAAGCCGTCTCCAGCGTAGAGCAGCTGTTTGCCGCCGCACTGCCGGACACATACACCGTCACGGTCCAATAAAAAACAGAGGCGGAGCCGCGGCTCCGCCTCTTCTCATGCCAGGATATAGTCCCCCAGGGCCTCCGGCGTGTCCGCCAGATGGTCCGCCCCGGCGTCCTCCAGCTCCTGCCGGCTCCGAAATCCCCAGGTGACGCCGCAGGCCGTCAGGCCGCCGTTGTGGGCCGTTTGCATATCCACGCCGCTGTCTCCCACAAACAACGTCTCCTCCGGGCGCACTGCCAGGTCGGCCAGCAGAGCGTGGATGCCCGCCGGGTCCGGCTTCACCGGCACTCCCTTGACTTGGCCCCGCACCAGATGGAAGACAC
>ENA-OQIL01000469-OQIL01000469.1-human-gut-metagenome-genome-assembly--contig:-NODE-469-length-14624-cov-4.464510_pt1 | contig 14624 bp, 18 predicted proteins | sample MGYA00242583_ERZ504748 | MGnify/ENA primary metagenome ERZ504748 (study PRJEB26092, sample SAMD00036191) | human gut metagenome | host: Homo sapiens | study: EMG produced TPA metagenomics assembly of...
ATTGGAAAACCATAATTAGCGACCTGTGGCAGCAGCGTTTCCATATCCATCTTATGCTAAAACATTGACTTCCGTAGTGCGCACACGGGCTTCAACAGCTTCAGTCAGACCGATACCGTCCGCTGCAAAAATATCGGCAGCAATGACTGTCTCCATCGCTGTTTTTGCTTCGTCAGCAGTAACATCATCGCGGGGATCGGTCACGCTGAAGACTTTTTTGCTGCCATCGGCTTTTTTAAATACCAATTGTAAAACTTTTTCCATTCATTCCAGCTCCTTTCTAATAAATATACGTTCTGTACCTGTGCCCGCTTTTATTGAGCAAGCTCGGCTTTTTCAGTCACAACAACGCCCATCAGTTCATGACTGATAAGAGTGCCAAGAGCAGCAGCAGCCTGCATGATAGCCGCAGGTTCTGCTTCCGGACGTACGCCGGCATAATTATGACCTTTAGTTTTTGCAGCCCCCTGACTGTTAACGCCGTCTTCAACATTCAGTGTCAGTGTCTGTTTGGTAACAGTTTTAGTGATCGCCATTTCTTTCACCTCCTTTGTCTTAAAATTTCGCTGAGATTACCACAAGGTCTTTACCACGGATAACATACCCGCCCCGGTTTTCAGAACGCTGTCCAGCGGCAGGTCAGGCAGATACCACAGATCCCAGCGCAGCTGCGGATCGCCGCTGTGCGGTCCGTAACCGTCAAACAAGGCCGCTTCGCAATGAGTCGTCACTGTCAGGACATTGATCTCCAACTCCAGACAGGCCGTCAATACCGCAACGGCTTTAGCCAGTGTTTCTATCTGCACTACTGTCGGCGGCTCGCCGCCAAAATCAGTATCCCGGCCGCTGCAGGCCTGCGCCTCGGAAGCGCAGCACAGCGCGATGCCGATACTGCCCGTATTACGGTGCCAGGTATGCTCCTTCACTTCTGTAAATGTTTTGCAAGTCAGATACATCTCACCGCCGGGGCCGATGTTCAGGTGATAATCATCATAAACATCTTCGTAGTGACCTGCCGTCCAGTGCAGATAAAGCCTGCTGATCCTGCCCTTAGCCTGCATGGCCAAAGCAGCCAGCTCACGGTTTGTAACAGTTTGCGGATTGACAACGATCATTTTTTCACGACCTTTCAGCCCTTGTAGTCGCAGCCGCTGCAAAAAAACGGAACCGTGCCAAAGATCCCAGGCCTCAGTTCCGCTTTCAAGATGCCGTCGCTGACTAAAGGTGTGACGATTCTTTTCTTGCTCTCTCTTTTTCCTTGTTTTTTCCTTCTGAAATCTATTCTCAATTGGACCTGTTCTTGCGCTTTGCAGTCTCCTAAAGCATTTAAAACGGACCAAACAAAGAACGAGCTTCGACTTATTGAATCCCAATTTTTCCGATGTCTTTCCGGTAATGGGCGCCGTCGAAAGAGATTCTCTCTACAGCGTCATAGGCTTTCTCCAGAGCTTCGTCAAGAGCAGCGCCGCAGGCGGTCACTCCAAGGACACGGCCGCCGTTGGTGAAAAATCTGCCGTCCCGGTAAACGGTGCCGGCGTGATAAACCGTAGCGCCGCTGATTTGGCCGTTTTCGTCCAAGCCCTTGATTTCAATACCCTTGGGATAGGATTTTGGATAACCGCCGCTGGCCATAACCACACAGGCAGCCGCCTCATCGGACCACTGAATATCAAGTTCCTTCAGCGTGCCGTCAATGCAAGCCTCTAGGATCTCCACAAGGTCGGTTTTCAACCGGGGAAGAACCACCTGGGTTTCCGGATCACCAAACCTGGAATTATACTCGATGACCTTCGGACCGTCCTGGGTCAGCATCAGGCCGAAATATAGACAGCCTTGGAAGGGTCTTCCCTCTTCTCTCATAGCGTCGATGGTTGGCTGAAAAATTTCCTTCATGCACCGCCGAGCCATCTCCCCGCTGTAATGGGGATTAGGGCTGATAGTACCCATACCTCCGGTATTAAGCCCTCGATCCCCGTCATAGGCGCGCTTATGATCCTTAGAGGAAACCATAGGCACTACCGTTTTTCCGTCGGTAAAGGACAGCACAGACACTTCCGGCCCGGTAATAAATTCCTCTACTACGACCTGGTTGCCGGAAGCTCCAAAAATTTTGTCTTCCATAATAGAGTGGACCGCCTCTTTCGCCTCTTCCAGATCCTGGCAGATCATCACTCCCTTACCCAAGGCGAGGCCGTCGGCCTTGACCACTACAGGAAACTTATTTTGCGCCGTAATGTAGTCTATCGCCTTTTTAGGCTCGCTGAATACCTCGTATCCCGCGGTAGGTATCCCATATTTTTTCATCAGATTTTTAGAAAACACCTTGCTGCTCTCAATGACAGCGGCGTTTTTCCTCGGTCCAAATGCCCGGATTCCCGCCTGCTCCAAAGCATCCACCATGCCGGCTGCCAACGGATCGTCAGGCGCCACAAACACCAAATCAATATTTTTTGCTTTAGCGAACGCCGCAATACCGTCAATATCCTCTGCAGAAATATCGACACAAACGGCGTCCTTCGAAATACCGCCGTTGCCCGGCGCGCAGTAGATTTCCTCACACCGCGGGCTTTCCTTCAGCTTGCGGATCAAAGCGTGCTCCCTTCCGCCGGAGCCGACCATTAAAATACGCATAAGGCTTCCTCCCATTAATGATGGAACAAACGAATACCGGTAAAGGCCATCGCGATATTGTATTTGTCACAGGTATCAATCACATTATCGTCACGGATAGAACCGCCGGGCTGGGCGATATACTGAACGCCGGACCGGTGAGCCCGTTCGATGTTGTCGCCAAAGGGGAAGAAAGCGTCGGAGCCCAAAGCGACTCCGCTCAGGGTTTTCAGCCATTCTTTCTTTTCCTCTCTGGAAAGCGGCTCCGGCTTCACGGTGAAAAACTGCTCCCAGATACCGTCAGCCAGCACATCCATGTAATCGTCGGAAATATAAACGTCGATGGTATTATCCCGGTCGGGACGGCGGATGTCCTGCTTGAAGGGTAAAGACAGCACCTTGGGATGCTGCCGCAGATACCAAATATCCGCTTTGTTGCCCGCCAAGCGGGTGCAGTGAATCCGGCTCTGCTGGCCCGCGCCTACGCCGATGGCCTGGCCGTCCTTCACATAGCATACGGAATTGGACTGGGTATATTTCAGGGTAATCAACGAAATCAGCAGATCAATTTTGGCGTTTTCCGGCAAATCCTTATTTTGGGTCACCACATTAGAAAGCAGTTCTTGACCGATCTTCAGCTCATTTCTGCCTTGCTCAAAGGTAACGCCATAAACGTCCTTATGCTCCACAGGAGCCGGCTGGTAGTTCTCATCGATTTGAACAATATTATAGCTGCCCTTCCGTTTGGATTTTAAAATTTCCAGGGCCTCGCCGGTATAGCCCGGGGCAATAATACCGTCGGAAACCTCCCGCTGGATAATTTTAGCGGTGGGCACGTCGCACACCTCGGACAAGGCGATAAAATCGCCGTAGGAGGACATGCGGTCCGCGCCTCTGGCCTTGGCGTAAGCGCAGGCCAAAGGAGAAAGCTCTCCCAGATCGTCCACAAAATAGATTTGCTTCAAGGTATCCGTCAGAGGAGTTCCCACGGCGGCGCCGGCTGGGCTGACATGCTTAAAGGAAGCTGCCGCCGGCAGTCCAGTGGCCTGCTTCAGCTCCTTTACCAGCTGCCATGAGTTGAAAGCATCCAAAAAGTTGATATATCCAGGCTTGCCGTTTAATACGGTGATGGGCAGCTCCCCCCCATCCTTCATAAAAATTTTAGACGGCTTCTGGTTGGGATTGCAGCCGTATTTCAGCATTAATTCGTTTGCCATAAAAGCTTTCCTCCTTATTGGTTTTTATTCACGATTCTAGTCTCGCAGCTTCCCGTTTCCAAGTCAATAAACCGAGTGAACAGGGAAACCTTATTGTCCTCGTTAAGGCTTTCCCATACGCTGCTAGTGAACGCCTCCAAATCTCCTTCGATGGTCACCGGAGTCGGTTCTCCCTCAAAGGATGGGATCGGGCTTCCATCGCAGCGATAGGTATGGATGAAGCGGCCGACGCCGCTTTCCGGCTGCGCATAGTCAAAGAAGAAGCGCTGCACGGAATCCGGATTGCCGTTGGCGCTTTTCAAAATGGAAAGCTGATAGGAAAAGCCATCCTTTAACCGCACCACGCCGCTGATCCTTGGCGTATAATTGGGGGCGTCTGGCTCAAAGGTGCGGGTGCGCAGAGCCTCCTCAAAGGTCTTTCCCTCTTTCATGAAATCGTAAACCGTGTCGGTCTGGTCGCCGTTGGTGACAATGGTTGCGTCTCCCAGAACCAGCACCGGATTATAAATAATCAATGACGGATCTACCAGCTTAGCCGGGTCAAAGGCCTCGGTTTTGATACCGCCTCTGTCGTTTTCCGAAAAAATCCGGATTTCGGCTGTTTTCACTTCTGCCCATAATAAAATAAGCGATGGCGGCGTGCCTGCCGTCCTGGCTTTTTCCAAGCACGATTCCTCTGCCTGGATAGGTATTGGAGCTAAGCTCCCCGCTGAGTTTTACTGGATTCATAGTCACATTCTCCCCTCTTCTCAATCACACCGGCAAAATCAAGAGCCGCTTAGGCCCTGCTGTTATGCTGGCCTTTATCAGGCAAGCGGCCGTTCTGAAAGCTTTCTCACCATCCGCTCCCTACAGCTGGCCGCTTCCAGGATTCGTGCCGCAAGCCTGCTGATAAAAATTCATAGGAGCAGATAACGCTAAATCAAACGGATGAAAGGGCAATTTGCTTTGATTTGCCGATTCGTCTTGTAATATTCTAAACGGCCCTTGCCGCGTTTTTTCGCAGAACCTACTCTATGACAACGGCCTTACCAGCCTGAATTTTAATTTTTCCATCGCAGAACAAAGACACCGCCTTGGGCAGGATTTCCCATTCCGCCTGCTCCATCACCCGCTTTTGCAGGATCTCAGGCGTGTCGCCGTTTTGCACTTCCACGGCTTTCTGCAAAATGATCGCACCTCCGTCGGCCACCTCGTTGACGAAATGAACCGTTGCCCCAGTAACCTTAACGCCGTATTCCAGCACCGCTTCATGGACCCGCAGGCCATAATAGCCTTGTCCGCAGAAGGAAGGGATTAATGCCGGATGGACGTTGATCATTCGGTAAGCGTAGGCCTTGGCCACCCGTTCGCTTAAGATGGTCATAAAGCCGGCCAGCACCACCAGATCTATATTGTGCCTTTCCAGAAGACCCAGCAAGGCGTCGTCATAAGCGTCCTGGGTGGAAAACTCCTTCCGCATCAGCACCTCCGTCTCCACCCCGGCATTTTTTGCCCGCTCCAAGGCGTAGGCCTTTGGATTGCTGGCGACCACGCAGGCAAAGCGGCCGTTAGGGATTTCCCCCCTGGCCTTGGCATCCAGCATAGCCTGCAGGTTCGTGCCTCCGCCGCTGACCAAAACAGCGATATTCAGCATAGGATCACACCCTCATCTCCGGAAACGATCTCGCCCAATACCACGGCTTTCTCTCCGGCGGCCTCGATCGCCGCCACTGCCTTGTGAACGTCATTTTTATCCACAGCCACGCACATGCCAACGCCCATATTAAAGGTATTGAACATGTCCCGCTCCGGAATATTTCCGGTTTTAGCCATGACCTCAAACACCGGCAGCACCGGCACCGCCGCTTTTTCAATTTTCGCGGTCAGCCCGTCGGTCATCATGCGGGGAATATTCTCATAAAAGCCGCCGCCGGTAATATGGGAAATCGCCTTAACCGGGCAGGCGGAAAGCAGGCTTTCTACAGCCTTTACATAGATCTTAGTGGGGGTTAAAAGCTCCTCGCCTAAGGTCTTCCCAAATTCCGGCACATACCGCCTGGCGGAGCTTTCGTCAATATTAAAAATTTTGCGGACCAGGGAAAAGCCGTTGGAGTGAACGCCGGAGCTGCGAATCCCCACAATCGCGTCTCCCGCCTTCATTTGGGTGCCGTCGATCATTTTCTTCCGGTCCACAATTCCAACGCTAAAGCCGGCCACATCGTATTCATCCACCGGATAAAAGCCGGGCATTTCCGCAGTCTCCCCGCCGATCAGGGCGCATCCGGACTGGACGCAGCCCTCCGCAATGCCGGAGACGATCTCGGCTACTTTTTCCGGATAGTTTTTTCCCACGGCGATATAGTCCAGGAAAAACAGCGGCTTAGCCCCGACGCAGATTACGTCGTTGACGCACATGGCCACGCAGTCGATACCGATGGTATCATGCTTATCCAGCAAAAAGGCAATTTTCAGCTTTGTCCCCACGCCGTCGGTGCCGGAAACCAAAATAGGCTGCTCCATGCCGGTAAGATTAGGCTGGAACAGGCCGCCGAAGCCGCCGATACTGGAAATCGCACCGTCAGTTTTCGTTCTGGCCACATGTTTTTTCATTAAATCCACCGCTCGATAGCCCGCGGTTACGTCTACACCCGCGGCCTTATAGCTGTCGCTGAAGCTCTTCATATGAGAGTCCCTCCGTTATTCTGTCATATTATTTTTCCAGCTTTTTGCTGAATTTATCTTCTCTGTGCTCCTCGGAAACCGGAATCGGATAGTTACCGCTGAAGCAGGCGTCGCAAATTCCCAAGCGGCTGTTTCTGGCGATAGAGCGCACGCCCTCGATGCTGAGATAGCCTAAGGAATCCACATCTAAATGGCGGCGGATCTGCTCCAAATCCATTTCCCGGGCAATCAAGTTATTCTTGGAACTGATATCCGTACCGAAATAGCAAGGATATAGGAAAGGCGGAGAAGAGACCCGCATATGCACTTCCCTGGCTCCGGCTTCCCGCAGGATCTTGACGATATAGGCGCTGGTGCCGCCGCTGACGATGGAATCGTCGATGAGAACCAGCCTTTTGCCCCGCACTGATTCCTTCAGCGCGGTCATTTTCACCCGGACGGAATTTTCCACCAGCTCCCTTTTTCCGTAGACAAAGGCCCGGCCCGTATATTTATTCTTTAGCAGGCCGTAACCAAAGGGGATCCCGGAAACCTGGGAGAAGCCCAAGGCGGCATCCAAGCCAGAATCCGGCACGCCGCAGACCATATCCGCTTCCACCGGATGCTCTCTGGCCAGAATTTTTCCCGCTTCCTGGCGGGCGATATTCACGCTGACTCCATCCACAATGGAATCGGGGCGGGAAAAATAAACATATTCAAATATGCAGAGAGAGCTTTTCCTCCCGCATTTCGCCTTAACGCTTTTTAGCCCTTCTTTATTGATGACGATAATCTCTCCGGGCTCTACATCCCGAATAAATTCCCCGCCGATGCTGTCAAAGGCGCAGCTTTCCGAGGCCAGCATATAGCTGTTGCCGCACTTTCCCAGCGCCAAGGGCCGAAAGCCCTGGGGATCTCTGGCTCCCACCAGCTTTCCGGGGGTCATTATAATCAAGGAATAGGCACCCTCCAGCTTGTCCATGGCAAGCTCCACAGCCTGTTCGATGGTACCGGTATTCAAGCGCTGACGGGCAATGGTATAGGCGATCATTTCCGCGTCGGTAGTCGTCTGAAAAATCGCGCCGCCTTCCTCCAGCTCCTCACGAACCTTGGAAAAATTACTGAGAGCGCCGTTGTGGGCAATCACCAGCGGGCCTTTCACATACCGCATAGACAGAGGCTGGGCACTGACCCGATCCCTCTTATCATTGGAGGCGTCTCTGACATGGCCTACCGCCATTTGTCCCTGGCCCAGCTCCTCCAGATCGCTTTCATGAAATACCTCCGGAACCATGCCGACATCCTTGTGAAAGCTGATCTTTCCATTCTGATTCACAGCGATTCCGGCGCTTGCCTGCCCTCTATGCTGAAGGGCGTAAAGGGCCAAATAGGTCTTTTCCGCCACATCCAGGTCATCCTGATTGTAAATACCAAACAGCCCGCATTCTTCATGAGGCTTTCCCAACATAGCTTTCCCTCCTGAAAATTACAGCTCTTTGACCTTCTCCTGAATGGCCTGATCCTTCGCGGCCACACCCTGGGCCATCTGTTCCTTCATCGTTTCCAGCTTTTCAGAAAGCTCCTCGCAGGATAGGGCTAAAATTTGGACCGCCAGCAGCGCCGCATTGTCCGCGCCGTCGATGGCCACTGTAGCCACCGGGATGCCCTTCGGCATTTGAACTGTGGCCAGCAAGGCGTCCAATCCATCTAAGGTAGAAGATTTGATCGGAATTCCAATCACAGGCAAAGTAGTATGGGCCGCCAGCACTCCGGCAAGATGGGCCGCTTTCCCCGCCGCCGCAATAATAACCCCAAAGCCTTCCGCTTTGGCCTGAGAGGAAAACCGGGCGGCCTCCTCCGGCGTTCTATGGGCAGACATGACATGCACTTCCACCGGTACTCCATAAGACTTCAAGGTCTTTACCGCGCCGGACACAGTGGGAAAATCGCTGTCGCTCCCCATGATAACCGCTACTTTTTTACAATCCGCCATTTTCTTTCTCTCCTTTGCTTCATTCACAAAAATACAGGCTGCAGCACAAAAAAGCCGCAGCCTGCCCATTAGCCTTCTAATCCGGGTCTTCTCGCGATTTCGCCATGAATCTCAACCAAAAACATCATCATGAACCCCATCGCACAGTCCTCCCCAAATTCTACTCTATACATTTTATTCTATTGCAATTCCTGAAATTTTTCAAGTAATATTTTTGCCGCATTTTTATTGGGTTTCTGGAGATTTTGCCGAGTTTTCCTTTTTTCTTTCAAGGAAAACAGATGAATGATAAAAAGAAAGCCGGAGCCTGTATTCAACAGGCTCCGGCGGCGCTATCAAATTCGAGCTTGTAACTTACGCTCATGATTTCTGACAGCCTCTGGATTCTATTCCCAAATCATAGTGCTACTGCTGGTCTGAAATATTTCCGTCCACGAAAAGTTCTTTCACTGAGGCGGCTAAGCCCGCCATAGATTGAATCTCGGAGGGAATAATGATCTTGGTTGCCTTGCCGTCGGCAGCCTTTTGGAAAGCCTCCAGGCTCTTCAGGGCGATTACCCGGTCGGTAGGCTTAGCTTCATTCAGAAGCTTCAAGCTGTCAGCATAGGCCTGCTGTACGGAGCGGATCGCCTCCGCCTCACCCTGGGCCTCTCGGATTTTGGTTTCCTTCATAGCGTCGGCGCGCAGAATCGCCGCTTCCTTATGGCCCTCGGCCACCAGGATCTCGCTTCTCTTGGCGCCCTCGGCATCCAGAATCTTGGCGCGGCGCTCACGCTCCGCTTTCATTTGCTTTTCCATGGCATCCTGAATCTCTGGAGGCGGCAGGATATTTTTCAGTTCCACACGGTTAACCTTGATCCCCCAGGCGTCGGTTGCTTCGTCCAAAATCACACGAATTTTGGTATTAATCACATCGCGGGAAGTCAGGGTATGGTCCAGCTCCAGATCGCCGATGATATTTCTCAAAGTGGTAGCGGTCAGATTTTCAATCGCGGAGATCGGGCGTTCCACGCCGTAGGTATACATTTTCGGGTCTGTAATCTGGAAATACACTACAGTGTCGATCTGCATCGTTACGTTATCCTTGGTGATTACCGGCTGGGGCGGAAAATCCACTACCTGCTCCTTCAGGGATACCTTACGGCTGATCCGGTCCACGAAAGGAATCTTTACGTGGAGTCCGGTTCCCCAGGTGGAGTGGTAAGCGCCTAAGCGCTCCATAACATAAGCCTGAGCTTGGGGCACGATTTTGATATTGCAGATAATAATCAGCAGCAGGATAATTAAAAGAACCAGTATTACAATAATCTCAATTGGCATAATTTTTCCTCCTTTGTTGCTCCGTTATTCTTTCTCTTCAATGGGATGAACAATCAATTTTACGCCCTCAATCGCATCCACCAGCACTGAAGCACCCTTGGGAATCACAGTCTGGTCCATGGAACGGGCAGTCCAGATGCTGCCGGAGACATTGACCTGGCCTTTCCCCTGATCATTTTCAACGGCCTCTGTTACAATGCCCTTTTGTCCTACGATTCTGCCCGCGTTGGTATCCTCCTTTTGAAAGGACATCGCTTTTTTTACCAGCGGCCTGGTGATCAGAAGGGACAAGATAGAAACCGCCACAAACACGGTCAGCTGAATCCAAATCACATCGGTAAAAATACTGGTGACCAACGCCGCGATGCCGCCGATCACGAACCATATACACACCAACTGGGCCGTCGCTCCTTCCAAAATTGCCAGCAGCACGATGGCGGCAATCCAGATATACTGCATCACATCCATGAAAATCCTCCTTTCCCAATGTTTGTTTCTGCTAAGCTTTGCATTGATCTTATCATACCAGAATTAAATTTAAATTACAAATCCTCAAAAAGCAGGATTTTGTTCAATTTTTAACGAATTTTCAAAGCTACTCCCCAGGGCTATCCCAGGCAAACCCAGGCGAATCCCAGCGGACGCAGGCGCGGTTTTTCATCGGCCAGGGTACATTCCCTGATTCCGTCCATATTAACTGTATGCGCTTATATTCTTAGAATAACCAAAAAAAGAACCCGGAACAGAAATTTCTGTTCCGGGTTCCTGGAAAAATCAGATTAATACATGCCGCCCATACCTGGGTCAGCAGGCATAGCGGGAGCAGCGGGTTCTTTCTTGTCGGCCACCAGAGATTCAGTGGTCAGAACCATCGCGGCCACAGAAGCGGCGTTCTGCAAAGCGGAACGGGTCACCTTAGTGGGGTCTACGATGCCTTGCTCGATCATGTCGCCATAGGACTCGGTCAAGGCGTTATAGCCATAGCCTACCTTATTGGCGTTCATTATATTGGCAACGATAACAGAGCCTTCCACGCCGGCGTTTGCGGCGATCTGGCGAACCGGCTCTTCCAGAGACTTCAGCACGATAGCGGCGCCTGTCTTCTCATCGCCCTGAGACTCCTCGACCAGCTTCTCGACTGCGGGAATGGCGTTCAGCAGAGCAGTTCCGCCGCCGGCTACGATGCCCTCTTCCACAGCGGCCTTAGTAGCGGCCAGAGCGTCTTCAATTCTCAGCTTCTTTTCCTTCATTTCCACTTCAGTAGCGGCGCCGACCTTGATGACGGCTACGCCGCCGGCCAGCTTAGCCAGTCTTTCCTGAAGCTTCTCACGGTCAAAATCAGAGGTGGTGTTCTCAATCTGAGAACGGATTTGTCCAACTCTGCCCTTAATCGCGTCGCTGTCTCCGTCACCGCCGACAATAATGGTGTTCTCCTTGTCGACCTTAACCTGACGGGCGTGGCCCAGCTGAGCCATAGTGGCTTCCTTCAGCTCCAGGCCGACCTCTTCAGAGATTACCTGGCCGCCGGTGAGAATAGCGATATCCTGGAGCATTTCCTTTCTTCTGTCGCCGAAGCCAGGAGCCTTGACGGCTACTACCGTGAAGGTGCCGCGGAGCTTATTGACGATCAGGGTAGACAAGGCCTCGCCCTCTACGTCCTCGGCAACAATCAGAAGCTTCTTGCCGGACTGCACAATCTGCTCCAGCAAGGGCAGGATTTCCTGAATATTGGAAATCTTTTTATCCGTGATCAAAATGTAGGCGTCATCCAAAACAGCCTCCATCTTGTCGGTATCGGTGCACATATAGGGAGTGATGTAGCCGCGGTCGAACATCATGCCTTCCACGACCTCGGAATAGGTTTCGGCGGTCTTAGACTCTTCCACGGTGATCACGCCGTCAGAGCCGACCTTTTCCATCGCCTCGGCAATCAGATTGCCGATGAACTCGTTGCCGGCGGACACGGAGGCAACTCTGGCGATATCATGAGTGCCGTCAACCTTCTTGGAATTCTTGCCGATCGCCTCTACAGCGGTATCGACAGCCTTCTGGATGCCATTTTTCCAAAACCATCGGATTCGCTCCGGCGGTTACGTTCTTCATGCCTTCCCGGATCAGGGCCTGGGCAAGCAAAGTAGCGGTAGTGGTACCGTCGCCGGCCACGTCGTTGGTCTTGGTAGCGACCTCCTTGACCAGCTGAGCGCCCATGTTCTCAAAAGCGTCATCCAGTTCAATTTCCTTGGCGATGGTTACGCCGTCGTTGGTGATAAGGGGAGCGCCGAACTTTTTGTCCAGCACCACGTTTCTTCCCTTGGGTCCTAAGGTAATCTTCACGGTATCAGCCAGTTGGTTGATGCCGTTTAAAAGAGCTTTTCTTGCATCCTCGCCATAAGCAATTTGTTTTGCCATAATCAATCAACCTCCATATTTGTAAAATGAACCATTCTAAATTTTATTATTCTACTACAGCAAGAATATCGGACTGACGGACAATGGTGTATTCTTCTCCATCGATCTTTACTTCCGTGCCGGAATATTTGCTGGTGATAACCTTATCGCCTACCTTAACGTACATGTCGATCTGGTTGCCGTCCACCATTCCGCCGGGGCCTACCGCCACGATGGAAGCTACCTGGGGTTTCTCCTTTGCGGAACCAGCCAGAACAATGCCGCTCTTTGTGGTTTCCTCCGCTTCTTCCATTTTAATGACCACTCTGTCAGCCAATGGTTTGATCGTCATAATCAAATTCCTCCTTGTTTAGAATATAAAATATTTGATTTCTTATTTTTAGCACTCATTACCTCTGAGTGCTAACACTATTTTATAGTGGTTTGCTTTAAAAATCAAGAGGTATTTTACGTTTTCATAATTTATTTACAATTTCCTGCCGAAAATCCCCTGCGAAATCCGATTTTCACCTGAACCCGCAAAAATTTCATCTGTTTCACGCCTGTTTTCCTCCGGGAACCAAAAAATTCAGCGCCTGGGGAAGCACCTGAAAGGAAATCTGGGAAAGCGGCTGGCACTCTCCGTCGAAATTTACCACAACAGACTGTTCGCAGGTAATTTCCATCCGTTTTCCCCGCATAAAAATTAAAATATCCTGAAAGGCACCGGACCGCAAATGCTTTCCTTTCTTATACTCGGACAGCAGCTTTGCCAGACGGAGCCTCCCTACCCTGCGGATCAAGACAAAGTCCAGCAGGCCGTCGGAGGGATCCGCCTCCGGAGCGCCGCAGTAGCCGCCGCCGTAATACCGCCCGCTTCCCGCCAGGGCGAATAAAAACCGGTCCTGAATGGGCGGATGGCCGTCGATGGTTACCTTCAGATCGTTTCCCATTTTGCCGAGCACGCATTTTACCAGGGCCAGGTTATAGGCCATAGGCCCGGAAACCAAGGGCAGCTTTTTAAATTTGGCCATATGTAGGGCCACCGCGGCGTCCAGCCCGGCGGAGCAAAGGTTCAGAGACAGCATTTTCTCTGTTTGTATCATGTCCACCTTGACAGGCTGGGCTTTCATCTGCGCCTCCACCTGCAAAAAGCGCTCTTGAGAGCCAAAGGTTCTGATATAATCATTACCGGATCCCACCGGGAAAATTCCTACTTGGACGTGATTCCGGCCTGCCGCCGCGCCCGCGATCTCACACAGGGTCCCGTCGCCGCCTACGCCATAAATTTTGACCGGTTCCCCCGTCCGGGCCGCTGCTTCCGCAATTTTCTCAGCGTGGCCTGGAAATTGTGTCACCGCTTCTTCCAGGTCGATTCCTTCTTTTTGGCAGTAGCGCCGTATCTGCTCCCGCACTCCGCGGTACGCTCCCTTTTTTCCCGCCGCTGGATTGTAAATTACCAAACACCGCATTGCGCTCCCTCCTATTTTTTTCGCTGATAGTACGCTTTCATGCGATAGCTGCCGTCATAGGTGACCTCTTTGCCCAAAAAATCAGGAGGGGAAAAAATCTCTGCCTGCTGCTGATCCTGAAATTCCACCTCAGCGTAATAAAATTCCGTGTCTGTGCCCGGGTCCACCCGGCTGCATTCCAGCCTGAGTCCGTTTTCCAGCCGGTAAATCCGGTACTCCTTGCGGATCATCGGCTTCGGCAGCAGCTTTTTCAAGCTTTCAAAGGTTGCTTTATCCAGGTCCAGCTCGATTTCCTCCCGAACCAGGCTGCCCTCGCCTTTGAAGCACAAACGGTAAGTTTCTGCCTCTCCTACCCGCTTGCTCCGGATTCTCACTTCCGGAGAAATCCCCAGATAGCCCTGGAAAACTTCGGCCCTCTCGAGTTCCGGCAAATCCGGGAATCCTGACAGCAAAAATTTCCAGTTTCAATTTCCATTTAAACTCAAAACCTTTCAACTTTTTCTTTTATATGCAAAATAATGTGTTAAAATAAAATTGTTAACATAATTATAAGACTATTTTATCAGAAGCGCCGCCAGCACTTCTGATTGATTTGCGTTTTTTATTTTCACATAAGGGAGGGCCTGTTTTGACAGTAGCTATTATCATTACTGCTATTATTTTAATTCTCTGCGTGTTTTCCAGCAAATTCCTGCATCGTTTCGGCGTGCCTACTTTGCTCATCTTCATTTTATTGGGCATGGATTTTTGGCTCGGACGGTATTGTAGGTATCTACTTTGACAATTATGGCTTAGCGGAAACCATCTGCTCTGTCGCTCTGATTTTCATCATGTTTTATGGCGGCTTTGGCACCAACTGGAACACCGCCAGGCCGGTGCTGAAACAGTCTATCTGTATGTCGACCCTGGGAGTAATCTTTACAGCCCTTTTAACTGGCCTTTTCTGCCATTACGCCTTAGGCATGAGCTGGCTGGAAGGGC
>ENA-OQIL01000471-OQIL01000471.1-human-gut-metagenome-genome-assembly--contig:-NODE-471-length-14570-cov-3.331718_pt1 | contig 14570 bp, 14 predicted proteins | sample MGYA00242583_ERZ504748 | MGnify/ENA primary metagenome ERZ504748 (study PRJEB26092, sample SAMD00036191) | human gut metagenome | host: Homo sapiens | study: EMG produced TPA metagenomics assembly of...
GACAACAGCGACCTTCTTGAGACCCTCAAGCTCGCTCGCCTTGCCGAGCGGACCGACAAAATCATGCAGGCAGTCGCCCTCATTCAGTGCACCGAGCGCCATCGTCGTTGCGCCGACCTCCTGGAAATAATGGTGACGGAACCTTTTTCACGGTCAAAATCTGCGATCGTGAGCGGAATACGCTCGCCCTCTGCGCTGACACGCAGGATGATGAACTGACCCGGCTCTGCCTTGCGGGCAACGTGCGGGGCCTCGATCACCATCAGCTTGGTGTTTGCGTTCAGCGTTTGCTTTTTCAAAATCTGATACACTCTTTTTCGTACCTCCTTGCGATTGTCGCATCGAACATTTTACATTATACTGTATCGCTTTAAGCAACGCAGTGAAATGAAAATCAGCAGTAAAAATGGTCAGAATTGATGAAACACACCTTGTTTGTCAAAAAAATTTAACTGGTTTGACGAAAGCTTCACAAAGCCGGACGGCAGTAAAACAGCACAATGTCGGTTTTTCGAAACCCAGCCGCAGGCCGTGCGCGTGCGTACATGACACCAGCCGTTCTGCTCGCACAGGATGAGCAGGCGCGCACCGCTTGCCGCACTGCCGACAATCGGCGCGGAGCGAACCGGATCGGAGTGCAGCAGGAGAAGTGCGCCGCGCGGCTCGGCGCAGGCCGTGCGAAACGCAGGCGATACATATATAACAGGGGACATAGGGCACCTCCTTGTGGTTAATGCAGACTATGCTGCAAAAATGCAGAGCGTTAATTGGCAATTAAGGCAACACCGCACAATTAAGACTGCGGTGCTTTGCGGAAATTTTGTGTCCTGACTTTGTTGCAGTTTCACGGTAATACATCAAGTATTACCGCAAAACTGTGCCTCGTCAGTACGCAAAATTTACTCGCAAATCACTCTTGTTCAATTATGCGGTATTGCCTTATCTTCTCTTGCGCGTGGGCGGCTTTTTGCCCTTGCCGGGCTTGCCGCCGCGTCCCTTGCCGCTGTGACGGCGGCGCTCCGCGCGATTACCTCTCGGAGCACGGTCGGTGTCCTCACGGCGCGGACGATCCAGCTTTTCCGAAACCGGAAGCGAGCCGTCTGCCGGTGCAAAGTCGATCTGACCGGTGGTGTCGCTTGCGGCAAGCAGCTTGACACGCATCGGCGTGCCAATCGTAAACCGCTTGCCGGTGTGGCGGCCAACCATCGCCATGTGCTCCTCGTCGTACTGGTAGAAGTCGCCGGTCATCAGCTCTGCACGAATCAGACCCTCACAGCCGTTTTCCAGCGCAACGAACACGCCGAACGACTGCACGCCGGAAACCTCCGCGTCAAATTCCTCACCGATAAACTGCTGCATATAGGACGCGATATACAGCTTGTCGATGTCGCGTTCGCAGTTGTCGGCAGCCTGTTCACGGTTTGTGGACTGGTCTGCGGCTTCCTCGCACATCGTTTCGTCTGCCGCGGTAAATTCTTCGCCGAGCAGTGCCTTCTGCAGCATGCGGTGCGCCACCAGATCGGGATAACGGCGGATTGGCGAGGTAAAGTGCAGGTAGAACTTCGCCTTCAGACCGTAATGCCCAATACACTCATCCGCGTAGCGGGCACGCGCCAGCGAGCGCAGCAGAAGCGTCGGCAGCACGCGCTGCTTCGGGTCGTTCTTTGCGCCGCGCAGCACGGTCTGGAACTGCGCCGTATCCTCCGGCTTGGACGGGTCGATGCGGTAGCCGAACGGACGCGCAAACGACGCAAACACGCGCAGCTTGTCCGGATCGGGATTCTCGTGCACACGGTAGACGGTCGGCAGCTCGCGCTTGCACATATACTCGGCAACCGCTTCGTTGGCCTGCAGCATGAATTCCTCAATCAGCTTTTCACTCTCGCCGCGTTCACGGAACCGGATTTCAACCGGCTTGCCGTTCTCGTCCACGCGGATTTCCGCCTCCGGAATGTCCAGCTCGAGTGCGCCGCGCTCAATGCGGCGCTTATACAGCGCGTGCGCCAGATTGTTCATCGTCTCGGCAGTCTCGACCAGAAAGGCGTATTCCTCGCGCAGCCCCTTGTCCCCCGCGAGGATTTTGTTGACCTTGTTGTAGGTCATGCGGGCCTTGGAGCAGATGACCGACTTGGCAAATTTCGCACCATACCGACGGCCGTCCTTATCGACCTCCATCAGCGCGGAGAACGCCAGACGGTCCACCTTCGGGTTGAGCGAGCAGATGCCGTTGGACAGCGCGAACGGCAGCATCGGCACAACGTGTCCCGGGAAATAAACCGACGTGCCGCGGCGGAACGCCTCGGCGTCAAGCGGCGAATCCGGCGTGACGTAATGGCTCACGTCCGCGATGTGTACGCCGAGCAGATAGTGTCCGTTTTCCAGCTTTTCGAGTGAAACCGCGTCGTCAAAGTCCTTCGCGTCATCGCCGTCGATGGTAAAGATCAGCTTGTCGCGCAGATCGAGCCGCTTGCCGGCGGTGCCCATATCGACCTCCTGCGGAATGGCGAGCGCCTGCTCGAGCACCTCGTTCGGAAATACGTCATACACGCCGTTTTCGTGCAGAACAGCCGCGATAGCGGCCTCCATCGTACCGCTTTCGCCCAAATCCGCGCGGACAACGCCCTGCGGCATAAACTGCTCATCGCCGTAATGCGAGATCGAAACAGCCACGCAGTCACCAACGGCGGCTTCGCCGAGGTCATGCTTGTCCACCGCAATCTCCGGATACTTTTTCGAGGTCGGCTGCACGAAAAACGCCTTGCCGCGCTGCACGAGTTCGCCGGTCAGCTCCTTGCCGGCGCGTCCCAGCACGCGGATAACGGTTGCTTCCTTGCGGCCGCGGTTGTTCTTGCGCTCACTCACCTTGACGAGCACGCGGTCGCCGTGCCACGCACCGCCGGACGCATTCGGCGGGATGAACAGATCATCCGGCTTGGCTTCGCCCTCCGGATAATCCGGCGCGACAAACGCGAATGCCCGCTCGGTAGCCAGATAGGTTCCGGCCGCACAGCCGTAGTGCGCAGAGACCGCAAAGCGGTTTTTCTTGTTTTTCATCACCCTGCCGTCCGCAACGAGCGCATCCAGCGCGTTTTTGAGATTGTTTTTTGCCTGCATTCGGCAGCTCGCGCCGGATGTCCTCAATACGGCACGGGTGCACCAGAATTTCCAGCAGTCTGGATTCCAATTCGGTGTCTGCTTCTTTATTTTTCATATTCGCCCCTCCTATCTTCGGCTTCTGGCGAAAAATCAATGCACTATTTCATTGTTATTATACCATTCTCAAATCTTATTGAAAAGCCAAAACCAAGTAAACCCATCACCATCCGCAAATTTGTACAGAATGTGACGAACAACATGAATTGACGCGGACAAGTCCGCATGGTACTATATAATAAGTTATCACAGTGATTTGGAGGGAATTTGCATGAAAGCACTCATCACGGGTGCGTCCTCTGGACTGGGACGCGAAATGGCGCGCCTGCTGGCGGCACGCGGCTACGAGCTGATCCTGTGCGCCCGCAGAGAGGAACGCCTGCGCGAACTGGCGGCAGAGCTGCCGGTGCCGTGCCGCATCATCGCGGCGGACGTGTCGGACGAGCAGGAATGCCGCCTGCTGTACGAGGCCGTACAGAGCGAGGAACTGGAGGTCGTGATCAACAACGCGGGTTTCGGCCTGTTCGGCGAGTTTGTCACCGCCGATCTGGATAAGGAACTGCGCATGATCGACACCAACGTGCGTGCCGTGCACATTCTCACCAAGCTGGCTGTGCGGGATTTTGTGCAGCGCGGGCGCGGCTACATTCTCAACGTATCGTCCTCGGCGGGATTTTTACCGGGACCGCTGATGGCGACCTATTACGCCACCAAAAACTATGTTCTGCGCCTGACAGAAGCCTTGCGCGAGGAGCTGCGCCGCGCCGGCTCTCCGGTGCGTGTGTGCGCCCTCTGTCCGGGACCGGTGGACACCGAGTTCAACAAGGTCGCAGGCGTGCGGTTTTCGCTCTCCGGTCTGTCGGCAGAGCGTGTGGCGCGCGAAGCTGTTGACGGCCTGTTTGCAGGCAAGGCAGTTGTCGTTCCGGGTGCAGCCATGAAGGCCATGACACTGGCGCGGCATTTCGCGCCGGACAGCATTCTTGCCCGTATCACCTATCATTTTCAGCATAAGAAGGGCGCAAAATGACTGCAAAAGAGATAAAAAGAACGCTGCAAAGCGAATTTGTGCGTACACTGCGCAAGCCGTTCGTGGACGCGGTAAAAGCATATGGACTGGTAAAACCGAGCGATAAGGTTGCGGTGTGCATCTCGGGCGGCAAGGATTCCATGCTGCTGGCACTGCTGCTGCAGGATTTGCAGCACACGGTGGATTTTGACCTCGTGTTCCTTGCAATGGACCCGGGCTATGCGCCGGAGGGCCGCAAGCACCTCGAGGAAAACGCGAAACGGCTGGACATTCCGCTCGAAATTTTCGATACCGATGTACTGCGCGTGGCAGGGGTGCATGCTGCCGAGCATCCGTGCTTCCTGTGCGCAAAGATGCGCCGCGGCTATCTGTACACCGAAGCGCGCAAGCGCGGCTGCAATAAAATCGCGCTCGGTCATCACTATGATGATGCCATCGGCACCGTGCTGATGGGACTGATCTACGGCGGTCAAGTGCAGGCCATGCTGCCGCGCGTCAAGGCGAAAAATTACGAGGGCATGGAGCTGATCCGTCCGCTGTATTTCACGCGCGAGCAGAGCGTCATTGACTGGGCGGAATATTGCGGTCTGACCTTTCTGCCGTGCGACTGTCCGGCGAAAAAGCTGGAAAGCGACACCAAGCGCGCGGAAATCAAGCAGCTGATCGCGTCTCTCGCGGCAAACAACCCGCAGATTGAAGCGAATATCTTCAACGCGGTCAAGAACGTCGATACTGCCAAGCTGCTCGGCTGGCGCGATGCGAACGGCAAACATAATTTTCTGGATCAATTTGACTAACGAGGCGCAGTTATGAACATCAAACGAGCAAAAAACGAAATCAAAAATGCGCTCAAGGCGTATCTCACGACCGATGAATTCGGCGCGTATCGCATTCCGCCGATTCGGCAGCGGCCAATCCTGCTGATGGGACCTCCGGGCATCGGCAAAACGCAGATCATGCAGCAGATTGCCGAGGAGACCGGCGTCGGCCTTGTCTCCTACACGCTGACGCACCACACGCGCCAGTCCGCGCTGGGCCTGCCGTTCATCGACAAGGTGCTGCTCGGCGGCGAGGAACGCACCGTCACCGCCTACACAATGAGCGAGATTATCGCTTCGGTGTACCGCGAAATGGAACGCACAGGCGTAAAAGAAGGCATTCTGTTCCTCGATGAGATCAACTGTATTTCCGAGACGCTCACGCCGATGATGCTGCAGTTTCTGCAGTGCAAGACCTTCGGCAACCAGCAGCTGCCCGCCGGATGGGTGGTCGTAGCGGCCGGAAATCCGCCGGAATACAACAAATCCGTGCGGGAATTTGACGTGGTAACGCTCGACCGCGTTAAAAAAATCGACATCGAAGAGGATTTCGGCGTGTGGAAGGAGTACGCGTACCGACGCGGCATCCATGGTGCCATCCTGTCCTATCTTGAGATCCGGCGCGAGCATTTTTACCGCGTAGAGGCCACCGCCGACGGACTGCAGTTTGTCACCGCACGCGGCTGGGAGGATTTGTCCGAGCTGATGCAGGTGTACGAGTCGCTGGGTATTCCGGTTGATCGTCAGGTTGTGGAGCAGTATTTGCAGCTGCCGCAGGTGGCAAGTGATTTTGCGAATTATCTGCAGCTTTATAACAAATACAAGCAGGTTTACCGCGTGGATGAGCTGCTTTCCGGCACCTGGGAGCCGGTTCGCGCTTCCGAACTGCGGGACGCGCCGTTTGACGAAAAGCTGGGCGTACTCGGTCTGCTGCTGAGCCGGCTGGCGGACGGTGCCCGTGACGCGTACCGTCTGGATACGCTGACCGATGCGCTTCACGCCGACCTGCTCGCCATCCGCGAAGGCGAAAAAGCCATTGCTTCTCTGCCGGATGAAAAACGTGCCGCGATTGCAGACAAGCGAAACGGCGGCTCGTCCGACAAGGACGCGCTCTATGTCGCCTCCCGCGAGGTGGAGCGTCTGGATGCCTACCGGCAGACGCTCATGCTTGAAAAAGTACCCGAGGATCAGCAGTTTGACCGCCTGAAGGCGCTTTTCTCCGCCGATGTGGACGCACGCGCAGCCGCCGCAGACAAGACCGATGCCGAACTGGCAAACGCATTTGCCTTCCTCGATGCCGCCATTCCGGACTCGCAGGAGCTGGTGCTGTTCGCTACCGAACTGACCGCGAACTGGTTTACCTCATGGTTTATCCAGAACTTTGGGTGCGATGCGTATTTCGCGCATAACAAGCGCCTGCTGTTCGATGATACGCAGAAACAGCTTCTGCAGAATATTGAATCCGCAAGAAACGAAGAATCATGAACAGTTTATCCGGAAACCCGGTTGCGCATTAGGCTGCAGCCGGGTTTCCGGCGTATGTAGAGGGTGTTTCATCTGCGGTTTTCCACCGTCAAGAACGGGTTTGACCTCTCTATGGTTGCCATCAGCGCTGGATTGTGCCTGTTCCACCACTGCCCGTTTTACGGCATCGGTGTCAGCACAGTGCTCTCCGTACTGCTGCTCGGACGGGTCATCAAGCTTTTTGAGCTGCTCCCGCTGTCCGGCGCATAAAAAACGCCGTCTGCACACATCATTCCTTGATGTAGCGCAGACGGCGCAGAAACTCTTCGTTATCGGTTTTTTCGCAGATGGCGTCAATGCCGGAGGAGATGATCCAGACCGCCATGCCGCGCCGCGCGCACAGCACCAGCATATCAATGATCATCTTGTGATGCGCCGATTCCTGTCCCGCGAACGGGAAAAAGCAGATCAGCAGCTTGGGATTGAGCAGATACCACCGATAATACGAAAACCGCAGACGATCGGGCAGTGACCATGCGCTGAGCGGACGCAGCAGCATTTCGCGCGGGAACCAGCGAGTCGCCTCCTCCAGAATACTGGAGACGAGCTTTTTGCGGATCAGCCGCTTGTCTGCCTTAGGAATCAGACAGGTGCACAGATTGTCGAGCGCGGTCATGTTGTCAAACAGCACGCCGCCCGGTCGGTCGGGCTGCTCAATCTGGATGCCGATCTCGGTGCCGATGATACGGTTCAGCGCGCTGTGGTCGTAAATTCTGCCGTCCAGCCGGAAAATGCCGTTCTGCCAGCCCTGATTCCCCAGAAAGCAGTCGTGCAGACGGCGTCCGGTGCTGTAATTCTCATCGTGCAGAAAGGCGATCTCGCCGGCGCATACCTCGAAGGACAGCGGCGGCAGTGGCGGCAGGGACAGTTCAAATACGGAAAGCACCGTCTTGCCCTTTGCGGGCGCTGTGCGCTCCATCCATGCCGGACGGCTGGCACGCTCCCAACCGAGCAGCTCAAACAGGCGCGGGCCGTATTCCTCGGGATACAGCCGGAAAAAGGTGCGGCGCTCCTTAATCACATCAATGCGTCCGGCATAGCGGAACATAAACATCTCATCCATATCGAAAAGGAGCACCGCCATGCCATGCCCGAGCAGAAGCTGTACGCACTGCATCAGCCGGTCCTGATCCTGCCGGCGCAGTGCCTCTGTCAGCCGATCGAGGACGAGCAGCCGGCAGCCGGTGAACCATGCGCGGAACACCGAAAGCCGGTAATAATCCAGCACCGAAAGGTCGGCAAGGCGCGTCTCCCACGAATGCTCCAGCCCAAGTTGCCGCAGCATATCGGTCGCGGCAAGCGATTTCAGCCGTGCCGCACTGCGGTTCTTCTGCCGGTATGAGGTCGTTCTGCCAAGCGCCAGCACAAAATCGCGCATGGTCAGCTCCCTGCCCGCAAAGCGGGATTTGTCCACCAGCATGGTGTTCTGCCGGATCCAGTGCTCGATCACTGCGGCGCCTGTCTTGCTGCCGCAGCAGAAGGCGCGTCCGTCCGTCAGTGCAAGGCGTCCCTTGAAAAGATCCAGATATGCAGTACCGGAGGTCAAATACTCATCCACATATACGCCGATGCACTCGCCGCAGGAAACCGAGATATCAAACCGGTATTCGCCGGTATCGCTGCGGAATACACCATGCTCAATGCGTATCAGTTCTTCCTTCATATCACTCCTCCTGCAGCAGCAGCGGCAGTGTAACGCAGCATTCGGTACCGATTCCCTTCGCGCTGAATATCCGCAGACCGTAATTTTCTCCGAACATCAGCCGTATACGGCTGTTAACATTGCGCAGCGCAATGCCGCCGCGTTTGCGGCTGACGGCGTTCGCGCTGCCATGGGCAAACTCCTCGTTCAGCTGCTCCACCTGCTCCTCGGAAATACCGATTCCGTCGTCCTTGACGCGCAGGAACAGCGTGTTTTCGCTGTTTTCCACCGAAATATGTACGGTTCCCTGCCCTATCTTGCTCTCCAGACCATGCACGACGGCGTTTTCCACCAGCGGCTGCAGGATCAGCTTGGGCATACGCGCCTCAAGCAAATCCTCGTTTTCCATTTCCAGTTCCATATCCAGCTTGTCACCGAAGCGGCAGCGCTGGATGGTGAAATAGTTCTCGGCGTTGTCCAACTCGTCCGAAAAGGTGACATATTCCTGCACATTGGAGATGGTGTAGCGAAAAAAAGTCGCCAGTGCCTCGGTCGTCTCCGCGATGTCCTCGCAATCCGCCAAGAGCGCATCCGAACGGATCGCCTCAAGCGCATTGTACAGAAAATGCGGATTGATCTGGTTTTGCAGCGCCAGATACTCCGCCTGCTTCTGCCGCAGGCGGGTGATCTCCTCGCCGTGCAGACGATCCTCGATCTCGTGGAAAAAGGCAAAAATATCGCGGCAGCGGCTCCAATCCTCGTGCAGCACCGCGTCCAGATTGCCGTCCCGCCGATAGCGGCGCAGCGCCCGGCGCAGCTTCCATTGTGTTTTCAGCCACATGCCCTTCACCTACCTGTACAGCTTTTTATAGTCCGACGGACTGATTCCGGTGGTTTTCTTGAACAGGCGGGAAAAATATTTCAGGTCACGGTATCCAACCTGTTCGGCAACGTCCTGCACCGAGCATTCATCGCCGCACAGCAATTCCTTCGCCTTATTCATGCGCAGCTCGGTCAGATAATCCATGAAATTCTGTCCGGTCTCCTTTTTGAACATGGCGGAAAAGTAGGTCGCGTTGAAGCCGACCGCATTGCTGACATCCTCGAGCCGCAGAGATTCCTGATAATGCTGCTGGATAAAGTGCTTTGCGTCCGTAATGGGACGCGCTTCGCGCTGAGAGCGCTCCCGGCGCAGGCGGTTCAGCTCACCGCTGACGCCGTCCTGCAGCAGCCGAAGCAGCTCCTGTGCGTTGGTACACTGCCACAGTCCGTCCTCCATGCGCTGATAGAACTGCTCATCGGCGCTGCCGTCCTGCTGCAAGCCGTAGCGCACCGCAGTTAGTATCTGCCGAAACCAGTCCTCCAGCATTTGTCCCCAGAGCGGCTGCATAGACATAACTGCGCGGTAGCTGTCCTCCAGCTCCTCGGCGTACTGCTCGGTGTTCAGACATGCGGCAGCCTCCTGAAAGCGACGCTTCTGCGCGCCGTCCAGCGTATAATGCAGGGAAAAATCCGGTGTTTCGGCTTCGGCGTCCCGCCAGTTCGGTGTGTGGCACAGACCGTCGATGCACAGCCAAAAGCGCCTCCTTCATGCGAAACGGACAGCTTTTCTGCGGTGCTCTGCCGACTGCCAAGGCAGACGGCGGCGCGAATGCCCCAGAACAGGTCGCGCTGCTTTTCGATCTCCTTGCGTATCTTGGTGAAGCACCGCTTGACCTCGACCGGCTGATACTCCGGCGTATACACGGCCGCCACGATACCCTCGCGGCGTGCCGATGCCACAAAGCCGCAGTCCATCTGTCCCAGCTCCTGCCGGACGATCTCGAGCGCGTCGCTTCTGCATGGCACGGAAGCCGTCCTGATTTTCTGCCGCGGACGGAATATTCGGCTTGATAACAGCCGCAAAGTAGCTGCCGCCTTCGGGCAGACCACGCTCCAGATCAAACGAGCGCACGGTGCTCGAGGTGCGTACACCGCCGCGCACCTCAGTCATCAGGGTGTCGATGATGCGCTCCTGCTCGCGCTCGCTGCTCTTTTTCAAGCGGTACTCTATCGCTGCTTCCTCGCCCATCTTCTCCTTGAGGCTGATCAGCAAATCGACCATTTCCTCCTGCTTGAGCGGCTTAAGCAGATAGCCTTCTACGCCGTATTTGAGCGCATTCTGCGCATATTCAAACTGGCGGTAGCCGCTGACGATGATAAAATGCAGTCCCGGCTGAATCTGCTTTGCCTGCCGAATGAGGTCAATGCCGTCAAAGCCCGGCATCCGGATATCGGTTACGAGCAAATGCGGCTGTTTGTCGCGTATCATCTCAAGCGCATGCATACCGTCGCTTGCCATGCCGACAATCTCAAAGCCAAGACTTTCCCAGTCAATCAGCTTGCACATCAGCAGCAGGACCTTTTTTTCATCATCTGCCAGTACGACCCTTAACATACATATTCCCCTTTGAAGGTAATTTTAGGAAAACAGATTTTGCTTGTTGATAGGAAAAAGGGAAAACGTAACCGTTTTCCCTTTTTCTTATTCATAATAACACTGTTTGCAAGGATTTGCAAAGTATTTTCAAGAAATTACTCGTAATCCTTAACGTTGCTGGAGTCGATCCAGGTGTTGTCGGTTACGATCTCGGTGGTATCGAGGGTTTCGCCCTTGAGCAGCTTAACAGCAGCCTCGATGCCGTTTGCAGCCATAGCGCCGCCGTTCTGAGAAACCGTACCGGAGATACGGCCATCCTGAATAGCTTCGAAGCCGTCCGGCGTGCCGTCAACGCCTGCGATAACGATACCGGAGTTTGCACCTGCTGCGTTGCCGGCGCCTACTGCCATGCCGTCGTTCTCACAAACGATAGCGTCCAGATCGTAAGCGGACAGCCAGCTCTCAACGGTAGACTGAGCGCTTGCGGTGTCCCACTGGCAGTCAGCCGGTGCAACGACCTGCTTGATCTCGGGATAGTTCTTCAGAATGTTCTCATAGCCTTCCATGCGCTGCAGACCGCCTGCATCGCCGGACGGGCCGGTCAGGATAGCGATGTTGCCCTTGCCGTTGAGGAGCTTTGCAACCTGCTCCATCTCGGTTTCGCCGGCCTTTACGTTGTTGCCGTAGGAAACAGCGGAGATACCGTTGTTCTGCCAGTCGGTGCAGGCAGAGATGATGTTGATCATAACAACGCCGGAATCAGCTGCGGACTTTGCAGCATCGGCAAGGCCGTCCGGATCAACAGGCTCGAACAGGATGGCATCATAACCCTCGGATACGCACTGCTCAATCTGACTGATCTGGGTAGCAGCGTCCTGATCAGCACTCAGGATGGTCAGGTCAACGCCCAACTCGTCAGCCTTGGCCTCAGCAGCCTCGGATACGGCAATCTGGAATGCGTTGGTCTGGTGCTGCTGGATGAGGGCGATCTTGTAGGAATCGCTGCCGGAATCAGCACCGGAATCGGTGCCTGCATCAGAACCGGTGGAAGTACCGCCGCAGGCAGCCAGACTCAGAGTCATGGCACCGGTAAGCAGCATAGCGAGAAATCTCTTCTTTGTCATTTTCTTTTTCCTCCTTAGAGACGTTGTGAATATGATGAAGAGGAGAGGGGAGCGCGAAGCACTCCCGCTGCCTCTTTATCAGCAAAAATCAGTTTTTCTTGGTCTTTCCCTTTACGTCGATCAGGACAGCTACCACAATGATGACGCCCTTGACGATCTTCTGCCAGTGGGACGATACACCCATAATGTCCAGACCGTTTGCAATAACGGTGATGAGCAGACAGCCGATGACAACGCCCCACGGCTTGCCCACGCCGCCGGTCATGGATACGCCGCCGACAACGCACGCCGTGATGGCATCCATCTCGTAGCTCTCAGCTGCGGTCGGCTGACCGATGGTAACGCGGGAGGTCATCAGGAAGCCGCACAGACCAGCCAGCAGGCCGGCAATGGCGAACGTGGAAATGCGGATGGCAGTGGTGTTGATGCCGGAAACGCGGGCCGCCTGAAGATTGCCGCCGCAGGCATAAACACGCCGTCCGTAAACCGTTTTGGACAGAACGAATGCACAGATGATGATAACGATTACAAGAAAGACGGACAGCATCGGGATGCCTGCGATAGAGGAGGCAGCGACCGCCTTGTATTCCTTGCTGATGCCGGTAATCGGCTTGCCGTTGGAGGTCAGCAGCGCCAGACCACGCACAGCCGTCATCGAGCCGAGTGTCATAATAAACGGGGGCAAATCGCCGATGGCAACGCCGATACCGTTTACCATGCCGACTGCCAGACCGGCCAGCATCGCAATGACCAGCGGCACGATCAGCGGCAGATCGCCCTTGCCGAGCAGCGCTGCCAGAATGCCGGTGAATGCTACGGTAGAGCCGACCGACATATCAAATCCGCCCGCAATGATGACGAACATCATGCCGAACGCCAGAATGCCGTTGATGGAAGCCTGCTTGAGGATGTTGACGAGGTTGTTCGGGCTGATGAAGCTGGGCTTCAGAATGGTCAGCGCAACGACCAGTACGATAAAGATCAGGAAGATGAAGTATTCACTGATCAGTCCTTTAAGATTTTTCTGTTTCATGTTGTTCCCCTTCCTTTATACTTCAAGCGCGGATGCCAGCGTCATGATGCGTTCCTGCGAGAACTCGTTGCGCTTCACCTCGCCGGAGAGATTGCCTTCGCACATTACCATGATGCGGTCGCAGACACCCATCAGTTCGGGGATCTCGGACGAAATCATGATAACCGCCTTGCCCTGCTGCACCAGCTTGCCGAGCAGCAGATAAATATCGCGCTTAGCGCCGACGTCAATGCCTCGGGTCGGCTCATCGAGAATGATGACGTCCGGATCGTTCAGCAGCCACTTGGCGATAACAATCTTCTGCTGGTTGCCGCCGGACAGGTTGCCCGCAATCTGGTCGCCGGAAGGAGTTTTGATATTCAGCTTTTTGATGTACTCCATGGAAGCGGCGCGTGCCTTGCCCTTGTTATAAAGGCCATGGCTGAGCAGCTTCTTGATCGCTACCATGGCGATATTGTCGTTTACCGAACCGCTGAGGTTCAAACCGGTGACCTTACGGTCCTCGGTAATGAGCGCTACGCCCTCCTTGATGATATCCTTCGGAGAGTGGACCTTGATCCTTTTTGCCCTTGACAAAAATCTCACCCTGCGACAGCTCGTGCATACCGAAGATGCCTTCCACCAGTTCGCTTCGACCTGCGCCTACCAGACCTCCGATGCCGAGAATCTCGCCGCGGCGAACCGAAAGGCTGACGCCCTTTACCCTGTTGTCGGCGCGAACGATGTTCTTTGCCTCAAAGATCACATCGCCGATCTCCGCATCCAGCTTGGGGAATACATCGGTGATTTCGCGGCCGACCATCATCTTGATGAGCTGCGACTCGTCCAGATCCTTAGTATCGCCCGAGCCGATGTACTGACCATCGCGGTAAACGCTGACGCGGTCGCAGATGGAGAAGATCTCGTCCATGCGGTGCGAAATGTAGATAATCGCAACGCCCTTTGCCGTCAGGCTGCGGATATGCTCGAACAGCAGCTCAACCTCACGGTCGGTGATAGCGGCGGTCGGCTCGTCCATGACAATGACCTTGGCGTTGATGGAAATTGCCTTGATGATCTCGATCAGTTGGCACTGTGCAACGGTGAGGTTGCGCAGCTTTTCCTTCGGGGAAACGTGCAGACCGCACTCCTTGATGAGCTTTTCCGCTTCTGCGATCTCTGCCTTTGCATCGACCAGACCGTTTTTGCGGAGCTCGCGTCCGACGAAGATATTTTCATACACGGACATATCCAGAATCGGATTGAGCTCCTGATGAATCATCGCAACACCGTGATCCATGGCTTCTTTCGGATTGGATACATGGTACGGCTGACCGTTAAAGATGATCTCACCGCCGTTGTCCTTTGTGTAAATACCCATCAGAATTTTCATCAGAGTGGATTTACCGGCACCATTCTCGCCCATTAAAGCGTGTACCTCGCCGGGCTTAACCTGAAGCTGCACATGATCCAACGCCTTCACGCCGGGGAAGGTCTTGCTGATATCTTTCATTTCCAGTACATACTCCATGCTGTTCTTCCCTCCTCATGTGTCATTTTATTGTCATTATTTTATCAAACTGCTGCACATAGGAAAACACACAATCTTCACATATGGGGGGACGATTTTTGGATTTTTCACAAATATAGCATTTTGCTTAATTTATACAGAAATAATTTGTGCTATATGCATAAAATATTGCCGTCCAAATCTCCTGAAGCAAGCCTTTAGCGAAACGTTTTTCACTTTCGGTACGTTAACTCGAGCCGCTTTCTTGACTTTCTCATAATATAATTTCCCGGAAATGATATGGTATATAAATGGCAGATGAACGTTTGTGTTGAACTACT
>ENA-OQIL01000475-OQIL01000475.1-human-gut-metagenome-genome-assembly--contig:-NODE-475-length-14447-cov-2.859497_pt1 | contig 14447 bp, 15 predicted proteins | sample MGYA00242583_ERZ504748 | MGnify/ENA primary metagenome ERZ504748 (study PRJEB26092, sample SAMD00036191) | human gut metagenome | host: Homo sapiens | study: EMG produced TPA metagenomics assembly of...
GCAAAAAGGCAAAGAAAAAGCACTCATCTTACAATGAGTGCTTAATGGTGGAAGTTACAGGGCTCGAACCTGTGACCCTCTGCCGGTTGGTACATGACGAACCCAGCTGCAATAGAGAAAAAGAAAAAGCACTTACTTTCGTAAGTGCTTAGTGGTGGAAGTTACAGGGCTCGAACCTGTGACCCTCTGCTTGTAAGGCAGATGCTCTCCCAGCTGAGCTAAACTTCCATTTTGGTGACCCAGCGGGGATTCGAACCCCGGACACCCTGCTTAAAAGGCAGGTGCTCTGCCGACTGAGCTACTGGGTCAGGTCAAAAAAGTTTTGCGCTGAGTATGAAATTAAGTCGTATGCCGTAATGGCAGGGACGGCTGGATTCGCTTTCCAACGGGAAAGCCACGGCGGTTCGAATAATCCACCGGATTATTCTCAAGAGCCGCCTTTCGAATCCAAGGATTCAAAATCTGCCATAATGGCAGGGACGGCTGGATTCGAACCAGCGAATGTCGGCGTCAAAGGCCGATGCCTTACCGCTTGGCGACGCCCCCGTATTCGTTTGCTCGAAACAGCGTTACCCTAAAGATAACGCGCTGCGTTCGCAGCGCGTCACAGGGTTATATGGGGTGGGTAAAGGGACTCGAACCCTCGACCCTCGGAACCACAATCCGATGCTCTAACCAACTGAGCTATACCCACCATATAAAGTTTGCAGCCGACGGAAATGGCACGCCAGGAGGGATTCGAACCCCCGGCCTACTGCTTAGAAGGCAGTTGCTCTATCCAGCTGAGCTACTGGCGCATATCAATTCCGACAAACCCATTCGAAGAAAATGGAGCGGGTGATGGGAATCGAACCCACGTGTTCAGCTTGGAAGGCTGACATTCTACCATTGAACTACACCCGCGGGTCTTTCTGACGCTCATTTAGTATATCAATAAAACCCTATAATGTCAACATCTTTTTCAAATTTTTTTGAAAAACTTTTTTCGGCCAAATTTGCAAAGAACATCAAAAGGGCAGATGGTCATGCTATACTGTAATCAAAGGAGGGAGAGAGCATGAAAGCAACGATCTTACTGGCCGAGGATGAGCAGGCCATGCGTGAGGTGCTGACCGACTACTTCACCGCAAAGAGCGGCGGCGATTTTACGGTCGTGGCTGCGCCGGACGGCGACACGGCGCTGCACCTGATCGAAACCCGGCGGTTCGACCTGCTGCTGCTCGATATCATGCTGCCGGGCACGGACGGCTTTGCGCTGTGCCGTGCGGCACGCGAGCAGGGAGACGCGCCCATTCTGTTCGTCACGGCGCGCGAGGACGAGCAGGACAAGCTGCACGGCTACGGCCTCGGTGCGGACGATTATGTGGTCAAGCCGTTCTCGCTGGCGGTGCTGTACGCCAAGGCGCTGGCGCTTCTGCGGCGGGCGCGGGGCCTCAATGCCGGGAATACATTGACAGGCAGGTACCCTGTCACTCGACCCGGAACGGGGGATTGTCACAGCGGACGGCAGGCGCATCGACCTGCCGCCCAAAGGAATTTTGCTTTGCTGCGGGCGCTGATGGAGCGCAAAAACCGCGTGCTGACGCGTGACGACTGTTGAACCTTGCGTGGGGGCTTGGATTTGACGGCGACGGACCGGGGATAATCGACGGGCACATCAAAAAGCTGCGCCGCGCACTCGGTCCGCATGCGGACTGTATCAAAACCGTGGTAAAGCGCGGCTACAAGCTGGAGGTGGACGGAGATGAAAACCAAACGTAGAACCTTTTGGAGCTTTTTCACACGAATCGGCGCGGGCTTCCTTGCATTCTGGCTGGCAGTGATGGCGGTGTTCACCGTCCTGCTGTCGCAGCAGCGTGCAAAGCTCATGCTGGCGGAAATGGAAAGCAAATCGGACAAGCTGATGGGAGAGGATACCGATTTTTTGCTTGATCCCTCGAGCTATGACACGACGGACGAGACGGAACTGCGCAGACGATTGAGCAAGCCGGTATTCATGGCGGACAGCGCAGACCCGCCCAATCTGCAGATCATCGAGACCGCTATCACCGACCTGAAATCCGGCAAAGTTCTGCAAAGCAACCGCTGGTGGCTTGAGTTGATCGAGGGAGACAACCTGTACCGCGTGGATATGAGCGGTCAGCCGCGCGAGGTGTGCGAGGCGGTTCTTGCGGGTGCGGGCACAGGCGAGTCGAAAATAGAATCGCTGCCGAAGATGACCTTTGAGGCGTGGGCGGACAGCGTGCCCGGATACCGCGATGACGCCTATCTGAAATCCATCACGATCGAGCCGACCAAGAGCGGCACTTGGGAGCCGACCGGAGAGGTGCGCACGATTGAATGCGCATATGACGCGGAGCAGGTGAAAGGTCTGACGCTGAAAACCATGAGTTATAGTCGCTTGGTGTGCCCCGGACCGAACGGCGCCACGACCGAACAGATTGCGGAATCCCTGTCCTCGCCCGCGCGGCAGGCGCTGCGGGAATGGGCAGAATACCCGAGCCGCACAAACAGCAGCCAAACGGTCGAGAAGCTGTGGCTCGTGCGAACGTACCGGCGGACGATCAGATATTGTCCGTTTGCGGAAAGCGGCGCTGTGCTGGTGTCCTATGCGGCGGAAGGATATCCGCTCAAAGCCTTGCTGCCGGTACTGATTCCCGTATGGGCGTTCAGTCTGGTGCTGGCGCTATTCTGCGCGGCAGTGCTGTCCGGTGCGCAGCTGCGCGTCTGGCGCAAACAGGAGCGCATAGAGCGGGTACGCCGCGAAACGACCGCCGCGCTCGCACACGAGCTGAAAAACGCCGCTCTCCGTGCTCAGCGCCACCGCCGAGCTGCTCGGCGATAACCTTGCACCGGAAAAGCAGGCACACTATCTGGGTGTCATTCAGCAGCAGGCGCAGCGGATGGACGGCAGTGTGCGGCAGATGCTCGAACTGTCGAGACTGGAGACCGGCGCAAAGGCTCTGCGGCGAACCGCGTTCTCTCTGGCAGAATTGGCGCAGGAGCGCCTGCAGGCGACTCTGCCGACCGATTCCACCATCCGCACCGAATTTGCAGCACAGGGCAAATTTGAGGTCAATGCAGACAGGGCACTGCTTGCGCGGGCACTGGACGCCCTGCTCGAGAACGCCGTGCAGCATACACCCGAGGGCGGCTGCATCACGGTGAACCTCGCGGACGGCGTGCTCTCGGTGACAAACACCGGCGACGCCATTCCGGCGGACGCGCTGCCGCGGCTGTGGGAAGCGTATTATCAGGCCGATCCGTCGCGCAGCGCAAAAGGCGACGGATTGGGACTGTCCATCGCGAAAACCGTGTTCGATCTGCATGGATACGCCTGCGGAGCGGAGAATACCGAAATTCGGACCGAAGATTTTGGTTCCGATTTGCCGATAAATAACAAAAAACCGCTTCGAAAGAGCGGTTTTTTGCTTTATTAAATAACTTTTTTCGAATACCATGGTTGCCTGAATGCGGTCGCCGCCCATCAGACCTTGCTGCCGCCGTTCGATGTAGTAATCGTGTGCAGGCGATAACCCTTTTTGCGCTTGATGGTTAATCGCTTCTTCCAGTTCGGTCAGGTTGCCGAACCGGTGCCGAGAAATTTTTCCTTCAAAGTAACCTGCAGGACAACGTAATGATAGTCCTTGCCGGATGCGGTGGAGAAAGTCGAGGAATCGCTGAAATCCATAAATAACACCTCCAGTAATTTACACGATTATATCGTATTCGACAGAGATTGTCAATCTGCGTGCAAAAGAAAACCGCCCTTTGGGGCGGTTTTCGTGTGTTAAATGGTATCCAGCTTAACCTTGCCGTCCACAGCAGACAGGTGAGCGCCCATCAGCGGCTTATCACCGGTGACGATGGCGGTGGCCAGCGGATTTTCAATCTCCTTTTCGATCAGGCGGCGCAGATTGCGGGCGCCGTACTTGACCGAGTAGGACTTCTCGGTGAGCAGACCGAGCAGGCTGTCGTCCCACGTCAGGCGGATATCCTTGTCTGCGAGCGTGGTGCGCAGCTCACCGAGCATGATCTCTGCGATATGGCGGAAGTTATCCTCGGACAGCTGGTTGAACGCGATAATCTCGTCAATGCGGTTGAGGAACTCCGGACGCATAATTTCTTCAAGAGCCTTCATCACACGGTCCTTGCTCATCTGAGACACGGTGCGGCCGAAGCCTGCAGGCGTGTTATTGGACTGCGAACCGGCGTTCGAGGTCATAACGATGACCGTGTTCTCGAAGCTGACAACGCGGCCCTGCGCGTCGGTCAGACGACCGTCATCCAGAATCTGCAGCAGAGAATTGAGCACATCCGGATGCGCCTTCTCAATCTCGTCGAACAGAACGACAGAGTACGGGCGGCGGCGGATCTTCTCGGTCAGCTGACCGGCTTCATCGTAGCCGACGTATCCCGGAGGGGAACCGATCAGGCGGGAAACCGTGTGCTTTTCCATATATTCGGACATATCAAGACGCACAAGCGCATCCGGCGAGTCGAACAGGTCGAGAGCAAGCTGCTTGACCAGCTCGGTCTTGCCGACGCCGGTCGGGCCGACGAACAGGAAGGATGCCGGCTTGCGCTTGGGACTGATTCCCGCGCGGTTGCGGCGGATGGACGCGCAGACCGCGTCTACGGCTTCGTCCTGACCGATAACGTGCGATTTCAGGCGGGATTCCATATCGCGCAGGCGTGCGGACTCCTGCGCCGCTACCTTGGATGCCGGAATGCCGGTCCAGATTTCAATAACCTCAGCCAGAAGCTGCTCGTCAACCTGCGGTGCAGGCTTGGTCAGCAGCTCGTGCAGCTGTGCCTCCACCTGCAGAATGCGGCTGCGGCAGGTGGCGATCTTGGCGTAGGTCTCCTCCTCCTCGGCGCGGGCAGAGGACTGGGTCAGCTCGTCAAGCTGTGCCTGCAGGCGCTCAAGCTCGTTCTGCAGCTCGGGAATCTCGGACAGCTGCGGAGAATCCAGATTGAGGCGCGAGCAGGCTTCGTCGATCAGGTCGATGGCCTTATCCGGCAGAAAACGGTCGGTGATATAGCGTTCGCTCATCTCAGCGGCACGGCGGCACATCTCATCGGAAACAGTAACGCCGTGGAAGGTCTCGTAGTACGAGCGGATGCCCTTCAAAATCTCGGTGGTCTCGGCAACCGACGGCTCACCGATGTAGACCGGCTGGAAACGGCGCTCGAGCGCAGCGTCCTTCTCGATATACTTGCGGTACTCCTTGAGCGTAGTCGCGCCGATGACCTGAATGTCACCGCGGGCGAGGGCAGGCTTGAGGATGTTTGCGGCGTTCATCGAGCCTTCGGAATCGCCGGTGCCGACAATGTTGTGCACCTCGTCGATGACAAGGATGATGTTGCCGATACGCTTTACTTCGTCGATCAGGCCCTTCATGCGGCTCTCAAACTGGCCGCGGAACTGCGTGCCCGCCACGAGAGCGGTCAGGTCGAGCAGATGGACCTCCTTGTTGCGCATCTTGAACGGAATGCGGCCCTCGTTGATGCGGACTGCCAGACCCTCGGCAACGGCGGTCTTGCCGACACCGGGTTCGCCGATCAGGCACGGGTTGTTCTTCTGTCGGCGGTTCAAAATCTGAATGACGCGGTCGGTCTCGCGGTCGCGGCCCACGATGTGGTCAATGCGGCCTTCTGCGGCCTTTTGGGTCAGGTTCTCGCAGTAATTGTTCAGATATTTACGCTTTTTATCCTCCTTGCGGGAAGAACGGGTACGGGTCTCATCGTGAGAGCCGCCTGCGGGCTGTCCCGGCAGAGTACCGGCAGCAACCGGATCGGTCTCATGGGGTGCGTCGTCGTCCGTGCCGTCCGAACCGGCGGGAACCAGGTCGTTCAGGTCGGACAGGGAGCCGATCTCACCGGAGAGCGCTTCGAGGTCATCCTCGGTGATACCCATTTGCTCCATGATGTTATCGAGCGGCTTGACACCCAGTTCGCGTGCACATTTAAGGCACAGACCCTCCTGGGTGGTCTTATCCGGTCCCTCGATTTTGGTGATGAACACCACCGCGATGTTTTTCTTGCACCGCGAGCACATTGGCATATTCATAGGTTAAACTCCTTTTAGGAATTGAGAATTGGTAATAGAAAATGGAGAATTAAGGTGTTCTCCATTAAATGGCGATTGGTAAAGCATCCACAAGCTGTTTGAGCAGCAGCGTATGCTTGACACGCTCCGGCGAGAGATAGCCGAGCGATGTGTAGGTGATCGGGAACAGCCACTGCAGCACGATCAGCAGGATGCAGACGAATGCAACGCCGGTTACAAAGCCGATGAGTGCGCCGCCTGCAGAATCGAGTGCGCTGAGCGGTGTACGCCGCACAATGAGCTTAAGGCTGCGACCGAAAATCCAGATGAGCCGTCCGAACAGCACGCTGAACAGCACCACAAGCATAGAGAACGCGATGCTCTCCGACATGCCGACAGCCGCTTCGGTGACGCTCTGCCGCAGACCGTCCAGCACGCCTTCGGCGGTTTTAAGTGCGGCCTGTTTTTCAAACAGCTGACCGACTGCCGGCACGACCACCCACTGCGCGATATACGGTGCGGTATACTTGGCGGCGGCGACCGACGCGGCGATCATGCCGATGCGGCCGAGCACGCCGTACAGCGCACCGACCAGTCCGCGTCGGGCACCGAGCCACACGTTGGCCAGCAGCACGGCAATGAGGATCAGGTCAGGCGCGTTGAGCAGCTGCGCCGCTGTGGAAATCATATCGTTGATATCAGTTATCTGCATGCACTTCCTCGGATCGTTCGGAATGCGCGGTAAAGATACGCGCGTTGCGGTTGTAGAGCAGGAAAACCGTACCGTCATCGGTCATGAGCACACGGCGTGCGCCGACAGCGTCATCATTGTGCCACTGCGGCTCGGCGGAGGTGTTGTAGACCGTAACGCCGGACGCAGACAGCACCGCCGTACCGGCGTTGGAGACGGCAAGCGCCGTCGGCTCCTCGGTCAGTGCGAACGGACCGTGCAGACTGCCGTTGCGGACGGTATAGAGGTCGCTGCGTGCATCGTTCAGGTAGGAGCGCACAGCGACAGCCATCGTACTGCCCTGAGAGGCAGTGGCGATCAGATCCTGCGAGCTGAGCTCGAGCAGCACATCGACCGTGCCTCTGCGGGTGACATGATACAGGCCGGTGTCGCACAGCGCGATCGCGGCGTTGTTCTCGGAATAAGTGAGCGTTACACCGAGCGCGTCAGTCAGTGCGGTGTCCGAAACCTGCTTGCCGGAGGACACATCAAAGAACAGCACATGGGATTCGAGCGTTACGCCGTTCTGCCGGAAGGCGAGAATGCCGAGCGTATTGCAGTCCGGCGAGAGCACAGCGGATACAATATAGTATTCCGAAGCGCGGTATTTGAAAACCTCTTTTCCTGCGGTGTCGTAAACGGCAGCGGCGGTACGGTAGCCGTGCTCATTGGTGGTGAGCACGAAACGGCCGCTGCGGCCGATCGAACCGTTCAGAATGGTGGATTCCAGCTCCAGCTCCGCGACAGCGCCTGCTGAGCCGACCAGTGCGGCTTTGACGCCGCCGCGGTCGTACACGAGCACATGATTCGTGCTGCTTTCCACCGCGGGATCGGAGTAGCCGAGCGAATAGCGCAGCGTGGTCATGCTGCCCGCGCGGGACAGGAACAGCGCGTCACTGTCCGCGTACGCCAGACCGGATTCAAACAGCGCACCGTCGCTGAAGGTCTCGTTTTCGTAGTTGATGGTGGTGATATCGCCGTCATGCGAGCGAATACCGGCCGCAATATAGCTGCCGAGCGTGCGCAGCGAGGTCGGCGTAAAAATACGGTAGTTGGCGATCAGGAACAGGGCTGTTCCCAGCACCAGAGCCCAGCCGCAGAGCATGCGGAGCAGAGCGGTCGTGCGGATACGCGCGTCCTTGCTGTCGAGCAGGCGCTGACGGCGCTCCCGCCTGGAGAGCGGAAAGCGGATGATATTCTGCTTTGGGTTCTGTTCGCTCATGAAATCCCGCCTCCTTATTGTAGCGTGTTTAATGGGTGAAAATGTGAATAAAACTTGAAATCTGTCAGTCCGACAGGCGGAATCTGTCCAGTTCGGGTGTATCGTCGTACCACAGGCGGTTCATGAACAGACCGCAGGCAGGCAGGGTCGGTCCGGCCTGCTCTCTGTCGCACGCGAGCAGTACGTCGCGCACCTGCTCGGGCGCTAGCTTGCCGCCGCCGACATACGTCAGCGTGCCTGCAATCGCGCGGACCATGTTGTACAGGAAGCCGTCGCCGCAGACGCGGATGCGGATGAGGTCATCCACCGGCTCCACCTCGCACCAGAAAATAGTACGAACCGTGCTCTTGACCGGTGTGCCCTGACTTCTCACGGATGCAAAGTCCTGCTTGCCGACAAAATACTGTGCGCCTTCCTGCATTTTTGTAATATCCAGCGGATAATTGTACCGATATGCGTACCGCGCGTGGAACGGGTCCCGCAGGGTGGAAGGAAACAGATAATAGGCGTATTCCTTTTTGGTGCAGTTGAAGCGCGCATCGAAGTCCTCGGGAACCTCGACTGCGCCGGAAACCGCAATATCCTCGGGCAGAAAGCTGCTCAGCGCATACGGCAGACGGTCCATCGGGATCGTGCAGTCTGCGTGGAAGTTTGCCACATACCGGCGGGCATGAACGCCGGAATCCGTGCGTCCGACACCGGAAACATGAACTTTTGCTTCAGCAGATGGAAAATCGCGTCCTCCATGCTCTCTTGGATGGAAGGACCGTTTTCTGAATCTGCCAGCCGTTAAAATTTGTGCCGTCATAAGATAAAACTAATGCAATATTCTTCATAGCTATAAAAAGTTAAGCGTTGGAAGTGGATGATGATAAAAGTATTCCGTGCGGCGGGCTGAGGGCAGCCCGCCCTACAATATAGATTTACGTTACAGTCCAAAGTGTTTCAGTGCAATAATAACCACAAACAAGGCTGCTACCCAAAGTAGAGCACAAATATCCACCCGGGCGATCTTGAGCTGGCGCATGCGGGTGCGGCCGACATCGCCGCGGTACAGTCGGCACTCCATGGCGGTAGCGAGCTCATCCGCGCGGCGGAACGCCGAGATGAACAGCGGCACGAGAATCGGGATCATGGCCTTGGCACGCTGAATCAGGTTGCCGGAGTCGAAATCCGCGCCGCGCGCCTTCTGTGCCGAGATGATCTTCTCGGTTTCTTCGATGAGGGTCGGGATAAAGCGCAGTGCGATCGACATCATCATGGACAGCTCATGCACCGGCGCGTGCAGCTTTTTGAGCGGAGAAAGCAGACGCTCGAGTCCGTCGGTCAGCTGAATCGGTGAGGTGGTGTAGGTGAGCATGGATGTTGCGATGATGAGCAGCATCAGGCGCAGTACCATGAAAATGGCCAGCTTAACGCCTTCCACACTGATGTGCAGGAAGTGCCACTGGAAAATGTAGGTGCCTGGTGTATAGAACAGGTTGAGCACCGCTGTGAAGATAACGATGAACAGGATCGGCTTGAGGCCGCGCAGCACCATTTTGGGCGAAATACGCGAAATACCGATGACAACGGCAAGAAATGCGATGATCAGCGCATAGGAAACCGGGCCTTGCGCGAGAAACAGCAGCACGATGAATGCCACCGTCAGCACGATCTTTACGCGCGGGTCAAGACGATGCACCGCGCTGTTGCCCGGAAAAAACTGACCGAGGGTAATGTCCTTCAGCATTCGTGAGCAGCCTCCTTCCACTTGCAGGCACGCAGGGCATCCATTGCCTGCGCTACGGTGTAGACCGAGGTATCAACATCGTGACCGCGCTTTTTCAGCTCAAGCATGACCTTGGTGATCATCGGGATGTCCAGTCCTGCGGCAATGATCTCGTCCGCGTGCGAGAAAACCTCGCGCGGCGTGTCGCAGAACAGCACCTTGGCGTGATTCATCACAAGCAGACGGTCGGCAACCTGTGCGATATCCTCCATCGAGTGGGACACGATGAGTATGGTCGCGCCGGACTGCTTGTGGTAGCTGCGGACCAGCTCAAAAATCTCGTCACGGCCCGCCGGATCGAGGCCCGCGGTCGGCTCATCGAGCACGAGCACATCCGGCCGCATCGCGATAACGCCTGCGATGGCAACACGGCGCTTCTGACCGCCGGACAGCGCAAACGGAGACTGGTCGGCAAGCTCAGGTGCAAGGCCGACTGCCGCCATGGATTCGCGCACGCGCTCGTCAATCTCGGCCTGCGGCAGTTTCATGTTGGTCGGGCCGTAGGCAATGTCCTTCGCGATGGTCTCTTCGAACAGCTGGTATTCCGGATACTGGAACACCAGACCGACGCGGAAGCGCGTTTCACGGCTGCACTTGCCCTTGGCATCCCAGATGGACTTGCCGTCGAGCAGGACCTCGCCTTCGGACGGCTGCAGCAGACCGTTCAGGTGCTGAATGAGCGTAGACTTGCCCGAACCGGTGTGACCGATCACACCGAGAATTTCGCCTTTTTCGATTTTCAGGTCAACATGGTCAAGCGCAACACGCTCAAAGGGGGTGCCTGCGCCGTAAACGTGCGTCAAGCCCCTCGTTTCAAGTATGGTTGACATAAGATTCTCCTTCGGATAATCAATTCAAATATTCTTGTTCGAGAATATCTGCACATTCCTCGATCGAAAGTGCGTCGATCGGCAGCTTTTCGCCGTCCTGCTGATCGAGGTCGTACAGGACTTCGATGGTCTGCGGTACGGTCAGGGAAGCCGCGCGCAGCTTGTCCACCTGCGTGAAGATCTCGCGCGGAGTGCCGTCCATCAGCACGTTGCCCTTGTGCATGACAACCACACGCTGCGCCTGTACGGCCTCGTCCATGTGGTGGGTGATAAGGATAACGGTGATGCCGAATTTGCGGTTCAGCTCACGGACAACATTCATGAGCCTCACGGCGGCCCTGTGGGTCGAGCATGGCGGTCGGCTCATCGAGTACAACGCAGCGCGGCATCATGGCGATAACGCCTGCGATTGCGATTCGCTGCTTCTGTCCGCCGGACAGACGGTGCGGCGCCTGTGCACGGTATTCGTACATGCCGACGGCACGCAGTGCATGCGTCAACGCGCTTGCGGATTTCCTCGGGAGGCACGCCCATGTTCTCCAGCGCGAATGCGACATCTTCTTCAACAATCGGTGGCGACAAGCTGGTTGTCCGGGTTTTGGAATACCATCGAGACGGTTTTGCGCACATCGTAGGTGTTGTTTTCGTCGCGGGTGTCCATCATGTCAACGTAGCATACGCCGCCGGTCGGCAGACGGATCGCATTGAAGCAGCCGGCGAGCGTACTCTTGCCCGAGCCGTTGTGACCGAGCACCGCGACGAACTCGCCGCGCCGGATGGAAAGATTTACGCCCTTTAGCACAGGAACGGAAAGCTGTCCGTCCTCGGTGGGATAGGCGTACTGCAGGTTTTCGGTTTTGATGATTTCACTCATTTATTTTCGTCCTTCGGTAGATTTCAAAGGGTTGATGGTACAATATGTACCGGATAAATAAAATATCGTAGGGCGGGGTGCTGTGAATTTACTCCTCGGCGATAAATCGTGCCGACGAGCCGCACGGCAGCACCAGACCGGTCGATTCAACCGGCAGGCCAAGCTCCTGCGCCTCAATCTTGCCGGCGGCGCGTTTGCCTGCGGTGATGCCGAGCAGATAGCTCATCACAGACGGCGCAAGGCCGGTGGAATAGCTGGAAATGAGCACGAACAGCGGCTTGTCGCTCAGCACGCCCATGGTCAGGTCTATGAAGTCGGCAACGTCCTCCTCGATCTTCCACGTCTCGCCGGACGGACCGCGGCCGTAGCTCGGCGGGTCCATAATAATCGCATCGTACTTGCGTCCGCGGCGGATCTCGCGCTGCACGAACTTTTTGCAGTCGTCCACGATCCAGCGGATCGGGCGGTCACTCAGGCCGGAGGACGCGGCGTTCTCCTTGGCCCACTGCACCATGCCCTTGGACGCGTCAACATGGCAGACGGACGCGCCGGCGTTTGCCGCCGCGAGCGTTGCACCGCCGGTGTAGGCGAACAGATTGAGCACGTTGATCGGGCGGCCTGCGTGACGGATCATCTTGTCGATAAAATCCCAGTTGGCAGCCTGCTCGGGGAACAGACCGGTATGCTTGAAGCTCATCGGCTTGAGCTGGAACGTCAAATCGCCGTAGTGGATGGCCCACTGCTCGGGCAGCTTGCGGATTTCCCACTTGCCGCCGCCTGCGTTCGAGCGATGATAGATAGCGTTTGGCTTGTTCCAAACCTTACAGTCCTTGTCGCGCGGCCAGATAGCCTGCGGGTCGGGGCGCTGCAGAATCTGATTGCCCCATCGTTCAAATTTTTTTCACCGCCGCCGCAGTCGAGCACGGCGATAGTCCTTCCAATGATCTGCGATCCACATAAATATTCTCCATTACATTATATATAAGTAGTTGTTTACACAATAATTCAGTATCTATTCTACCACCAAATATGCACTAACGCAATGAAAAGCGATTAGAAATAAAAGATGTCAAGACAGCGTATTTTGGCGAATACAGCAAAACGGCTGCACCGCAAAGTACAGCCGTTCGAGCGGGAAAAGCGGTCAGAACCGTTCGCAGAAGCCTTCGCCGCCGTTTTGCAAGCGACTTTAGAGCCGTTGCGCGGCGCTCCTCAGGCTCGTCCGAGATACATACCGCATCGGTCAGCACCTGCCGCGCCTGATACGGCAGATCGAAGAATTGCTCCATTGCCCGCGGACTGTGTCCCATTTCCTGCATAAAATGAAAGGGAATCTCACCGGAGACCTGTTTTTTCCTGTCCTGTGCCATAATTGCACGCTCCTTTCGATTGCAGTATCTCCGAAGTTCGTGCTATAATACCATTATAAAATTAGTAATTAGGAATTAGTAATTGAGGGGAGAAGTTCACTTTCCATTCTCCATTCTCAATTTTCCATTATTGAGGGGTTTTTATGGATTTGCAGAAGAATAAGACGTATCGTTGTCAGATTACGGATTACACAGCGGACGGCACGGGGTTTGCGAAGATCGAAGGCCGGGCGGTATTTGTGCCGCGTACGGCAGTTGGCGATCAGTGCGATGTCCGCATTGTCAAGGTGACGAAAAATGTGGCGTTCGGCAGGGTAGAGAAGATTATTGTGCCGTCAGCACAGCGTACTGCGCCTGCATGTCCGGTGGCGGATAAGTGCGGCGGCTGCTGCTATCAGCACATCACCTACGGGGAAGAACTGCGTGCGAAGGAGAAAAAGGTGCGTGATGCGCTGACGCGCATTGGCGGTCAGGACGGCGCAAAGCTGCTCGGCATCACGGGTGCGCCGACGACTAAGCATTACCGCAACAAGGCGCAGTATCCGGTCGGACGGGACAAAGAAGGCAGCATCGTTACCGGCTTTTACCGTCCGCGCAGCCACGACATTGTGCCGGTGGAGAAATGCCTCATCCAGTCCGAGACGGCGGACAAGATTGCCGCCGTGGTGCGTGAATGGATGACGGAATTTTCGGTCATGCCGTACGATTATGAGAAAAAACGCGGTACGATTCGGCATATTTATGTTCGTGTGGGCGAAAAAAGCGGGGAGAGCCAGCTGACGCTCATTTCCGCGACGAAGAAAATGCCCAAACTGGATGTGCTGGTCGAGCGTCTGCGCGCGGCAGCGCCGTCGCTGACGGGTATTCTGCTCAACCACAACCAGCGCGACGACAACGTGATTCTGGGCGACCGGACGGATGTTCTCTGGGGTGAGCCGATGCTGGAGGACCGCCTGTGCGGGCACACGTTTTTGCTCTCGCCCGAGGCGTTTTATCAGGTCAACCACGCGCAGGCCGAGCGGCTGTATGCGTGTGCGGTGGACTACGCCGGTCTGACCGGCGAGGAGACCGTGCTTGACCTCTACTGCGGTGCGGGTACGATCACGCTGGCGCTGGCCGAGCACGCAAAGACTGCCATTGGCGTGGAAATCGTGCCGGAGGCCATCGAAAACGCCAAGCGCAACGCGCTCCGCAACGGCATGGAAAACACAGAGTTCTTCTGTGCGGATGCGGGTCAGGCAGCGCAGCGGCTGGCCAAGCGCGGTATTGATGTGCTGGTAGTCGATCCGCCGCGCAAGGGTCTGGACGCGACCGCGCGTGATGCGATCCTGAAGATGCAGCCGCCTAAGGTCGTGTACGTTTCGTGCGACCCGGCAACGCTTGCGCGCGATGTTGCGGAGCTGTGCGGCGCAGGGCTATACGCTCGAAAAGGCGCAGGCGTTCGATCATGTTCCCGAGAACTTTTCATGTGGAGACGGTAGTTCTTTTGTCCCACAAAAAAGCCGACAGTTATATCCACATTGATGTGGAGTTTGGAGAGGGCGAGGGCAAGATTCCGGTAGATAGTATTGCTAAAAGAGCCGAAGCGTACAAGCCCA
>ENA-OQIL01000476-OQIL01000476.1-human-gut-metagenome-genome-assembly--contig:-NODE-476-length-14440-cov-3.435618_pt1 | contig 14440 bp, 13 predicted proteins | sample MGYA00242583_ERZ504748 | MGnify/ENA primary metagenome ERZ504748 (study PRJEB26092, sample SAMD00036191) | human gut metagenome | host: Homo sapiens | study: EMG produced TPA metagenomics assembly of...
GGACACCATCGGCGTGATCACCAGCGACAAGACCATCTCCTCCAACCCAGGACTTGTGAAGAAGTTCGTACAGGCCACCAAGAAGGGCTACGAATACGCCTACTCGCACCCTGATGACGCCGCTGCGTACACGCGCGCCTGTGAGCAGGCAGAGCAGTTCGGGCACTCGCCTGCAAGAGAGTGCGGCTACCTGACCACGCATTCCGTGCTGCATCTGCTCGGCTACGACCACGAGCGCAATGACGAGGACACTCGCCTGATGCGCAGCAAGGAAGAGGACAACCTTGCGTTCCTCGGTCTGACGCGGGACTGAGCCATGAAAAAGAATATTCGAAAACTGAGCGAGAGCTTTCTGCACGCCTTCCGCGGTCTGCGGCTGTGCATCCATGACGAGCGCAACTTCCGCGTGCACATGACGGCGGCGTTCTACGTCATCCTGTTCGGCGTGTTCGGCGGCGTGAGCATGACCGAAGCGGCCATCCTGTGTATCTGCTTCGGCCTTACCATGGGCGCGGAGCTGCTGAATACCGCCATCGAGCGCCTGTGCGACAAGCAGGCGAGCGGGTATGACGGCATGGTACGCAACGCGAAGGATATCGCGGCGGCAGGTGTGTTTGTGTGCGCGGCAGCGTGCGTCGCGGTCGGCGCGTGTATCTTTATCGGAAACGGCGTGCTTGCGGCAGCCATCAAATTTTTGTGGTACAGGCTGTGGCTTGGCATGGCGGTTGTGGTCACCGTGCCGTTTGCGGTTTGGTTCGTTTTTCATTTTGGAAGAATTCAATAATAATGGAGAATGGAAAATGGAGAATTCGCGCAAGGATAGCTCGTCGCAGCGCGGACGGAACTCGCGCAAGAATAGCTCGTCGCAGCGCGGACGGAACTCGCGCAAGAATAGCGACATTTTCAATTTTCCATTCTCAATTCTCAATTACTGTACTGGAGATAAATAATGAGCAAGATTACAAAAACTGCGGTCGTATCCGTTGTAGGACGGCCGAACGTGGGCAAATCCACGCTGACAAACAAGCTGGTCGGCCAGAAGGTGGCTATCGTATCGAGCAAGCCGCAGACCACGCGCACGCGCATTACGGGCGTACTCAGCCGCGGTGAAACGCAGTATGTTCTGCTGGACACCCCGGGTCTGCACAAGCCGCGCTCCCGTCTGGGCGACTACATGTGCAAGGTGGTGACGGACACGGTTTCCGAGGTGGACGTTGCCGTTCTGGTGGTAGAGCCTATCCCGAACATCGGTCCTGCTGAGGAAAGCCTGATTGCACAGATCAAGCAGCATCACATGCCGGCGATCCTCGTTATCAATAAGATCGACACCGTCAAGAAGGAAGAGCTGCTCGCTGTCATTGCGACCTACGCGGCAGCACATGAGTTCGACGCGGTTGTGCCCATCTCGGCACGCACAGGCGAGGGTGTAGAGGAGCTGCTCACCGAAATCGACAAGTATGCGATCGAAGGCCCGCAGCTGTTCCCGGAGGACATGGTATCCGATCAGCCGGAGCGTCAGCTTGTCGCCGAGATTATCCGCGAGAAGATGCTGCGCCTGCTCGACCGCGAGGTTCCGCACGGTGTAGCCGTCGGCATTGAGCGCTGGAACGAGCGTGAGGACGGTCTGGTGGAGATCAACGCGGTTATCTACTGCGAGAAGGCCAGCCACAAGGGCATTATTATCGGCAAGCGCGGCGCGATGCTGAAAGAAATCGGCCAGCAGGCGCGCGCGGACATCGAGCGCATGCTGGATGCCAAGGTATTCCTTGAGCTGTGGGTCAAGGTCAAGGAGGGCTGGCGCAACAACCAGTACCAGATGCGCAACTTCGGCTACGAGGATCAGTAAATGGCCGAGGTCAAGCTGCGGGCACTCGGTCTGCGCGAGGTGGATTTCGGTGACTTTGACCGCTATCTGACCGCACTGACCGAGGACGGCCGCAGGATTGAAATCCTGTGCAAGAACGCGCGGCGCGGAAAAAAGCAAAATCCGGCGGCACGGCAGCTGTGCTACTCGGAGTTCATTCTGTCGGACAGAGGCGGTAGGTACACGTTAAGAGACGCCGACCTTGTGCACTCATTCTTCGCGCTGGCAGGCGATATCGAGAAGTACGCGCTGTCGTGCTACTTAAACGAGCTGACAACCGCTCTGACAGTGCCGGATTTCGACAATCCGGCACTGTGCCGCCTGCTGCTGTACGCGCTGTATGCACTCGAGGGCGGCAAACGTGACCCGGAGCTTGTCAAGGCGGCGTTCGAGTGGCGCATTATGGCCGAGAGCGGCTATGCGCCGGATTTAACCTCGTGCGGCGTGTGCGGCGAGGTGATAGAGGAACCCACCGGTGTGCTTTTCCGTTCGGGCGGGCACAGCCGCGGACGCAAAGTGCGCGGGGAGAGTCGGCGGTTATGCACAGCTTGTGGACAGTACCCTGCGGGCGATGCTTCATGTGCTGACAGCCGAGCCGAACAAGGTGTATGCGTTCGCACTCAGCGGACCCGCCAGAGAGCAGTTCTGCGGCATGGCCGAGGAGTATGTGAAGTACCACCTCGGACGCGGGTTTGAGAGTCTGCAGTTTTATCGGTCATTGCAGATGCCGATGAAGTAACAGCAGAAAGGAGCATCCTATGACGCACAAAGCAGTCTCCATGTGGAAGGTAACGAGAAATCTGATTCTTACAGACGTCTGTGTGATTGCCTTGTACTGGCTCATACCGAGCGCAAAGATGCTCGTGCTGCTGCTTAGTGTACTGTGCGCCATCGGATATATGCTGTGGCTGGGACGGTGCTTCCTGAACGACTGCAAGGCCAATCTGCCGAATGAGGACTATCAGCGCATTGCCGCCGAGTTCGGCTTTATCTGGTTCTGGAACCCCGGTCGGAGAGAACAGTGGCAGTACACCGCTAAGGAAAGCGGCGAGACCGGTGCAGCACTGCTGCGCATCTGGCGCGGGAATATGGTGCTTGTCATCGTGTTGCTGGCGGTCATGGCGGTACTGGTTTGGATGGGGTAAACGCAGTTATAAGATAATGCACAGCTATATCGCAGGGTGCGACGACCTCGGCGCACCCTGCGAAAGCGAATAAACAACAAGAAGATTTTACGGGAGTTTGAAATGAACAAATTAGGCGAAAAATCCCTTAAAACACTGGAATACTACGAAATACTGGAAAAACTGGCCGGACAGGCGGACATCCCAGGCGGCAAAAGGAGAAATTGCCGCGCGCTTCGCCCCCCTGGACGACCACGAGCAGGCCGAGCTGTGGCTGCAGCAGACCACGGACGCGAAGGACCTGATGGTTCGTCAGGGGCAGTCCTGCCTTTGGCGGCATCCGAGAGGTAGGCGCGATCCTGTCCCGCGCGGACCGCGGCGGCACGCTCAATCCGCGCGAGCTGCTGGCGGTGGCAAGCCTGCTGCAGACCGCGCGCCGTGCCCTGCTGTACGATGCCGAGCACGAAACCAAGACCACGCTCACGCCTGTTTTCGGTCTGCTCTCCGGCAACCGCGACCTGGAGGAATCCATCACGACCGCCATCATCTCCGAGGAGGAGATCGCGGACGGTGCGTCTCCCGAGCTGCTGAGCATCCGCCGAGAACTGCGCCGTGTGTCCGGTAAGGTGCGCGAAACGCTCAACCGCATGATCTCGGGCGAGCGCTCCAAGTACCTGCAGGAGAATATCATCACCCAGAGAAACGGCCGCTTCGTTGTGCCGGTCAAGGTGGAGCACCGCGGCGATGTGCCCGGTCTGGTGCACGATACCTCGTCCACCGGTGCAACCGTGTTCGTCGAGCCGCAGCAGGTCGTGGAAATCAACAACCAGATCAAGGTGCTCGAGGGCCGCGAGGAAAACGAGATCGAGCGCATTCTCGCGGAACTGTCATCGCGCGTGTCCATGTACAAGGGCGCCATCGAGCAGGACTACGATGCGCTGACCACGCTGGACTTTATCTTTGCGCGTGCCAAGCTGTCGTTTGACATGAACGCCTGTGCGCCTGTGCTTGTTGAGGACGGCAGCCGCTGCAAGCTGCTTCGCGCGCGCCATCCGCTGCTCGATAAGGACAAGGCCGTGCCGATCGACATCGCCATTGGCTATGATTACGACACGCTCGTCATCACCGGCCCGAACACCGGCGGCAGACGGTTTCGCTCAAAACCCTCGGTCTGCTGTCGCTCATGGCTGCCAGCGGCCTGCATATTCCGGCGAACGAGCAGTCGGAAATCGGCCTGTTTGAGCATGTTTACGCCGATATCGGTGACGAGCAGAGCATCGAGCAGAGCCTGTCCACGTTCTCCGCGCATATGAAGACCATCGTGTCCATCATGGACTGCTGCGGGCAGGGCGACCTCGTGCTGTTCGACGAATTGGGTGCGGGTACCGACCCGGTTGAGGGTGCGGCTCTGGCGGTTGCCGTTATCGGCTATGCCCGCCAGATGGGCGCCTGCGTGGCCGCTACGACCCACTATGCCGAACTGAAAACGTTCGCGCTGACCACGGACGGCGTTGAGAACGCCTCCTGCGAGTTTGACGTCAAATCCCTGCAGCCGACCTACCGTCTGCTGACCGGCATTCCGGGCAAATCGAATGCGTTCGCGATTGCGGCTCGTCTGGGTCTGCAGCCGACCATCATCGAGCGGGCGAAGGAGCAGGTCTCCACCGAGGACGCCCGCTTCGAGGACGTTCTGGCGGAACTGGAGCGCGAACGCCGCCGTGTCGAGCAGATGAAGGAAGAAGCGCAGCGCATGCGCTCTGCGGCGCAGTCCGAGCGCGACAAGATGCGCGCCGAGCGCGATGCTGCCGAGGACCGTGTGGACAAGATGATGGAGAGCGCCCGCGGACAGGCGGACAACATCCTCAAAAACGCCCGCATGACGGCGGAAACCGTGTTTGACGAGCTGGAAACGCTCAAAAAGAAGGCGCAGAAGAAGAACGCCGACCAGAACCTCGCGGCAGCCAAGGCGGCGCTGCGCGGTGTCATCACCCAAACCGAGAACGAACAGCGCCGCGGCATCCAGAAGCGCGTTGTCGAGGCTGACGAGATTCGTTCGGTGCAGAAGGGCGACCGTGTGCGCCTGCTCAACGTCGGCGGCGTCATTGCGACCGTGCTTGCTCCGGCGGACAGGGACGGCGGCGTACAGGTGCAGGCCGGCCCGATGAAGATGACGGTCAAGGAGAACGAGCTGCGCCTCGTCGAGGAGAAGAAGAACGCGCCTAAGCCCAAGCCGCAGCCGCGGCGTGACGCTCCGCGCAGAGAACTTAACATCCGTTCGGCGGAAAGCGAGGTTGATGTGCGCGGCATGAGCGCCGAGGAGGCTCTCTTTGAGGTGGACAACTTCCTGTCGCGCGCCATCATGGCCGGACTGCCGTCTGTCACGGTCATCCACGGCAAGGGAACCGGCGTGCTCCGCACGGCTGTGCAGCAGCATCTGCGGAAAAACAAGCGCGTCAAGAGCGTCCGCAGCGGTGTTTACGGCGAAGGAGAGCAGGGCGTAACAATCGTCGAATTGCGCTGAGGCAATCCTGCACAGTTCACGCATGGATTTCTTTTAATGAATTATGTGGTATTGCTCTAAAATACCTGTTTTAGGAATCGGAAACCGGCGAATAGGGCATAATGCCCTATAATCAGTACGTTTTTTGAAAATTCATTAAAAAGGCAAGGGCACATCTGGAAATAGTCCTTGACGAAAATGCAAAAAGCGATAGACTATATACAACGGATTTGAAGAAATAGGAGCGATGCAGATATGTATTCAAAGAGGTACAGGTTACCAATCAGGTAGGCTTATATGCCCGCCCGGCAACTTTTTTCATTCAGAAGGCAATGAGTTCAAGTCTACCATCCTGGTAGAGAAGGAAGAGCGCCGCGTAACGCGAAGAGCCTGCTCGGCATTCTGTCCCTGGGTATCACCAAGGGCACTACCATCAACCTGATCGCTGATGGCCCGGATGAGGAAGAGGCTGTTTCCGCACTGGTTGAGCTTATCACATCCAATTTTACTGACTAAGTTATCGCGTCCTGAGGGAAAAGCGCCGGTTGTTTTGATCGGCGCTTTTATTTTTGCAAATGACGATTGAGGGAAGGAGGGCAGTTCGCATGACAAGAGAACAGCTGAAGGATCGCGTGCGCAAGCTGCCCATGCAGCCCGGCGTTTACATGCACAAGGATAAGACCGGCAAGGTGATTTACGTCGGCAAGGCCAAGCTGCTGAAGAACCGTGTGTCCAACTACTTCCAGCCGCCCGAACGGCTGAACGCCAAGACGCGTCAGCTGGTCAGCCATATCGACGACTTCGATATCATCGTCACGGACAGCGAGTTTGAAGCGCTCGTGCTCGAAAACTCGATGATAAAGAAGTACAAGCCGAAGTACAACATTCTGCTCAAGGACGACAAAGGCTATCCCTATGTGCGGCTGGACACTACGCTGCCCTACCCGGATTTCAAAATTGTCTCCAAGCCTGCACATGACGGAGCACGGTACTTTGGTCCGTACATGGGCCGCGGCGCCGCAAGACGAGCGATTGATACGATTGGTGAAGCACTGCACCTGAAAAGCTGTGCGCGTTCCTTCCCGCGGGACATCGGCAAGGACCGTCCATGCCTGAATCTGCACCTTGGCCGCTGCTGCGCGCCGTGCACCGGCAAGGTCAGTCCGGAGGAGTATCACGCGCTGATCGAACAGGCGATCTCGCTGTTCGAGGGCGACGCAAAAAAACTCGAGCGTGAGCTGACCGAGAAGATGAACGAAGCGGCCGAGGAACTGCAGTTCGAGCGTGCCGCCGTCCTGCGCGACCGTCTGCGTGCCATCCAGAAGCTGGGCACCAGGCAGCATGTTGTCGCGGGTGCGTTCGCGGAACTGGATGTTATCGCCTTTGTGCAGGGACAGACCCGCGCGTGTGTCTGCGTGCTGCATTACAGCGGCGGCACGCTGCAGGATAAGGAATACACGTTCTTCCACGTCACCGAGAGCGACCCTGCCGAGGTGCTTTCCTCGTTCATCAAGCAGTATTACGCGCAGCGCAATGCGGTGGCGAAAACCGTTTTGCTCTCGCATGAAATCGAGGAGCAGGACGCCGTGGGTGAGTACCTTTCATCCATCGCAGAGTGCAAGGTGGAGCTTGCCGTGCCGCAGCGCGGCGAACGCCGGGTGCTGACCCGCCTCGCGGAGAAAAACGCCTTCGAGGAGATCGAACGCAGAGAGAAGCAGTCTGAGAGACGGCATAAATCGCTTGAACTGCTGCAGAATGTCACCGGTATGGCGGCATTGCCGCTCCGGCTGGAAGCCTACGACATTTCCAACTTCGCCGGACAGGATACGGTCGGCTCGATGATCGTGTTTGTCGAGGGTCAGCCGAAAAAGAGCGACTACCGCAAGTTTAAGATTGCGTGTGCTGCCAACGGACAGGACGACTATGCCTCCATGCGTGAAATGCTCACGCGCCGCGTGCAGCGCTATGTGGACGGCGACGAGAAGTTTGCGCCGCTGCCGAATGCGTTCATGATCGACGGCGGTCTGGGTCATGTGCATGTCTGTAAGGAGGTGCTTGACTCGTTCGGGCTGTCGGTTCCGTGCTTCGGCATGGTCAAGGACGACCGCCACCGTACCCGTGCCCTCGTTGCACCGGACGGCCGTGAGTTCGGCATCTCGGCGACTCCGGCGCTGTTTGCGCTCATCGGCCGTATGCAGGAGGAGGTCCACCGGTTCGCCATCGAGTATAACCGCAAGCTGGGCGGCAAAAAGGTGCGCGGCTCCACACTGGATAAAATCCCGGGCGTGGGCGATAAGCGCAGAACCGACCTGCTCAAGCACTTCGGCAGCATTGAGAATATCAAGCAGGCGTCCGAGCAGGAGCTGGCAAGGATTCTGCCGAGGAATGCCGCGCAGAGCGTTTACGAATTTTTTCATCAGGATTCATAAATAGTATGAAACCGCATGATGTATCTGGGTTTCCATAGGGCGGGGTGCTCTCATCCCGCCCTACACGATAGAGTGATGTTATTGTTAAAAAATTTCAGCAGGAGGCTACCATGAGAGTTGTATCCGGAACTGCGCGGGGCTGTAAATTGCAGCCCGTGCCCGGCATGAACACCCGCCCGACCACCGATCGGGTAAAAGAAAACGTATTCAATCTGATACAGGATCATGTGCGCGGTGCCGAGGTGCTCGACCTGTTTGCGGGCACCGGTCAGCTTGGCATTGAGGCGCTCTCGCGCGGCGCTGCGCACTGCGATTTTGTCGAGCACAACAAGGCAGCTTACGGCATCGTGAGCAAAAACGTCGAAAGTGCGCGTGTGAAGGATAAGGCGGCGCTCCACCGCACGGAGGCAGCGGAATTTGTTTCCAAAGCAGGCAGGGAACGGTACGACGTGATCTTTCTGGATCCTCCGTACGGCGGCGTGATCTTAGAAAATGCGCTGAAACAGATAGAAACGTTTGACATTCTCTCTGTAAATGGTATAATAATATGCGAAAGTGCAGTAGAGGACAGCTTCTCTCACGGCTTCGCAGTCGTGCGGGAACGCCGCTACGGCGCTACCATGATTACCATTCTGCAGCGGCAGAGTGGCGAAACGGAATGAAATAAATGAAAATTGCGATTTATCCGGGCAGCTTTGACCCTGTTACACTGGGACATCTGGATATCATCCGCCGTGCGTCGGTCATGTTTGACCGGCTGATCGTTGCGGTAATGCACAACCAGAACAAAAAACCCGCTTTTTCCGCCGAGGAACGTGTGGGATTCTTAAAGCGGACAACGGCTGACCTGCCGAACGTCGAGGTGGAATCCTTCGGCGGCCTGCTGGCAGACTACGCCAAGCAGAAAAACGCATGCGCCATCGTAAAGGGTCTGCGTGCGGTTTCGGATTTTGAATACGAATTCCAAATGGCACTTGCCAACCGCAAGCTCAATCCTGAGCTGGATACCGTGTTTTTGATGACAAGTGCGGAATATATGTACCTCTCTTCCTCGATCGTGAAGGATATTGCGGTACACGGCGGCGGTGTCGCCGATTTTGTTCCCGAGGGGATTATGCAGGACATTGTGCGCCGAATTAGAAAGGGAGAGTAAAATGGCAACTTTAGAGGAACTCATTAACCGCATGTATGATATGGTGCAGGACGCAAAGGGCATTCCGCTGGCAGGCGAGAAGTGCATCGTAGAGCGTGACCACATGCTGGATATGCTGGACGAGCTGCGTGAGGCTCTGCCGAACGATCTGCAGCAGGCACAGGAAATTGTTGCAAAGCGCAGTGAGATGCTGGCATCCGGCAAGCGCGAGGCTGAGGCGATCCGCCGTCAGGCTGAGGAGGATGCACGCCAGATGGTCTCCGAGACCGAGATTGTCGTAGCGGCACGCCGCAAGGCCAAGGAAGTACAGGGCAATGCCGAGATTCAGGCTCGTGAGCTGCGCCGCGTGGCAAATGAGTACTGCGAGGATACCCTCAAGCGTACCGAGGAGGCAGTGGCTCTCGGTCTGGAGGAGGTCCGCAAGGCACGCCAGCGCTTCAAGAGCATCGCAAAGTAAAACCGAAATGCAGGCAGTCACCTTCGGGTGGCTGCTTTTTCGTGTTCTTTGCGGTACCGGCACAACGGGAATTTGTCGCTTGCGAAGCGAACGGAACTTGCCTGCCCGGCAGGGGCACAAGAGGGATGGACACCTAAGGTTTCCACCCCTCTTGTGAATCACCCCGTTTCCTCTTAGCGTCTGCTGCCACGAGAACTGAGACTATCGGGGGAACGGCAGAGGATTTTTTCTGCCGTAGGGGAGCACAGTGTGCTCCCATGTCGAGACCTGTTTGCAGTGTCAGATACCGTACTGCTACACATATCGGCAACTCTACGCTGGGTGCGGCATGACAGTGCCGCACAATTCGCTTACGCGTTGTCGCGGACGGCACCTGCGAATTTTGTTTGATAACAGCCGTCACCTTGTCTGCACCACCCCCTCACCCACTCCTCACCACCAACGCCGAAAAAGAGAACCTCACACCCACTTTGCGCCACCGGGCTGAAAAATGTCCGGCTGAAATTGCACAAAAATACACACTCTGTGGATAAGCTTTGGGATAACTCTCCACTTCGCAGTAAAATGCAGGAAAACACCGCATACGAACACAATCGAACAACTGTTCGTAAAAATTGCGAAAACTATAAAATTTGCAAGAAAAACGCCCGAATTTTTCGTGCAATAATGCAAAAAATATCTTGCAATCTATTCTCCGTACCGCTATAATAAAATCAAGGTGGAGAGTTGTGGGGTAAAGTGTCACAAATTCCACCAAAGCGGAAGGGCAGGTGTGAATGAGTGAAGGGCGAATACAAGCATTCCATAGACGCTAAGGGTCGTCTGGCAATGCCGGCCAAGCTGCGCGAGGAGCTCGGCGAGCACTTCACGGTCACCAAGGGCCTCGATGGCTGTCTGTCCGTTTATCCGGAAGCGGAATGGAAGCGTCTGGAGGACAAGATCCGCACGCTCGGTAACGGCGAAAAGGCAAGACGCGTCAAGCGCTACTACTTCGCCAATGCGTTCGATGCACAGCTCGACGCACAGGGCCGCATCCTCATTCCCGCAAACCTGCGTACCTTTGCGGAGCTGCAGAAGGATGTTACCGTGATCGGTCAGCTCGACCACGCGGAAATCTGGAACAGCGACAAGTGGCGCGCTTACAATGACGAGATCGACGCGGAAGTTGTTGCCGCGGACGTAGAAGATATTGATTTTTAACAAAAGGGCAGGGAACTATGGAATTTCATCATGTATCCATTTTGCTTGAGCCTTGCCTTGAGGCTCTGCAGATCAAGCCGGACGGCGTTTATGTGGACGCCACGACCGGCGGCGCCGGTCACTCGCTCCGCATTGCGGAGCGTTTGCATGATACCGGTCGTTTGATTTGCATTGACAGAGATGACGAAGCACTCGAAAACGCGAAGGACCGCCTCAAGGACGTATGGCAGCGTGTCACACCGGTCAAGAGCGACTTCCGCGATATCGACAAAGTGCTCGAGGGACAGGGACTGGCAGGTGCGGACGGCATTCTGTTCGACCTCGGCGTTTCCTCTCCACAGCTGGATCATGCCGAGCGCGGCTTTTCCTACATGCAGGATGCGCCGCTCGATATGCGCATGGATCGGCAGCAGAAGCTGACCGCGTATGATGTGGTGAACGGCTGGAGCCGCGAGGAGATCCGCCGCATTCTGTTTGAGTACGGCGAGGAGCGCTACGCACCGTTGATCGCAGCGGCGATCGAGCGCGAACGCGCAGACAAGCCGATCCAGACCACGTTGGAGCTTGTCCGTGTAATCAAGGGCGCCATGCCCGCGAAAGCGCTGCGGGAAAAGCAGCATCCGGCGAAGCGCAGCTTTCAGGCGATCCGCATTGCGGTAAACGATGAACTGGGCGCGGTGCGGGAAGCAATGGAAAAAGCCATCGACTGTCTCAATCCGGGTGGCAGACTGGCGGTCATCACCTTCCACAGCCTGGAGGACCGCATTGTCAAGGCGGCTTTTCAACAGGCGGCACAGGGCTGCACCTGTCCGAAGGACTTTCCGGTATGCATCTGCGGCAAAAAGCCGAAGGTTCGGCTGACGCCGCGCAAGCCGATCCTGCCGGATGAAAGGGAAATTGAGGAGAATCCGCGCGCCCGAAGCGCGAAGCTCCGGGTTTGTGAAAAAATCTAAACCGAAAAAGCAAATTCAAAAGAAAGGAAAGCGCAAGATGGCTTCTGGCAGGAACAACGCGGCAAGAAAATATGAAGATCAGGTTCCTGCACAGCGTGAGGTACAGCCGAAACGCCATCTGCAGGTAGCGGCAGCGCCGGTCAAGAAAAAGAAGCACCGCCGCAAGACTGCTGTGATGCAGGGCGTGTATCCGTGCATTTTTCTGGTGGCGATCACGGCGGCGTTTATTCTGTTCTGCCAGATGCAGCTGACCCAGCTTACCGCGGAAGCGAGTGAGCAGAGCGACCTGCTCAGCGAGCTGCAGTCGGAGAATGTTTCTCTGACGACCAAGCAGATGAACAGCATGAACATGGATGAGGTAGAGCAGTACGCCACAGACACGCTCGGAATGGTCAAGATGGACAATTCGCAGATCGAATATGTGGAGCTGACCAATCCGGATCTTGTCACCGTTGCAGACGACAGCATGACGCTGCACGGTCTGTGGAGCGCACTGGCAGCGCGCTTTTCCGCACTTGTGGAATATATCCGATAAGCAGTTGAATACAATGCGTACAGGGGAGTGAGAGGTGGATAACTTCTGACTCCTTACGCTTTTTCAGGAACAATATGGAGGCTGACTAAATGGCAGTTAAGGGACCCAACCATCAAATGCGCACGCGTATCCGCGGACTGACCGTGCTGTTTGCACTGATCGGTTTCGGGCTGGTAGGCGTGCGGCTGCTGTATATGCAGGTATTCAATCACGATTTCTATGTGCAGCAGGCGACAGCGCTGCAGACGCGCGACACGTTCATCACGCCCAACCGCGGCAAGATCTACGACGCGAACATGCAGGTTCTGGCTGAATCCGCCGCTGTAGAGCGCATTACGGTCGATCCGAAGGCCGTTGTGGACGAGAGCAAGGTCAAGAAGGGCATCACGGCGGAAAGTCAGCAGCAGACGCTTGCGACCATCCTGTCCGAAACGCTGGATGTGGATTACGATACCGTGATGGAGAAGCTCCGGAAGACGAACTCGCAGTACGAAATTATCGCGCAGAAGGTCGATAAGGACGTATCCAAGGAACTGGATGAGAAACTCGAAGCGGCAGACTGCACCGGCGTCTACTCTGAGCCGGATACCAAGCGGTACTATCAGCACGGCGCTTTCCTGTCTGCGGTTCTGGGATACGTCGGGAGCGACAACAACGGCGCGTACGGCCTGGAATCCGAGTATAACGACGAGCTTTCCGGCACGGCGGGCCGTCTGGTGCGCGTGCAGAACCAGCAGAACAAGGACATTATGCCGGAAACCCAGCAGTACATTCCGGCGACCGACGGCAACTCTCTTGTGCTGACGATCGACAGCGATATCCAGAACTATCTGGAAAAGCACCTCGAGACCGCACTTGCCGACAATCCGGAGGCGCGAGACGGCGTTTCCGGCATCGTCATGGACGTCAAGACTGGTGAGGTGCTCGCCATGGCGAACCTGCCGGACTTTGACCCGAACGATGCCTACAAGCTGACGAGCGACAAGTATATCAACGAACTCAAGGAAAATGTTGCGAAAATCCTCAAGGAAGAGAACGTAAAGGTCGAAATTCCGGATGCCTGGTATGAGAAGGGCGGTCTGGACAATCTGCCGGAGGCGATTCATGACAATTCTGATCTGGTGGATGAGCTGGGCAGCGCCCGCGTCAATATCCTGATGAAAACCTGGCGCAATCCGGTTATCGCGGATAACTACGAGCCGGGTTCCACCTTCAAGCTGATGACGGTCTCCACCGCGTATGATCTGGGTGCTACCCATGCCGAGGACACCTACTACTGCGGCGGCTCCCTGCAGGTGGAGAACTGGGAGATCAAGTGTGCAAACACAAGCGGCCACGGCATGCAGACGCTGACCGAAGCCTTGATGAATTCCTGCAACGTAGCGATGATGCAGATTGCCCAGAGCGTCGGCATGGATCGGTTTTACAACTTTTACAAGGCGTTCGGCCTGACCGAGCCGACCGGCATCGACCTTCCGGGTGAGGGCAAGGGCCAGTTCCACAAGTTGGATGTTGCCAGTGACTGGAACGAAGTCGCACTGGCGACCGCATCGTTCGGTCAGCGCTTCACGGTAACGCCGATTCAGATGCTGAACATGGTCTGCGCGATCGTGGACGACGGCAAGCTGAAAAAGCCGTATGTTGTCAAGGAAGTGCTGGGCGGAGACGGTTCGGTCAAGTCTACGAACGAGACCGAGGTGGTCCGTCAGGTCATTTCCGAGGATACCTCCGCTTACATGCGCGAGGCGATGGAGCAGGTTGTTGCAAACGGCACCGGCAAGAACGCGTATGTGCCCGGCTACCGCGTCGGCGGCAAGACTGCGACCTCCGAGATTCAGCCCGAATACGACAGTGACGGCAAGGTGCTCGATACCGAGGACCGCTACACGGCCTCCTTCATCGGCGTAGCGCCGATGGACGACCCGCAGATCGCGGTTCTGGTCGCCATCAACGACCTGCCGGAATCCGCAACGCATACCGGCGGTACGATTGCCGCTCCGGTTGTCGGCCGCATCATGGAGGATGTGCTGCCGTATATCGGCATTACGCCGGTCTATGACGACAGCGAGAGCGACCGCCGCGAGCTGACCGTGCCGAGTGTATCCGGCAAGACGCGCGACGATGCGATTTCCACGCTGTCCGACGCAGGCTTTGACTGCATCATCAAGGCGACGGCGATACCGTCACCGATCAGGTGCCGAATGCAGGCATGCGCATTGCGGCCA
>ENA-OQIL01000480-OQIL01000480.1-human-gut-metagenome-genome-assembly--contig:-NODE-480-length-14355-cov-2.845867_pt1 | contig 14355 bp, 17 predicted proteins | sample MGYA00242583_ERZ504748 | MGnify/ENA primary metagenome ERZ504748 (study PRJEB26092, sample SAMD00036191) | human gut metagenome | host: Homo sapiens | study: EMG produced TPA metagenomics assembly of...
GAACAGGTTGCGAAAGACACGGAAGAAAAAAATCCTCTGCCGTTTCCCATGTCGAAGCGGTCACATATAGGAAATCTGCGCCAGATTAGGAAGCAAGGGAAAGGTAGGAGTTCAAAGAGGAATGGGAAACCGCAGGTGTCCCTTCCTTTTTGCCCCCTGCGGCGGGTGCCGCGACGCTCCCGCCGTCCGCAGACGGCGAATCCCCCACCGCTGAATCTCAGCGAAAAAACGCTCCGCCCGTTAGGGCGAACCCGCCTGCGGCAGTTCGTGTGCCCCGGTCAGCCGATGCAGAAAAAGGAGCCGCCCGTTAGGGGCGAACCCGCCTGCGGCAGTTCGTGTGCCCCGGTCAGCCGATGCAGAAAAAGAAGCCGCCCGTTAGGGGCGAACCCGCCTGCGGCAGTTCGTGTGCCCCGGTCAGCCGGTGCAGAAAAAGGAGCCGCCCGTTAGGGGCGAACCCGCCTGCGGCAGTTCGCGCACCCCGCAGGGCGGTGCAGAAAAATTTCAGCAAAGGCTATTGACAAATCTGTATGTTTGTATTATTATCATAATACAATAAAACGAAAGGAGAGAGCTTATGCAATGGGAATTGCGGGGGGATCGTCCGATCTATCAACAGCTTGTGGAAAAGCTGACCGAGCAGATCGTCAGCGGACAGCTTGCGGCGGGTGAAAAGGTACCGCCGGTGCGCGAGCTGGCGGCTCAGGCGGGTGTCAACCCGAACACCATGCAGCGTGCGCTTGCGGAAATGGAGCGCGAGGGCCTGATGTTCACCAACCGCACGAGCGGACGCTATGTAACGGAGGACAGAGAAATGATTGGTAAGGTAAGAGAGCAGATCGCAGGAGAACGCATCACGGAGTTTCTGTCCGGCATGAGCCAGCTTGGCTTCACCGAGCAGGACATTGTGGCGCTTCTGAAGAAACGCAGTGGGGAGGAGAAGAACAATGGATAACAACGAACTGGTTATCTGTCAGGGTCTGACAAAAAACTACGGTAAAAAGACCGCGCTCAATAATCTGAATCTGACGCTCGGCCGCGGACAGTTTATCGGTCTGCTCGGCCCGAACGGCTCGGGCAAAACAACGACCATCAAGCTGCTGAACGGTCTGCTGCAGCCGACAAGCGGCTCGGTGCTCATTGACGGTCAGGCGCCGGGCACCTACACGCACAGCATCATCAGCTATCTGCCCGACAAAAACTATCTCAACGATGCGATGAAGGTCAACGACCTGATTTCGTTCTTTGCGGATTTTTACACGGATTTTGACCGCGTAAAGGCAACCGATATGCTGGATTCGCTGCAGATCGACCCGCTCAGCCGTCTGAAAACGCTCAGCAAGGGCAATCAGGAGAAGGTGCAGCTCATCCTCACCATGAGCCGCAAGGCGCAGCTGTATGTGCTCGATGAGCCGATCGCGGGTGTTGATCCGGCGGCGCGCGACTACATTCTGAGCACCATTCTCTCGAATTACAGCGAGGACGCGTCCGTTCTGCTGTCTACGCACCTCATCGCGGATGTGGAGCGTGTGCTCGATGAGGTCATTTTCCTCAAGGAAGGCGCGATGGTGCTGCACGATACGGTTGACCATATCCGCGAGGAACACGGAAAATCGGTTGACGCACTGTTCCGGGAGGTGTTTGCATGTTAAAGCTGCTGAAATATGAGTGGAAAGCCTGTGCGCGGACCTGTCTGCCGCTGTACGGCGTGCTGATTCTCATGTCGTTCGTCACGCACCTGCTGTACAGTATCCCGCAGAACAGCACGTTCGGCTTTATGCTGCCGGCCATCAGCTCCATGCTGTATATGGGCGTGATGATGGCGGCATTTGTGGTAACGGCTGTCATCCTCATCCAGCGGTTCTACAAAAACCTGCTCGGCAGTGAGGGCTACCTCATGTTCACCCTGCCGGTCACGGTTTCGCAGCACCTGTTCAGCAAGACTATCATCGCGGTGGTTATGATTGGTTTGAGCGGTCTGTCGGCGTTCCTCAGCATCGGCATTTTTGCCGATATGTCCTTCGGCACCCTGTTTGTCGATATGATAAAGGGTGTGGCGCGGAGCGGCGGCCTGCTGTTCGGGCTGGAGCTGCTCGTGCTGGCTGTCCTCGGCATTGCGGGCATGGCGCTGTTCGTCTATATGTGCATGGCGCTCGGCCATCTGGCGGGCAAGCACCGCCTGCTGATGTCGGTCGTGTGGTACGTTGTTCTTTCTACCGCACTGCAGGTTCTCCTGCTTATGGTGATGATGGGCGCGGGCAATGCCGTGCCGGAGCCGTTCGTAGACCTGATGAAAGTCTGGTGGAGCGGCATTACGCCGATGGGCGCGGCGCATCTGATGCTGCGGTGCTGCTGCGTGTTCGCACTCATCGGCGATGCGGTGTATTTCCTCGTTACGCGCTGGATTCTGGTGCATAAATTAAACCTTGAATAAACAGCAGGAGCACACCAAACGGTGTGCTCTTAGTTTGTCGGAAAAGTCCATATTCCCACAATTTTAAATAATTCGCGCGGCAGCGCGCATAAAAATAGAAATTTGCTTCGCAAATTTCGTAAAAAACCGGGAGCATGTATCTCGGTTTTTACACTTCTGGAGGGAGAAAGTTTCTGTAATAGGAACTTTCGGACGACTTTGGAACGGCCACGGTCCGTTCCTGCTTGTCGGCGAAACTGTAGTTTCGCGACAGCCTCGGAGCACACTGAAACGGTGTGCTCTTTTTGCTTGCTATCAGGGCGTATCTCTGGTATGATTAAAATAGTAAAGGGAGTGTGTCCTGTGAAATGTCAGCACTGTGGTATCCATTTTGACGATGAGGAACGCGTATGTCCGATGTGCGGCGCACGCGCGGGCAGCAAGGGCCGCATGACGAGACCCGCGCCGAAATGGCACGGCAAGCCGCGCGAGACCTACACCGAATATCATCCGACGATAGAGAACAGCAGCTCGGCGAAAACGGCGAAGAGCAAGGCGCGTCCCATCCAGGATAAGCCCAAGAAAAAACGCGCAAAGGGTGCGGTGATTGCGATAATTGTTATCGCTCTGCTGCAGTTTGTGCCGACGCTGATCGCGTTCGTGGTGGATGATCTGGTGCCGGAAATCGAGAGCAGCTTCGGAAATTCCCCCGCGCCGGATTACGATTCGGATTACAGCGCTGCTGACCTCAGTGCTGTCTTAGGCACGGACAGCGGCATGGTGATCGATAACAGCGACACTTTCCGTCTGCACTACGACCAGTCGAATGATGAATGGGGGATTCTGTATACCTCGGCGGACGGCGGCACGTTCAAGAGCACGGCCGACGCGTGGTGTCTGTACGACGACCCCAATGAGTATTACTATCCGGAGGCGTATCCGTCCGATCAGTACGATATGTACACGGTTGCATTCACGCTGTACGATACCGAGGCGGTAGGGAGCCTGCCGGATTGGTGTCAGTCCATAGCCGATAGCGGCGACGATATTTGGCTGAATTTGTATGTCAGCAAAACCGATGATACGCTGCTCATCGAGGATATGGACGGGATTGGCTTGTTCGGCACGACAGACCCGGTTCCGTATTATCGGGAACAGAATATGTGATTTTGTAAAAAAGCGTGAAAAACAACAGCCCCGGTTCTGTCACTTGACAAAACCGGGGCGCCGCGCTGTAATATAGCTGCAAACGGCGGCTCGCTGCACCGAGCCGCCGTTCCCAATAGCTGAAGTATTTGAGGAAATGCCGCTCCGGTCTACGGGGCGGATTTTTGTGTTTTACGGGAGAATTTTGTGCATATGCAAAAGAAAAGGGCAGACCCAATGAGTGAGATGATTCAGTGCCGGAGATGCGACCACAAATAAATTGAAATTGATGATGAAAAATGGAGAATTACCGCTTTCCGGAAATTCTCGCAATGGTTTCCGCCACATTTTCCTGATGCACCTCGGCGGGCTTGAACCGCACGGCTGCAAAAATTGAGGTTGATCAGCGGACCCAGTCCGACGGCGGAAATAATGGTGCCGACACCGACCGGACCGCCGAGAAAAAAGCCGATGACCGTTACGAGCACATCCACGACCGCGCGGCACACGCCGGCCGACCGCCCGAACTTACGCGCGAGCGCGACCATCAGCGCGTCACGGGGGCCGCTGCCGAGCGCACTTTTCATGTACAGCCAGGTGCCGAGCGCAAGCAGCTCCAGACCGCCGATGAGCATGGCAATGCCGCTCACCAATCCGTGCATCTGCGGGATGAGGTGCGCCGCCTGAATCGCGTCGATTATAACCGCGCAGCCCGCAATGTTGATGATCGTGCCTAAGCCGAAGCTCTCACCGAAGAGCACGGCCGTGAGGATGGCTGCCGCGCCTGCGATAGCGGACGCCGTACCATAGGTCATGCCGGTTCGCAGCGACATGCCTTGCTGCAGCACACTCCACGGCTCGAGTCCGACATTTGCCTGCAGCATCATCGCAATGCCGATCGAACTGACCGCAACACCCAGAATCAGCCAGAACAACCGGCGTATGTAATTTTGAACCATAAGAGCAACCTCCTGCTATCAGACTAAAGTGAAGTAAAGTAAAACGGCAAAATCGGAAGAATTTCGCTCCGGTTTTGCCGTTTGAGTTTTGATTTTGTTATTCCGAAGCGGAATTGCTGTCGTCCTTTTTAATCTGGGAAAGATAGCGGTACACACTGGCCTGCGAGCAGTGCAGCGCGTCAGCCACATCCTTGACCGCGCCTTTCAGCAGGAAAATGCCGCCGCTTTCGAGCGAGGCGATGATCTGCATGCGTTCATCGGGCGTGAGCCGGTCGGCGGTCACGCCGAGGCGGATGAGTTCGCGGCCGACCGCATCGCCTGCCACCGCGTCGATCGAGTTGTGGAAGCTCTCGGTCGTTGCCGGAACCGCTCGCGGGAACGGATCACCGGGTTCGGCCTGCTGCGGTGCGATATGGTCATCGATAAAAATATCCGGATGACACAGCCGCAGCACGTTTTTCGCTAGGCGGCCAGATACCGGCTGTCGTCAAAGTTGATTGCACAGCATGCCGACCAGCTTGCCGTTGTGCTTGATGAACATTGTGCTCGAGCGCAGCGTCTTGCCCTCGGCAGAGAGGCCGCAGTAGTGCAGACGGTAATCCTGCGTTTCGTAGCTTTTGTCCATCAGGATTTTGAGCGCCACATTGGTAAGCGGTGCGCCGATCTCCCGGCCGCTGATGTGATTGTTGGCGATGGCTACTATGGAGCGGTTTTTGTCGGTCATATCATGCAGAGCAACCTCATAATCCGGTCCAAGTGCCTGTCCGAGAAATTCTGTCAGCTTGATGTAGTGCTGCAACAGCGGATTAGCCATTTGCCCACCCCGTTTCAAAGAATTTTCTTTGCAGTGCCTTTGATTGCATGGCATTGCCTTTTTATTGGTTTACTCTAATATTATTATAGCTTAACAATAATAAGTTTGTCAAAAAATAAGCGCAGATAATTTCTCACAACAAAAATAAAAAGTTATTATGCAAAATAACTAAAATGAGGATAAAGTGCATAAAAAACATTGCGAGAAACCAGTAAACCATACAAAACTTGTTAAAAATAATTGACAAGGCGTAAAAACCATGTTAAATTTATATCAAGGAATGAGACACAGACTGATAAAAAATTACAAAACTGCAGAAAGAGGAATGCAAAGAGATGAGGAGTAGAGAAAGGGAGACTGCCATGAATTCTGATTTTCGAGACAAGCTCTCCAACGCCGCAACAGCGGTTGAGATCACCCTTGGCATGGTGATCCTGATCGCGTGCATTGTGTCCGGCATCGGCATGGTCGCCATGACCGATATGAACAAGCTGTTCGGTGATCCGGCGTATCTGCAGGCGCGCATGAGCTCGGCCTGCCTGATCATCATCGGCATCGAGCTGATCAAGATGATCACCAGCTACACCATCGACTCGGTGGTTGACGTTATGCTCCTCGCCATCGCGCGTCAGATGATCGTCGAGCATACCTCGCCGATCGAGAACCTGATCGCCGTGCTGTCGATCGGCATCCTGTTCGTAATCCGGAAGTATCTGTATATTTCGCGTCTGGACCGCCGCCGCAGCAAGAAGGAGATCGAGGAGGACATCCGCGCAGAGGTTCTCGGCGTGGAGAACTGTAACGAGCCGAAAAAGCCGGAACCGCCCGAGATTGGCTCATTGATTTGACATAAGGAAAATGCATATCACCTGAAAACCGCAGCGCCCTGAGAGGGCGCTGCGGTTTTTTTGCACGCTTTATTGATTGCTGGAAGTGTCTTCCGGCAGTGAGATTTCTTGGGTCAGATCAATATGGCTTTCTTCGACGGGATTTGGAATATCAGGATGACCAGTATAATAGGCCTGAGATAGCGTACTGTACAGTTCGCTACAGCTTGCACAGATATTTCTATAAAACGCACTAGATGTTTTAACAGGCTGAGCAATAAAAGGTTCATCAATAAATTGGTCGTTAAATAGAGTAACGCGAACTTTCAGGGATTTGCATGCTTCGGAATCTGACAGGCCACTGCCAACACCGATGATGGCGCCAATACCGCCTGCGAGGATATCGCCGACAATAGCACGACCGACAGGACTACCATTTTGCATAGAGGTCATATCACTGAGCACAGATACATCCTTTATTTGAGAAAAGGAAAAAGTCAGGGTTGATTTCATATTTTCCATTAATACACAGATTTTTTGATGCGTGTCGTCAAAATGCCATCTTCTCCACTGTCTCGTACATGTAAATCCATCAGGATATTTTGAAGGAGTTAAGTTTTTCTGTTCTTCCTTAGCATTTTCATTTATTGATTCAATCCAAAATTTGATTAGTAAAATTGATAATCCTATAATAAGGATGGAGAAAACAATTGCCATAATTACAGTTTGGTTCATCACTTCAGCTCCGTTTCTTTTCTGATAGTATACCACATAACACTACACTTGTAAACCTTTGTAATATACAAACACTACAAATAATCGGGTAGAATAATACAGAGGTATGATGATTATGGATAAAGAAGAAAAGTTTATTATTCGCGCAAAAAAGAGCTATGGAGAGACCTCGGTTGTGTCCTGCCGGATGCCGAATGAGGTGTTAAAACAGCTTGATCGCGTTGCCGCACGCACCGGACGCACACGCAATGAGCTGATCCTAAAGTGCGTGGAATTCGCACTCGACAAGCTGGAAATCGTGGACGAGCCTTAAATTATCTAAATAATAACACCGGCGCAGACTGTTATGGTCTGCGCCGGTGTTTCGTTTTGCGGTGATTGTTTTTTTACGCCCCCAAAAACGCATCTGCAGGCGCAGCCGGTCGGCAATCATCGAGATAAATTCGCTATTGGTGGGTTTGCCCTTGACGCCCGAGACCGTGTAGCCGAAGTAATTCTGCAGGGTTTCGATGTCGCCGCGATCCCATGCGACCTCGATCGCGTGCCGGATGGCGCGCTCCACGCGGGAGGAGGTCGTCTTGAACTTTTTGGCAATCGACGGATACAGCACCTTGGTGATGGCGCTGACCGACTCGATATCCTCGACTGCCATCATGATGGCCTCGCGCAGATACTGGTAACCCTTGATGTGCGCCGGCACGCCCACCTGATGAATCACCTCGGTCACGCGGAGCTCAAGCGCCATGCTTTCCTCGGCCTTGACCGCGCGCAGCTGACCGGTCCGCCACAGGCGAAGCCGTTCGCAGACCGCCTGCGGCTCCATCGGCTTGCGCAGGAACAGATCCACGCCGAGCGCCGCGCATTCCGCGCCGATCTGCGGGCTTGCAAACGCCGAGAATACCATTACCGCCGGATGCGGTCCGTCCTGCTCGTGCAGGCGGCTGAGCACGCTCATGCCGTCCATCACCGGCAGCATCAGTTCAATGATAAGTACATCCGGCCGCAGCTCATTGACTGCGGAAAGTGCCTTTTCACCGTTTTCCGCAATGCCGACCAGCTCAAAATCGTCCGCACTGTCCAGCACCGCCGACATACGCGCGCAAAATTCGGTGTCGTCGTCTGCAAGTAAAACTCTAATTTTCTCATCCATATGTCATAACCAGCTTTCCGATAAAGTTTATCTCTTTTTCTTGGCAATAGATTACCATATACTACCATAACTTGCAAGACCTTTTGTAAAAATATGGACGGAAAATTGCAGACAGAATTCGACAAAATCTGTCGATTTACCCGAAACGACCGGTCAGACCGACCGCTTTTGCAATTTCTACATATTTTCAAAATTCCCCGGAAATAGACAAAATAACAAGCAAAACTGCGGTTTTCGACAACAAAACAGTGGCGATTAACCCAAAGAAAGGGCGCACAATGTGCGCCCAAACGCAAGGTAAACCCATCACAAATTACGAACTGCTGATTCCTGATTGCTCATGAAATCTAACTCGCTTTGAGCATTTTCTCCATCGAAATTCCATACCCTTCCATCGGATTATCGACCAGCACATGCGTTACCGCGCCGATCAGCTTGCCGTTCTGCAGAATCGGACTGCCGCTCATGCCCTGCACGATGCCGCCGGTTTTCTCCGCAAGCTGCGAATCGGTCACGCGGAGCATCATGCTGCGCCCGTATTCGTCGTTCGCCGGATAGAGTTTGACGATCTGGACAGAATAACGCTGCACGCTGTCGCCGTCCACGTTGGACAGGATTTCCGCGTCACCGACTTTGATTTCGTCTGCCGACGCGACCGGCACGCACTGCAGCTCGCTGTACAGCGAATCGTCCGTCATGGTGCCGAAAATGCCGCTTTCTGTGTTCTGCGCCACGGTTCCGAGCGGTTTTTCGGTCGAAAATTCGCCCTGCAGCGAACCCGGTTCACCCGCCTTGCCGCGCTGCACGCTGCTCACCGTTGAGTGAATGATCGTGCCCTCCTGCAGCGGCAGCAGCACGCCGGTCTCGCTGTCGCAGATGCCGTGACCGAGCGAGCCGAACGCGCCGGTCTGCGGGTCAACGTAGGTCAGCGTGCCGATTCCTGCCAGACTGTCGCGCGCGAGCACGCCGATGCGGTACGCACCGGTTTTGTCCCTGCACGGCGTTACCGTGACGCTTTTCTCCGCGTCTCCGCGCTCAAGCGTCAGCTTGATCGGCTGTCCCGCCGAGAGCGCGACCTGCTTCTGCAGATCATCGTTCGAGTGCAGCGCGGTCTCACCGGCGCGGCACAGCACATCGCCCTCCTGCACGCCCGCCTCCTTCGCAGGGGAGCGCGTGCCGTCCGCGCCCTGTACCTCGGTCAGCTGCACGATCAGCACTGCCCTCCGCCTGCATTTTGATGCCGACCGTGTGCCCGATCGGGATGACCTCGGCGATTTTTTGCCGCCTGCGCGGAAATCTGTCTACCACAAACAGCAGGAACAGGGCGAGCGCTGTGCGATTTTGCGTGAATTTTTTTTGCATTTTTTTCACCTCCGCTATTACTATGCCGCGCGGAGCATGAAAACAACGCTGTGAACCTTTTCTATTCTGCCGGACATTTGGCGGCACGGAAATTCTCTGGGCGCGGAAAGGTTTTCCGGGAACGCAAAACGGCAGTTTCTCTGCGAAAAATGAGAGAAACTGCCGCAATTAGCAATCATTTATTCTGCTTTTGCAGGTGCACGATGACCGAGGAACGATGCTACCGCACGGGCGAGCACGCCGCCGACCGCACAGCCGACGATAATTTCGATCAGACCCTGCACGCCGACCAGTGCAACCACGAAGGACAGCGGGTTAGCCACGCCGAGAGAGGCAACGCGCTCCTGAATGTAGTCGGTCTTGTAGAACACCAGAACGATGTAACCCATGAAGAAAATGGTATTCAGCAACGGCGCGGACATCGCACCGACGAAATAGCTCCAGCTTTTCTTGCGGTCCATGCGGCGCAGCACGCGGAACAGCAGGCCGACACACCAGCCCATCAGCACGCGCATGACAACGCACAGAACGAAGGTGTTGATCGGGCTGATCTGGAAGAACATGCCGGTCATACCGCCGCCTGCAAGCGCATCCTTAAAGCTGACACAGCCGAATACGCCGCCGAGAATCGCACCGGCGGTCGGGCCCATGGTCATCGCGCCGACAGCGATCGGCACGGTCAGGAACGACATGTACAGCGGGCCGACCGGCACGCTGCCCAGACCCATCAGCTTCATCACGACCTCGATCGCCGCCAGCAGCGCCAGCTGCGCGAGATACCGTACATTGGTAGTTTTGTTATTCATTTGTAATTCCTCCTGCTGCCGTCCTGCTTTGACAGGTACAGCGCAATACAAAAATTGTGGTGGTCAGCGATAGAAATTCGCTGCCAAATCTCTTTCAACCCCGATTTTTCTTCCAAATCAGGTGCAGACCATCGAGCACAAGGCTTTCATCGTACTCGAACGGGATACGCAGATAGGGAGTGACGAGCGGCGCAAGCTCTCCGGTGAGCACCACATAGGGCGTTTCGCCGAGTGCTTCCGCAAAGCGTTCGACCATACCGTCCACGAGCGACGCCGCACCGTAAACCGCGCCGACGCGCATGGCATCGACCGTGTTCCGGGCGAGAATGCCCTCGTCCTTGGCGTCGATGGCGACCGCCGGAAGCTGCGCTGCCTGCTCGCGGAGCGCGAGCAGACTCAGCTGCACGCCCGCCGTGATGGCCGAGCCGACCAGCGCACCGGACCCATCGAGCGCGGTGAACGTGGTCGCGGTGCCGAGCGTAACTGCCACGCACGGCAGCTTTCCCTTTGCACGGGCGGCCACCGCAGCGGCTACGCGGTCCGAGCCGACCTGCCGCGGCTGCTCGGAGCGGATGTTGAGTCCGGTCTTGACGCCGCTTGATACCTCGATGACATCGCGGATGCCGAGCAGGCGCAGCGCACCCTCGAGCACGCCGACCATGCTTGGAACGACCGAGCTGACAATACCGCCGTGGATGCGGCGCACGTTCACGCCGTACAGCAAAAGCACCTGCTGCAGCTTGCAGGCGTAGTCGTCGCGCGTCAGCTTAGGCTCGGTTGCGATGGAGGCAGAGAAAACCTGTCCGTCCTCCTCATAGCCGCCGAGCAAAACGCGGCTGTTTCCTGCATTGACTGCAATCAGCATGGTGTGTCTCCTTTTCTGCATAGTTTACCACTATTATAAGACATTGAAAACCGTATTGCAAGGGGAGAGGTACACATTTCTGCCTTATTTCGGCAGCATGATCGGCGCGGCGAGCAGCGTCCACAGCGCCGCGTATTTCGGGCAGATCTGTCCTTGAACGTTGCCGAATTCATGCGAGTAATCCCACACGCGCAGCCGGAAATGCCGGTTGACCGTGCAGCCGACCACATATTCCGCGGCCGTGATGCATGCCGCGCCGCACAGGCAGCGGGAAAGCGGGTTTTCCTCGTGTACGCGCCGCCGCAGCCGCCGCAGACCGACCAGAACCGCACCGCCGGTCAGCGCCATGGTCCAGTGGGTGCGTCCGCGCCAGAGAAGCTCAAGCGCGGCGTAGCCGGCCGCGCCCAGCGCAAAGACGGCGGGAGTTGCAGTTTCATTTTCATCACCGCATTTATTTTGCCCGGAATGGCTGGATTTACGCAAGGGTGAGTAATTGAGAATGGAGAATGAGCGTGGGAGATTTGGCATTTTCCATTCTCAATTTTGGCATACGCGCAAAATAAAAAGGAGAGAGCACAGCGTTCTCTCCTTGAATACAGCAGAGGGATCAGTCCTCCCTTTTACCTTTTGTGTTGATATAAGCCTATCCGCCAATGCCTCCGTCGATTGGACGGAACTTTAAGCATTGGAAAAGGAGCAAGGTGGGGTTTAACCTTGCTCCTATCGGTCAGAATATGCTATTCAGTTCAACAAACTGGAATTTGTTTAACTTCTTAAATGCTTTTTCTTTACAAACATGGAAATTAACTCTGCTACAATTCCTAAGAGCAAATATCCCAACGCATATAAAATAAATGCTTTTTCTCCCATACTAAAGAACAACCATGTCCCAAGCAAAAAGAATAGCGCTGTGATAATTGGTAGTGTCCAAAATATTTTTATGTTCTTGCCGGCGTATGCTCCGGAACAAATTGCATAAATAGGATTCACTGCAAAAAACAGAATGAAACAAACTGCCATGCCGCCGTCACCTTTTATGAATGTAACCGCAAGCCATGGAAACACCAACATAATTACTGCTGTCGCTAATATCCAAGGTATAATTTTTTTCATGTAATCCACCCCTTAAGCAAATTTCGATTTTATATTTGATTATAAAATAGATGTCTGCTGTTTGCAATGTATATTTATAAGCTCATTTCCCATAAGTACACAATTCTGAAAAGGGAGAATTCTCTTGTATCATACAATATTTTTGTGCTTCTTTGAGGCATGAAAAGATGCCGAAGTTGTCTTCGGCATCTTTTTGGTATCCGGTATCGGTTATGTGCGTGATTTAGTGAAATCACCGGAGTTATACCCCATCAACACAAAGGGTAAAAGGGACGATCAGTCTTCCAGCTTGACACGAGCCTCAAGGTATTTTCTCCGCTCCTCGAAACCCGATCTGCCCAGAAGTGCAAACATATTCTTCTTATAATCCTCAACACCCGGCTGATTAAACGGATTTACGCCGAGCAGGTAGCCCGAAATGCCGCAGGCCTTCTCGAAAAAGTAGACCAGATAGCCGAAATGCCATGCATCCGTGCGGTCGACCTCAATGATGATATTGGGTGTGCCGCCGTCCATGTGGGCGATCAGCGTGCCCTCGTACGCCTTCTGGTTGACGTGCTGCACGGTCTGACCTGCCAGATAATTCAGGCCGTCGATATCCTCTTCGGTATGCTCGATGGTAATCTCGGAGCGCGGTTCCTTGACCCACAGCACGGTCTCGAACATGATGCGCGAGCCGTCCTGAATGAACTGACCGATGGAATGAAGGTCGGTGGAGAAATTCGCTGAGGTGACGAACAGACCCTTATGGTCCTTGCCCTCGGACTCATCGAACAGCTGCTTGAGCCATTCGCCGAGCATGACGAGCGACGGCTCGTAATTTACCATGATCTCCATGGATTTGCCCTTGAACAGCAGCAGATTGCGCAGTGCCGCATAGCGCGCGCAGTCGTGCAAGGAGCCCTGAGAATAGTTCTCGCGGGAGGCGGCAGCGCCCGCCATCACCGCGTCAATGTCCAGACCGGCTGCAGCCATCGGCAGCAGACCGACCGGCGTGAGCACCGAGAAACGGCCGCCGATGTTATCCGGCACAATAAAGGTCTCGTAGCCCTCGTCATCCGCCAGCTTTTTGAGCGCGCCGCGCTCCTTATCCGTCGTGGCGAAAATGCGCTCGCGCGCTCCCTCCTTGCCGTATTTGCTTTCGCACAGCTTTTTCAGCTCGCGGAAGGCGATGGCAGGCTCGGTGGTCGTGCCCGACTTCGAGATGATGTTGATGCAGAAATCGCGGTCACCGATCATCTTGATAATGTCGTTTAAGTAGGACGACGAAATGTTGTTGCCGGCAAAGTACACCTCCGGAATGCCCTCCGGACGGACCTGGTTGTAGAACTGACCGTTTACGAACTCGATGGCTGCCCGTGCCCCTAAATACGAGCCGCCGATGCCGATGACGATCAGCACATCGCAGGTCTGCTGAATCTTCTTTGCCGCCTGCTTGATGCGCGCAAACTCGTCCCGGTCATAATCCACCGGCAGATTCAGCCAGCCAAGAAAATCGTTTCCGGCGCCAGTGCCGTTCACGAGCGTGTCCTGCGCTGCCGCGACCTGCGCGGTGTAGTCCGCAATCTCGGCCTCGGTTCGGACAAATCGCCGGAGACCGGTCAGTTTCAGTTTAATTCCCATTACTGCATTTCCCCTTTTGTTATTTCCTCCAAGCCATTTGGCGGGATTTGCTCTCCCTCTCGTATCTAAGTATAGCATACTGACGGAAAAAATGGCAAGCATTTTGTTCAAACCTTACAAAACTTTATCACTCGACTGTTTCTGACAGGTAATTTTGCATTATGCAAACCGAAACAAGCCAACCAAAAAGCCGATTCCCATAGTAGAGAATCGGCAAAATTGTTAGTAAATTGGAAATTTGCGCAGATATCGCGTACATTTCGGCGGATATCGTTTGCCTTGTTGTCGAAATCGGTTGCGGCCTGCCAGATGAACTCGGCAATGCGGAGCATCTCCGGCGCACCGAAGCCGCGGGTGGTGACAGCGGGCGTGCCGATGCGCATGCCCGAGGTGACGAACGGACTTTCCGGGTCGTTCGGGATGGCATTCTTGTTGGCGGTGATGTACACCTCGTCCAGACGGCGCTGCAGCTCCTTGCCGGTCACGCCGGTCTTTCGCAGGTCGATGAGCATAAGGTGGTTGTCCGTGCCGCCGCTGACCAGATC
>ENA-OQIL01000483-OQIL01000483.1-human-gut-metagenome-genome-assembly--contig:-NODE-483-length-14295-cov-3.515104_pt1 | contig 14295 bp, 13 predicted proteins | sample MGYA00242583_ERZ504748 | MGnify/ENA primary metagenome ERZ504748 (study PRJEB26092, sample SAMD00036191) | human gut metagenome | host: Homo sapiens | study: EMG produced TPA metagenomics assembly of...
GCAGACATTGGCAGATGAAGCATATGGCAATGTAGCAGCAGGCACGGCTGTTACGGTTGATGCTGGCAAGGTAGCCACTCTGGCTGAAGTTAGCGGCACAGTATCTGATATTAAATTTGATGGCACGAATAAAAGTAAAATTACGGGTTTGAAATATACTAAGGGCACTAAAGTGTGCACTTATGATGGTACGAACTACACGGTAGCTTAATAATGCTTGCCTTCACCACCCCCCGCCCGTACCGCACCGTCTAACCACGGTGCGGTACGGTGTCCGTCGGTGGTGACCTGATTCATACCGCTGTAACGATGCGGAACGCAATAACGGTGCCTGCGTTCGGCTTGCGGACGGTATGGCGGGTCACAGCCCCTTAATGTTTAAGTGGCTGTGACCTGCCATGCGGTTTTTGTATGGCAGATTCTATTTGTAAAAAAATCATTTCAAACCAACCCAAACGAGGAGGAAACCAATGCTTTACATCGCCTATGCTGTATTATGGCTGTTACGGTTCGCATTGGGCGCATGCGTATTCAGCTTTCTCGGTGTGGTTGTATGGCGCCTGCCGCGCAGAGAGAGCGTGGTGAAGGGACGCAGTCACTGTCCGGTGTGCGGGCGCACGCTGTCGGCGGCGGAGCTGCTCCCGTGCCTGAGTTATCTCCTGCAGGGCGGCAAATGCCGCGGCTGCGGTGCAAAAATTCCCGCAAGGGATTTCTGGATCGAGGTGCTCGGCGGCTTGTGCTCCTGTGCCTGTGCATATGCCTTCGGCGGCGAGACCGCACAGGCGGCGCTGGCGTTCGTCGTGCTCGGTATTCTGACGGTCGTGGCGCTCATGGACATAGACACGCTTGAAATCTACGACCGGTTTCCGGCGCTGCTGTTTGTCTGCGGCATCGCTGCGCACATACTTATCCCCAGCCTGGGGATAAAATCGCGGCTGATCGGCTGCGTGATCGTCAGCGTGCCGATGCTGCTTCTGGCGCTCATCGTGCCCGGCGGCTTCGGCGGCGGTGATATCAAGCTGATGTTCGGCGCGGGCTTTTTTCTCGGCGCAAAGCTGACGGTCGTTGCCGCGTTCATCGGCATTCTGCTCGGCGGCGGCTTCGGCGCGCTGCTGCTCGCCCAAAAGAAGGCAAACCGGAAAAGCCAGTTCGCATTCGGTCCGTTTTTGTGCATCGGCATTGCGATCGCCATGTTTTTCGGAGAAACGATCGCGGACTGGTATATGGGATTATTGTAATGAATGGAGAGGAGGGTCAGCATGGCTGCATCCAACAACCGCAGGCTGACCGTCACGGTCAAACCGAACAGCGGTCACACGCTGTTCCGCTACACGGCAAAGGACATAGACGGAAAGGTAGTCCGCGGCGCAATGGAGGCTGCGGACTATGACACGTTGTATACCCAATTACTCGCTCAGGGGCTGTATCTGCAGAGTGCGACCCGCCGCGGTGCGGGCCGCAAGCCGCGCACGCTGCGTCCGCAGGAGTTGAGCGACCTGTGCCGTCAGCTGTCCACGCTGCTGGCTTCGGGTGTCAGTCTGGTGCGCGCGCTGACGATCATCTCGCAGGATGAGGGCATCAGCGCGGGTCTGCGCCGCATTTATGAGAATGTTCTGGGTGAGGTGCGGAAGGGCTCCAGCCTGTCCGCCGCACTCGAGGCGCAGCAGGTGTTCCCGACGCTCATGCTCGGCATGATCCGCGCAGGCGAGGGCAGCGGCAAGCTGGATCAGGTCGCGGAGCGGCTCGCCATCCATTACGAGAAGGCGCACCAGATGAACCAGCAGGTCAAGTCGGCGCTCATGTACCCGATGATCCTTGCAATTCTGGCGGTCGCGGTCGTTATCGTTATCGTAACCTTCGTGCTGCCGCAGTTCAGCGATCTGTTCTCCACAATGGATTCGCTGCCGGGCGTTACGCTGGCGCTGATGGCGTTTTCTAATTTTATGGTTACCAAATGGTATCTGATGCTACTGGGTGTCGCGGCAGTGGTCATGGTTATCCGCACGCTGCTGCGCATTCCGGCTGTCCGGCTGGAAATGGACCGGCGCAAGCTCAAAATGCCGGTTTTCGGTCCGCTCAATCAGGTTATCTGCACGGCGCGGTTCGCGCGAACCATCAGCAGCCTGTACTCGAGCGGTCTGCCGATCGTCACTGCGCTGCAGACCGCCCGTGATACCATCGGCAACGCCTACATCGTTTCTCAGTTTAATGACGTGCTTGTGCAGGTGCGTTCGGGCGTCAGCCTGTCCGCCGCCCTCGAGACCGTAGACGGCTTTCAGCGCAAGCTGTGCAGCAGCATCGCAGTTGGCGAGGAGACCGGCCGTCTGGACTCCATGCTGGATTCCATTGCGGATTCGATGGAGTACGATGCACAGCAGGCGAGCAAGCGCATGATGACCATTCTGGAGCCGATGCTGATCGTACTGATGGCGTTTGTGGTCGGCTTTATCATTATCGCGGTCATGTCGCCGATCATCGGCTCGTACAGCGCGATAGAGAGTTCGGGGAACGTATAACCCCCTCGGAAACGTGTAAACCTCACAAAGGGGAGAAATGAGAATGAACACAACCGTTTTGGCGCTGCAGGAGGAGCAGGTGCTTGTCGCGGTCGGCAAGTCCGGCGCGCAGCCTTCCGTGCAGGCGCTTTACAGTGCCCCCGCACACGGCGGCGGCATGGAAAACTGGGAGAAGGCGATAGGCGCACTCTGGCAGCAGCACAGGCTGCCGACCCGCGGCATCACGCTCGTCCTGCCGGATGAGGCGGTTACCACCAAGACGATCACCGCACCGAGCATGCCGGAAAACAAGCTGGAGGAGCTTGTGCGGCACGAAATGCGTCCGCGGGAGGATCAGCTTGTGGCGGCGGACTATGTGCCGCTCGGCACAGATGCCGAAGGCCGTCAGCAGCTGTTCTGCGCTGCCTGCCGCAAGGAAACGATGGAGGAATACCTTGCAATGACCGATCGGCTCGGTCTGCACCTGGAGAACGTTACCGTTACCATGGCAGGACGGCTCAAACTCCTGCATGCCATGCAGTCCATGCAGGGCAAGACCTGTATCTGGTTGTGCTTTGAGGGCAGCAGCGTGCTTTCTCTGCTGGTCGAGAACGGCGAGTACCGTTATTCCAGCCGCAGCCGTATTTTCAGTGAGCCGGGCACGGTGGATTTCGGCACCGAGATGACGAGAAACGTTTCCGGCACCATGCAGTTTCACACGGCAAGCCGCTCGGGCGGCACGCTGACCGATGTGTATTACGCCGGCTGCTCGGATGATGATTTCGAGGTGTGTCTGGCGGGTATCCGCGGTCTGGGTCTGGAAGTGAGCCGTCTGCCCGAATGCCGTGTGTTCCGCGCCTTGCCGAACGGCGAGCGGCTGAGCGACTGGCTCGGCTGCGCCGAGGCTTTGATTCGCACCGTGCTTCGTGCAAACAAGGAGCTGGATCTGCTCCGCAGCTATCGGCGTTTGTCCCGCGGCAGCAAAAAGCAGACCGGCCTGCTGCACAGCTTCTATACACCGATTGCGGTGTGTCTGGTGGTGTGCGCTGCAGTCTGGTGTGTGTTCCTGCGGATGAACAGCAGCCTGAGCCACAGAACCGACGACATCAACGACTGGCTGAACGATCCGACTGTGATCGAGCAGTACAACGAGGCTGCCGAAAAGCAGCAGCGCAATGACAATCTGGTGCAGGGACTGCAGCAGGTGCGCAATCTGACGGACGCGCTTGCCACCTATCCGCAGGTGGACAGCGCCCTGATGAGCAAGATCGGCGCGGCAGGCGGTGCTCAGGTCAGCATGGTGCTGACCGGCTACGATGCGGCCACCGGCGCGCTGCAGTTTGATGCACAGAGCGGCAGCGTTATCGACATTCCGAGCTATGTGCTCAAGCTGCAGAAAACCGGCCTGTTCCGCAAGGTGGACTACACCGGCTATACCTATGAGGACGGCGTGTACGTCCTCAGCCTGAACTGTATCCTGCTGGGAGAGGAGGCAGCCGAATGAACATCGTTGTAACCGAACGTGATAAAAAAGCTGCTCCGGCTGGTGGCCTGTCTGGCGATAATCGTCATTTTCGGCATGTATCTCATCCGTCCTGCGATGGAAAATCACGAAACGCTGCAGAACGAGTATGACGCCGCCGAACAGAAGCAGCAGGAATATCAGACGCAGATTGCCGCACTCGCGACGATTGACGACATTATCGCGCAGAATGAAGCCGCGCTGGACACGGCAAGCGAAAAATACTATAAGAGCGATCTGGAAACCCGTCAGATGGACGATATCATCACGGGTATCGCGCTCGAGAACGGGCTGTTTCCGCAGTCGCTGACGCTGACGGAAGCCGCTCCGGGTGCGGTCAGCGCGTATCTCACCGAGCAGGAAGCTGCACAGACGGACAGCAGTGCGGACACCTCATCCGATACGGAATCCGCGATTCGACCGACGATACATCGGCAGCGCCGGTGCAGCCGGTCAACTGCGTTTACATCGGCACTGCGACTATCTCGGCGCAGGGCGCCGTAACCCAGTGGCTGAACTTCCTCGATGAGGTAGAGCACAGGTACAAGGGTCTGCGCGTGACCAATTTCAGTATTGCAGACTATGATTATGTGGAGAACAACACGCAGGCGGTCAGCACCAATCTGATCACCGGCACGCTGGAGATCTATATGTGTGTCAGCGACAAGGAGGCAGACGCATGAAAACCAATTTGCGTATCGGCGAAGTGCTGATGGAGCGCAATTACATCACGCAGGAGCAGATGGAGCAGGCGCTCGCCTACCAGAAGGAGCATCGTGAAAAGCGAGTCGGTCAAATCCTGATCGAGCTGGGCTTTGTCACCGAGACGCAGGTGATCGAGGCGCTGGCTGCCCGTCTGGGACTGGAAATTGTGAGCATCGGACAGATGCAGGTCGATCTGACCGCTGTCCGCATGATTCCGCGCGAGCTGGCGGAAAAGCAGAACCTGCTTGCGGTCGGCTTTGCGGACAAGAGCCTCGAGGTCGTGACGAACGATCCGCTCAACTACTTTGCCTTTGAGGAAGTGCGCCAGCTGACCGGCTGTCAGGTGGTCATCCGCCTGAGTGAAATGGGTCCGCTGCAGAGCGCGATTCGCTACTATTACGCCGAGGTCGGCGCGCAGCAGGCGGCACAGACCGCCAACGAGGACTTTGCAGAGCGCAATGTGGAGATGCTGCAGGTCGAAGAGAGCGAAAGCGGCGATCCGGAAGCGCCGATCGTCAAGCTGCTCAACAGCCTGCTCGACCGTGCAATCAGCACCGGTGCGAGCGACGTGCATATCGAGCCGTTTGAGGGCAGCACGCGCGTGCGCATGCGTATCGACGGCACGATCGTCGATTATGTAACGCTGCAGCGCAGTGTGCATCAGCCGCTGATTGCGCGAATCAAGATCATGGCGAACCTCGATATTGCCGAGCGCCGTCTGCCGCAGGACGGTCATTTCCGTATCCGTGTGAGACAGAGCGAGTACGTCAACATCCGTGTATCGCTGCTGCCGACCGTGTTCGGAGAAAAGGCGGTGCTGCGAATTCTGGCAACGGCGGGTCAGGTCGATTACGCCGGCCACTTCGGCATGGATGACGAAAGCTATGCAAGGTTCCTGCCTATGCTCAACTCACCGAACGGTATTATTTATATCACCGGTCCTACCGGCTCGGGTAAGTCCACTACGCTGTACATGGTGCTCGAGTATCTGTCGCACCGGCAGGTGAATATCTCCACGGTTGAGGATCCGGTGGAGAAGAACGTGCCGAGCATCAACCAGACGCAGGTCAATCCGGTTGCCGGACTGACGTTTGAGTCCGGTCTGCGCGCACTGCTGCGTCAGGATCCGGATATCATCATGGTCGGTGAGACCCGTGACGGCGAAACCGCCGGTATTTCGGTTCGTGCGGCCATCACCGGTCATCTGGTGCTGAGTACGCTGCATACCAACGATGCGGTCTCGAGCATCGTCCGTCTGGCTGATATGGGCATCGACCACTATCTGATCGCAAACTCGCTGGTCGGTCTGGTCGCGCAGCGACTGATGCGCAAGGTGTGTCCGCACTGCGGCAGAGAGGTCGCAGTTACGCCGCAGGAGCAGGCGCTGCTCGGCAAGGATATCACGACCATCAAGCGCGGCACAGGCTGTACGCACTGCAACGGCACCGGCTACCGCGGCCGTATTGCCGTGCATGAGATCGTCACGATCGACCGCAATATCCGCCGCATGATCAGCCGCGGCGCCGAAACCGAGGAGATCGAGGCCTACGCGCGGGAGCAGCAGGGCATGCGCAGCCTGAAGGAAAAGGGTCTGGAGCTGGTAAAACAGGGTGTTACTACACCGGAGGAGCTGCTCAGGATCGCGTATTACGCATAACCGGAAACCGCTCTGTATCTTTTGATACAGAGCGGTTTTAACGATTATGAGCAGAATTACAGAACGAAATCCGCATAAATGAACTTATGTTCACTATTGATTGGCTCCCCGGAGCCGAAAACTTTTCCTTTACATTCTTATCTCAAGCGGGTATAATACCCATTGATGGATGGCATTCCGCAGAGCGGAAGCTATACCTTGTCACAACATGTTTTTCAAATTTTTCCGACAGTGATTTTACGTTGCGTCACACCACAGAAAGCGGGTGACAGCATGAACATTGGCATTGTTGGAGCAGGAAAAGTCGGCTTTTCCTTCGGCAGACTGCTTGCCGAAAAAGGCGTGCGGATATCCGGCTATTACAGCCGCAATTCCGACAGCGCAAGAGAAGCCGCAGAATTTACAAATTCCGGACACTATACCGACCTGGGAAAACTCATCGAAGATAGTGACGCGATTTTCATCACCGTTCCGGATAATGCGATCACCGAGGTGTATCGGCAGGTCGCAGAATTTGAAATTCAGGACAAGTATATATGTCATTGCAGCGGCGCCTGCACAGCCGAGGAAGCCTTTCCCGGTATTCACGCGCAGGGAGCCTATGCAATATCCATTCATCTGCTATTTCCGATCAGCAGCAAGTATAACTGCTGGCGGGAGCTGGCAGGTGCATTTTTTTGCGTCGAGGGTGACGCGCAGGCGGTCGAGGTCTTTGTACCGCTGCTGCGCGGACTGGGGCTGCAGGTGCAGACCATTTCGCCGGAGAGCAAGGCGCAGTACCACCTCAGCTGTGCACTGGCAAGCAACTTTGTCTGCGCACTTGTGCAGCGCAGCGCAGAGCTGCTGAGCGGCTGCGGATTCTCCCAAACGGACGCACTGCACGCGCTTGCGCCGCTCATGCGGAGCAATCTGGCGCATGTGATCGAGCACGGTGCCGTCTCAGCGCTGACCGGACCCATTGAGCGTGGCGACACGCAGACCGTGCAAAAGCATCTGTCGTGCCTGACGGAACGAGACGACCGGCAGCTTTACGCGCTGCTGGGACTCGAACAGGTCAAAATGGCACAGGAAAAACATCCTGAGCAGGATTACGGCACGCTTGCCGCCCTGCTGAACAGGGAAAAGGAGCAGAAAGAATGAAGAACACAGTGAGTACATTTCTCTCGATGAAGCAAAACGGCGAGCGCCTCACCGAGATTACCAGCTACGATTACACGACCGCCAAGCTGGTGGAAAAAGCGGGCATCAACGCCATTCTGGTGGGTGATTCGCTCGGCATGACCATGATGGGCTATGACACGACCCTGCCGGTTACGATGGAGGACATGATCCACCACAGTGCCTGCGTCGTGCGCGCGTGCGAGAACACCATGGTCATCATGGATATGCCGTTTATGAGCTATCAGGCGTCGGTTTCCGAAGCCGTGCGCAACGCAGGCCGGCTGATGAAGGAAGCGCGCGGACACGCGGTCAAGCTGGAGGGCGGCGCAGCCGTTGCTGAGCAGATTCGCGCGATTACAGACGCCGGTATTCCGGTGCAGGCACATATCGGCATGACGCCGCAGAGCGTCAACGTGTTCGGCGGCTTTAAGGTACAGGGCAAGGGCGAGGATGCGGCAAAGCGGCTGCTCGAGGATGCCTTCACCGTACAGGAGGCCGGTGCATTTTCGGTCGTGCTCGAGTGCGTACCGCCCAAGCTGGCGGCGCTCATCTCGAAAAAGCTGACCATCCCGACTATCGGTATCGGTGCGGGCGCAGGCTGTGACGGACAGGTATTGGTTTATCAGGATATGCTCGGCATGAATATGGACTTTACGCCCAAGTTCGCCAAGCAGTTCGACAATATCGGTGAGCGCATGGTGGACGCGTTCCGCGCTTACATGAACGAGGTGCAGAACGGCACGTTCCCGACCGAAAAGCAGAGCTTTGTCAAGTCTGACTGCAGTGATGAATATCTCGCCAAACTCGACGCTGAATTTTGAGAGAAACAGGAGCATATACAATGAAAATCGCAACAACCATCGCAGAAGTACGCGCACAGGTGCGCGAGTGGAAACAGCAGGGTCTGACCGTCGGTCTGGTGCCGACCATGGGCTATCTGCATGAAGGACACGCCAGTCTGGTCAAAACGTCCGTGCAGCAGTGCGACCGCACGGTAGCGTCCGTGTTCCTCAATCCGACCCAGTTCGGTCCGGGTGAGGATCTGGAGACCTATCCGCGTGATTTTGAGCACGACTGTGCGCTGCTGACCGAGTGCGGCTGTGACATGGTGTTCCATCCCGAGGTGTCCGAGATGTATCCGGACGGCTTTGCCACCTTTGTTGAGGTGCAGTCCGAAATGCCGCGCCAACTGTGCGGCAAGACCCGTCCGATTCATTTCCGCGGCGTGTGCACGGTCGTTTCCAAGCTGTTCAACATCGTAACGCCGGATAAGGCGTTCTTCGGTCAGAAGGACGCACAGCAGCTGGCGATCATCCGCCGTATGGTGCTCGACCTGTCCATGGGCATTGAGATTGTCGGCTGCCCGATCATCCGTGAGGCGGACGGTCTGGCGAAGTCCTCGCGCAATACCTATCTGAGCGCAGAGGAGCGCAAGGCGGCGCTTGTGCTGTCGCGCGCTGTAAAGCTCGGTCAGGATCTGGTACAGAACGGCGAGAAGAACGCGGATGCAATCGTCAATGCCATGCGTGCGCTTATCGAGCAGGAGCCGATCGCGCGTATTGATTACGTCTCCGCAGTGGACGGCCTGACCATGCTGCCGGTGCATGAGATCAACGGAGGCGAACTGGTCGCTATGGCGGTCTATATCGGCAAAACACGCCTGATCGACAACTTTTCGGTGGAGGGATAAGCCATGACAGTACAGATGCTCAAGGGTAAAATTCACCGTGCAACGGTCAAGCAGGCCGAGCTGAACTACGTCGGCTCGATCACGGTTGACGCCGACCTGCTGGATGCGGCCGGCATTTACGAATATGAGAAGGTTGCCATCGTGGATATTGAAAACGGCAACCGCTTTGAGACCTATACCATCGCCGGTGAGCGCGGCAGCGGTATGATCTGCCTGAACGGCGCCGCAGCACGCTGTGTCAGCGTCGGTGATAAGGTCATTCTGATGGCGTACGCGCAGCTGACGCCGGAGGAGGTCAAGAACGGCTATGCTCCGCAGGTCGTGTTCGTGGATGAGGAAAATAAGATCGTCCGCACCACCACCTATGAGAAGCATGGTCTGCTCAAGGATATGGCGTAATGAAAAAGGAGAACCCGGGTGGGTTCTCCTTTTTTGTTGGTGTCAAGGTGAGCGGTTTTGCAAGGTAGGAGGTAGGAGTTGATGGATAGGTGAAATCCGCAGGTGCCGTCCGTAATATCCAGACAAACGAGTTGCGCGACACGGGTATCCCTCAGGGGGACCTTCTCTTGCCCTTCGGGCAATTCACCTTGTGTCGCGCCTGCGGAGAGTAGCCGATATGTGTAGCAGTATGGAATCTGGCATTGCGTAGAGGGAAAGAAATGGGCGGCCAATGGCCGCCCCTACGGTAGAAAGAATCCTCTGCCGTTCCTTTATAGTCTCAGTTCTGCAAATTTCGCCGTGCTAAGAGGAAACGGGGAGATTCATAAGAGGGGTACGCACTCATTAAATCCGCGCACGGCGCGGGAAAAAGGTTTAGTGGCCTACGGGCAAACCTTAGGTGTCCATCCCTCTTATGCGCCCGCGCGGCGTCAGCGCACGTCCCCGCGCTCCGCAGAGCGCAATTCCCTGCTTGGATTAAGCGAAAACCTTCCCGCCCGGAAAGGGTGTATTGCTAACGCAACTCGTGTGTCCCGCAAAACCGGTGCCGAGTAAACCGGCAAATCAAAATTTTCGATTGAAGATTAAACCGACTCCATCTCCGCCGCAGAGGACTTGTCTGCGTTCTCTCGGAACAGCAGACCGAAAATGCGGCGCACCAGCGGACCGGCTGCAAAGAACTGCCACAGCAGCGCCATCGGGAAGTTCATAACGGTGGTCTGCACCCAGATTGCAAAGAACTGTGAGTTATGGCTGTCCTTGAACAGCAGGGTGGCAAAGAAGCTCATGCACGGGCACATCAGCCATACGGATGCGGCCGAGATAGCAAGCATAATGCTGGTCTGGCTGGCTTCGCGCGGATTGACAAGACGGAATGCAACCTTCATCGCCAGCTTGCCGACAAACACCAGCTCGAGCAGAATTGCGATAACAGTCATGATCGGCCACTCGTGGAACACTGCGAGAAATACCCAGTTCTGCATGGAACCGGTGTTCAGCACGATGTTGTACGCTACCATGCCGTATACCATGACAGAAGCCATGATAATGGTGTAAATAACGTCCTGAAATTTGTTTTTGGCATTTTGTTTTCTCCTTTTTGTGTATGTGAAATATTTTTGATAACGAATAGAAATGCAGCTGAACGCAAAAAATAGGACGAAGTAAACTTTCGTCTACTTCGTCCTATGGACTACTTCAACTACCATTAATTATAAATATCATACCATATTTTGTGGGTGTTCGTCAAGGCTAACTTCGTTCTTGACAATACTGTTCCCTGGGTGTATACTGTGTCTGTAAATGAGAACCCCCTCCCTTGGGGGAGGGGTGCAGATAGGAGATGCGATATGAAACAACGGTTTCGGGTGGGCGGCATGAGCTGCGCGGCCTGCTCCGCCCATGTGGAGAAAAGCGTCTCGGCGGTGCCGGGTGTCAGCGGCGTGCAGGTAAATCTGCTCGCCGGCAGCATGGCGGTCGAGTACGACGAAAACGCGTGCGACGCACAGACGATTATAAAGGCGGTCGAGTCCGGCGGCTACACGGCTGCGGTGGACGATGGCAGGCAGACCTCGGCTCCGGCGCAAAGCCCGCAGGCGGACGAGGCGCTGAAGGAAATGAAGACCCGCATTATCGTTTCGGCGGTGTTCATGGTCGTTTTGATGTACTTCTCGATGGGTGAGATGGTCGGGCTGCTGCTGCCGTCCTATGCGGCAGGTATGGACGGCATGTTCAATCTGGCGCTCACGGAGCTGATCCTCACGCTGCCGATTGTCATTATCAATCGCAAATATTATATCAACGGCTTCAAAACGCTGCTGCATCGTGCCCCGACTATGGACGCACTCATCGCCGTCGGCTCGGGTGCGGCGCTCGTGTACGGCATTTACGCGCTGATTCAAATCGCGCTCGCACCCACGCCGGAGGCAGCCCACAGCTTTATGCACGACCTGTATTTTGAGTCCGCAGGCATGATTTTGACGCTGGTAACGCTCGGCAAGTTCTTTGAAGCGCGTGCCAAGCGCAAGACCGGCGAAGCCATTGCGGCACTGATGGACCTGCGTCCGCAGACTGCCGAGGTCATCCGTGGCGGTCAGACCATGCAGCTGCCGATTGAGCAGGTACAGGTTGGCGATCTTGTTATCGTGCGCGGCGGTCAGTCCGTGCCGGTTGACGGCAAGATTACCGAGGGCAGCGCCTATCTGGACGAAAGCGCCATCACCGGTGAGAGCATGCCGGTCGAAAAGCACGTCGGCGATACCGTAATCGGCGCAACCGTATCCAAGAGCGGCTATGTTGTTATGAAGGCATTGCGTGTCGGCGACGATACGACCCTGAGCCAGATTATCCGTCTGGTAGAGGAGGCAGGCGCGTCCAAGGCGCCAATCGCCAGCTGGCGGATAAGGTGGCAGGCGTGTTTGTGCCGGTCGTTATGGGTATTGCGCTCGTGACGGCAATCATCTGGCTGCTGGCCGGCGAAACGCCGAGTTTTGCGCTCACACGCGCGATTTCGGTTCTGGTCATCTCGTGCCCGTGCGCACTGGGGACTGGCTACGCCGGTCGCTATCATGGTCGGCACAGGTGTCGGTGCGAAAAACGGCGTGCTGTTCCAGTCGGCGGAGGCGCTCGAGAATCTGCACAACGTAAACGCGGTCATCATGGACAAGACCGGTACCGTAACCGAGGACGTCCGGTCGTAACCGACGTAAAATCCTTCGGCGTGGAGTCCGGTGACCTGCTCTCGCTGGCACTGTCACTCGAGAGCCGCAGCGACCATCCGCTGGCGGACGCCATTGTGCGCTATGCACGCGAAAAGAATGCGCAGGAGCGTTCGGTCACCGACTTTGAGATGATAGAGGGACAGGGTATCCGCGCAACTGTGGACGGCGTGCCGTGCTTTGCGGGCAACCGCCGGATGCTGCTCGCTAACGGACTCGCGCTGTCCGGCTCGATGCAGAAGCTGGGTGACGAGTTCGCCGCAGCAGGCAAAACGCCGCTGTTCTTTGCGGCAAACCGTCAGATCGTCGGCATTTTTGCGGTCGCTGACGTGCTCAAGCCGACCAGTAAGGCGGCAGTCGAAGCACTGCGCAGTATGCACATTGACGTAACGCTGCTCACCGGCGACAACCAGAAAACCGCGCAGTCCATCGCGTCCGAGCTGGGCGTGACCGATGTGATCGCTGAGGTGCTTCCGCAGGACAAGGAGCGTATCGTGCGCGAGAAGCAGGGCAAGGGCCGCAAGGTTGCCATGATCGGTGACGGCATCAACGATGCACCGGCGCTTGCGCGTGCCGATGTCGGCATTGCGATTGGTGCGGGCACGGACGTGGCTATCTCGTCTGCGGACGTTGTGCTGATGAAGAGCGACCTGATGGACGCGGTGGACGCCATCCGGCTGTCGCGCCGGACCATGCGCAACATTCGCCAGAACCTGTTCTGGGCGTTCTTCTACAACTGCATCGGCATTCCGATTGCGGCGGGTCTGCTGTGGGTACCGTTCGGCATCAAGCTCAGCCCGATGATTGGCGCGGCGGCAATGAGCCTGTCGTCCGTCTGCGTGGTATCCAACGCGCTGCGCCTGCGCTTTTTCAGCGCAACACCGCGAAAAACGGCGGGGACGCCTGCTGTTTTGCCCATAAGCGGCGAAAAGCCGCTTACGGCACATAAAAAGGAGGAAAATGTTATGGAAAAGACAATCAAGGTTGATGGCATGATGTGTCAGCACTGCGTGGCACATGTCAAAAAGGCGCTCGAGGGTGCAGCAGCCGGCTGTGATGTTGCGGTCGATCTGGATGCAGGCAAGGCAGTTGTTTCGGGCAAAACGCTGCCGGAGGATGCCGTTCTGACCGCAGCCGTCACCGAGGCGGGCTATGAGGTGGTTGACATCAAATGAGGGCAGATCGTAAAAAGGTCGAGCCGCTGCTCAGGACCGCGCGCGGGCAGATCGACGGCGTGCTCAAAATGATCGAGGACAACCGCTACTGCATGGATATTATGATGCAGCTGCAGGCGGTGGAATCGCTGGTGCATAAGGCGCAGAGAGAGGTTCTTCGCGGACATCTTTCCGGCTGTGTGCAGGATGCGTTTGAGACCGGAGATCAGAACGAGCGTGAGCAGAAGATCGCAGAGATCATCAAGCTGCTGGATAAAGCGTAAACGGAAGGACGTGCCTTTTGGCACGTCCTTTTTGCCTGAAAATTGAAGCTTTCTGCAGTTTATACAGGCTGTACAAAAATTACAAGCAAATAAGGATAACGCTCACAGCGGTATCTTCATGTACGGCGGCAAAGTTGATGCACAGAACGGTACAGCGCTGACAATTACCGGCACCGGTAATTCTGTATCCAAGGAAGTCGTAGAGGGTTACTATGTCGGTGCTCTGGCTATAAGAACCGCTGATCCGGCTAACGCAAATGTCCGGTTTGCAGATAATGCAACCGTAAATTTGATTGACAATGCAGTTTCCGCAATCAGAAACTGCGGTATGATCGAAATCGGTGCCGACACGGTTATCAAGAGCAACGGCAGCAAAACTCAGTATGGCGGCGGTATCCGCAATTACGGTGAAATTACTGTTTCTGCTGGTGCACAGCTGTATAACAACCATGCACTGATTGCTGGCGATGAT
>ENA-OQIL01000484-OQIL01000484.1-human-gut-metagenome-genome-assembly--contig:-NODE-484-length-14285-cov-4.613010_pt1 | contig 14285 bp, 10 predicted proteins | sample MGYA00242583_ERZ504748 | MGnify/ENA primary metagenome ERZ504748 (study PRJEB26092, sample SAMD00036191) | human gut metagenome | host: Homo sapiens | study: EMG produced TPA metagenomics assembly of...
GACTACACGGGGAGGGCCGGGGGATACCACCATGAACCTGCCTATGTACGTTTACCGGACCGCCATGACGGAGAATAATTTCGGCATGGCCAACGCGGCGGGCGTGACGCTGATCCTGCTTGGCTTGCGTTACCGTGATGATTATCAACCGAATCTTTAGCGTAGGGAGGGAGAACCAGTGAGCAGAAAGCCCTCGAAACGAATGGATGAAACAGGGAGCCAGCGCTTTTTCCGAATCCTGCGCGGTATCCTGTCCTATCTGTTCGTGATTATCATATTGATCGTATCCCTTGTGCCCATTGTGTGGGTATTTATGTCCTCCTTTAAAAGCAACACCGAGATTTTAAACAGCGCCCTGTCGCTTCCCACTGTTTGGAGCCTGAAAAATTATGTCACGGCCTTTGAGATGGTGCCGATCGCCACCTTTTACGGCAACAGCGCTGTTGTGGCGGTGGTGGCGACCCTGCTGAACGTCCTTGTGCTGTCCATGTCGTCCTATGTTCTCGCGCGGTTCCGCTTTAAGGGCAGCCGGAAGCTGAAGAGCCTTTTCGGCCTGGCGCTGCTCATTCCCTCGGCGGCGCTGCTTCAGCCTCTTTACTTAACTATGAAAACCCTCGGCTTTTACGACCAGCTTTTAGGGCTGATCATCTGCTACGCCGCCTTCAGCCTGCCGGTTTCCATGTACATCCTTACAAGCTATTACCTGACCATTCCCCTGGAGCTGGAGGAAGCCGCCTACATTGACGGCGCCGGCTTCTATTACACCTTCTGGCGGGTCATCTTCCCCTTGGCGAAGCCCGCCATGGCCACCTGCGGGGTGCTGGCGTTTTTAGGCGCGTGGAACGAGTTCCAGATCGCGATGACCCTGACCTCCAGCACGGAAAAAAGAACGCTTCCCATCGCCCTTTTGTATTTTAAAAGCCAGTTCGCCAGCGACTACGGAGCCATGTTCGCGGCTACTATGGTAGTGATTATCCCCAGCATCGTGGTGTTTATCCTGCTGCAAAAGCAGGTGACCGAGGGCTTGGTCAGCGGGGCGGTCAAGGGATGAGCAGGATAGATCCGCTTAACGTTAAACGACAGGAAGGGACTTATTTATGAAGAAAAACGCAAACCGTGTGATAGATTTTCGCTATGCGCCCGATATCAATCAGACCTGCATTGGGTTCGCAGACGATTATTATAAAACCATCGTCCGGGAGGACGGCAGCCTGAACTATCTTTGGGAGGGAGACCGGAACCAGTTTGTGGACGGCACCATCCCCGCCTGTGAAAAACGGGTGCTGAACCTACAGGAGGGAAACCTGGGCTTTAAATACCGCTATCTCCCGCGGTTTTACCACCGGGATACGCTGACGGAAAAGCGCCAGGATTTCGGCGATCCCCGGGCTGCGGTCGTAATCACCAGGGAAGAATATCAGGGCACGTCGTTTCAATGGACGACATTCGCCCACAGAGACAAAAACGGCGCCCGAATGGATATTATCCTGTTCCGCATGGAGGCGAAGCCCGGCTTTGGGCATGCGAAAAGCAGCGTTTACCTCCAGGAGCTCGGCGAGGCGTCCGACCCGCCCGAAACTGTGCGGCCGATATCCTCAGCCTATGCCCTGCCGGTAGGAACGCCCCGGATTCCCGCGCCGATCGCCCTGCACACGCCGATTTACCGCGGTAAAAGCCCCCTGGAAAAGCTGGTGCTTCAGGAGGGAGATGTCTGGGAGGGCGCCTTTGGGCTTGTCTACCACGGCACTGTGGACCCTGAGGCGTTTACCCTGGAGTACGCTGAAAAAGCGCTGGAAGCCGTCGGTGAGTATTGGCGGGAGATCCGCCCGTTCCGGAACGCCTTTCACATTCCTGATCCGCAGATCCAAGGGATGCTGGATGCGTGCGGCCGGAATATTTTGCAGGCCCGGGAAATTGTCGAGGATATTTGTGAGTTCCATGTGGGCCCTACCATTTACCGGGGCTTATGGGTGGTAGACGGCTATTATTTCGGAGAATGCGCCTACATGATGGGCCGGGACGAGGAGGGCTTTCAATGCCTGCAGGCAGTGCTTAAAAGGGTGAAGCCGGACGGCTCCATCCGGATTCTTCCGGATCATCACAAGGAGACGGCGGTGGCTCTTTCCACCATTGTAAGGCAGTGCGAGCTGAGAAACGACGATGACAGGCTCCGCGAAATGTGGCCGGTGATGCTCAGGGGCATGGAGCACCTCCGCCGCATGAGGGATGATTCCTTCAAGCTGGGGAAGGACTATCCGGCCTATGGATTGTTCCAGCCCTCCTTTGGAGACGGCGGCATTTACGGCCCGGAGCCGGAATATACCACGCCGATGAACGTAATTCTGGGCTTAAGCGACGCTTACCGGGCAGGAAAGCGGCTGAAGCTCCCCCGTTATGAGGAATTCGGCGTGTTCGCCCAGGAACTGATGGCCCGTATGCGGGAGTGCATCGAAAGAGACCGGGGGACGACGCCGGAGGGGATTCCCTATGTGCCGCTGAGTATGGCGGAAAACGAGTCCTATAAGCCCCAGACCGGATGCGCGACCATCGCCAGAGTGGCGTTCCATGGGGAATTTGAACCGGACGACAGGATCGTTACAGACCTGCTGCGGCTGATCGACGCCTGCGACGACCGGGAAGGAATCCCCGAGTGCACCGGATGGCGGTCTGACCAATCTATTTATACCTATTCCAGCGTCCGCTTCGCCCAGCTCCTCTTGCAGGCCGGACAAAGGGAAAAGGCGGCGGATTATCTCTACGCCTTTGCCAATCACGCTTCAGCAAGCCGGGTGTGGCGCGAGGAGCAGCCGGTCAGGGAAACCCACAGCGCGGAAATCTGCGGCGATATGCCCCACAACTGGGCCTCTGTGGAATTTATCCGCCTGGTGCGTAATTTGGTGGTTTTGGAAACCTTTACCGGCGTGGAGCTGCTGCCCGGACTGCCGGAGGAATGGCTGCCAAGGGCTGGAGACAGTCTGGTTTTGGAAAAAACGCCTACCCGGTTCGGCAAGCTTTCCTTGGAGCTTTCTGTGAGAGGGAGAGGCGGCTACCTGCTGTCTGTTGCCAGGGAGGACGGCAACCAGCAACCTCAATACCTGAGACTGCACTGGGCTGGAAAAGCTGTTCTTGACGGCGGAGAGCTGGAGAAATCCAATGGAAAATACCTGCTTCCCCTGGAGGAAAAGCAGGTCTGCATAGAATTATTTTAGAGCGGAAAGAGGAGGCATTCAGCAATGATTGTGGAACGAAAACCCCGGATCGGGCTGCTGCTGATCGGCTCTCCCCGGTTCAAACCGCTGGGAGAGGGAACCGCCCACGGAACCTATGAGGCGCGTAAGCTTCGGGAGGAAAAGGAAATCATCGGCGAATTTCAGGAAATCGGTGAAATCGTCACGCCGGGAATCGTTTATGAGCGGGAGGACGTAACAAAAGCCATCGACCTGTTTTTCACCCGAAAGGTAGACTGCGTGGCGGCGGCCTACCTGTCCTGGGCGGAGGATTTCGCCTGGATCCGCTTTTTGCGGGATATGCCGCCGGTGCCCCTGTTTTTTACCAGCATCATCCGGGACCGGGTAGAGATCACCGACACCAACGACGAGGATGAGTTTGTGGAATTCCTGTCTGCGGGCAGCCTGGTGGGCGTGCAGGAGGCCTCCGGGGATTTGCAGCGGTTTCACCGTCCCATGACCCACACCTTCATCGGCACGATGGGGCAGGTAAAAAAGGAATTAGGCGTTTTTGCCCAGGCCGCCCTGTGCCGCTCTCAGCTGAGAAGCAGCACCCTGGGCCTGCTGGCTTCCTATAATGAGGCCATGTGGTCCACTTATGTAGACCCCTACCATGTGTTTATGAAGGCGGGGCCGGAGCTTCGGTTCCTGTCGGTGGCGCAGCTGACGGAAAAAATCGGCTCGGTGCCTAAGGGCGCCGTTGAGGAGGCTGTCCGCGGAATCGAGGAAAGGTTCCGGATCAGCGCCAATGTGGACAGGGAAAAGCTGGCGGCCTCGGTGCGGGCGTCCATCGCCCTGGAGGAGCTGTCCGGCGATTACGGCATAGACCTGACGGTGCTCAACGATATCGATCCGGTGCTGCTGGGGTCGGTAGGCCTGCGCCCGGGCTTTTGCCCCACCAGAGGGGATTCCCGGCTGACGGTGGTGCCGGAAGGGGATATCGGCGGCGGGCTCGCGGTTTATATCCTGAAGCTCCTCAGCGGCCGGCGGGCCAATTTTATCGAGCCGTTTTATATTATTCACCAGCGGAACCGATTCGCGGCAGGCCATGCCGGGCCGAATGATTATACCCAATGTCCCGGAAACGTGGTGGTGGCCAGGGATGAGCGGTTCGCGAAAACCGAATACCGTTATGCGGGGGCGCCCTTTGCCTGGTATGTTTTTTCCCCAGGGGGAGAAAACCATGCTGCATATGTCGGAAAAAGACGGCGTTCTTAAAATGGTATGCACGGTGGTGGAGGCTGCGCCTACCAAGCATTACCTGGCGAGCTATTCCCATTCCGAGTTCCGCCACCAAACCTTGTCCCCGCAGGAACTGTTTCAGCGGCTTGTCTCGATCGGCGTGACGCAGCATTACGCCATCGTGGATGGCGACTGGACAAAGGAGCTGGAGGAATTGGCTCGGCTGATGGGCTTTGACTTTTATAAAATTTAATGCCCAGAGCGCTGAAACGCCCTGGGAACCCCTAAAAAACCTGGATAGATAAGGAGAAAATACAATGAGCTTTATGTTTAATCCATACCCCTACGACGACCCGAACGCGTTTAACGTGCTGGACCCTTCGGGCCTGCCGTTGTCAGAGCTTGTAGAGGGCAGCGGGGCGTCTGCGGCGGCGGAAGCGGCAAAAGCCGCCGGGGCCTTGAAAAGAGCCGAAGGCTGGGTGATTGCCGTAGACGGCTACAGCACCGCCCCCTTGGATACCTTCCGCAATCTGCTGGAGCAGCAGCTCGCTCTGCTGGGGATTCCGGTAACGGTTATGGCCGTTGAAGAGCTGTGGCAGGAGGAAGAGACTCTTTCCGAGCGGCTGGCGGCTGAAAATCTTCAGGAGGATTTGGAAAAGGATCCGGTGCTCCTATACGGAAAGCTGTTCTCAGGCAGTTATGAGGATCTGTGGGACCTGAAAAAGCTGGCGGCGGCAAAGGCTGCTTTGGCTTCTTTCCGGGAGGCCGGCAGCGGCGTGCTGATCCTTTGGGGCTATGGGGCGCTGTGCGATACGCTGCGGCCCCTATGCGACCAGAAGATCTATCTGGATACTACCCCCATGAGGGCTATGCTGCGCCTCAAGCGCGGAGAATACCGGAATATCGGTACTAAAAAAGCGCTGGCGTTTAAAAGAATGGCTCGGCGCTGCTACTATGTGGATTTCGAGGTGGCGGCGAAGCTGCGCTTCACCCTGCTGCACGAAAAACAGCTGGACAGCTATGTAATCGCCAACGACGCCCTTTCCATGTCGCTGCTTCCCGCCTCCCTGCTGGAGGGTATTTTCGCCAGGGCGATGGAATACCCGCTGCGGTGCAAGCCGGTGTACCTGGAGGGAGTATGGGGAGGCTATTATATCCAGCGCCTGCGGGGGCTTCCCAGAGAGATGAAAAACTGCGCCTGGGTGTTTGACATGATTCCGATGGAGGTCAGCGTGGTTTTCGAGCTGAATGGAAGAAAGCTGGAATTTCCCTTCTATACGCTGGTTCAGAGCCAGGGGCCAAAGCTGATGGGAAAGCGGAGCGTCGATGCCTTCGGATACTATTTCCCGGTGCGGTTCAATTACGACGATACTTACCATTCCAACGGCAATATGTCCATACAGTGCCATCCCGGTGAAAAGTATGTAACGGAAAACAACGGGGAACTGGGACGGCAGGACGAAAGCTACTATATTGTGGAAACCGGACAGGGAGCCAGGACATATTTAGGCTTCCAAAAGGATGCGGACGTAGAGGAATTTATTGCGGAGGCGCGCCGTTCGGAAAAAGACGGCCAGCCGGTGGATTATCAGAAATATGTTTACAGCATCGAGTCAAAGCCCGGTACGCAGGTGATGATCCCGGCGGGAACCATCCATGCCTCCGGCCAGAACCAGCTGATTTTGGAGATCGGAAGCTTGACGGTGGGCTCCTATACCTATAAAATGTACGATTACGTCCGCAAGGATTTGGATGGAAACCCACGCCCCATTCATACCTATCATGGAGATCAGGTGCTGGATCGCAGCCGTACGGCGGACTGGGTAGACCAGAACCTGGTTAACGGCGGCAGGCGCACGCTGCGGAAGGGAAAGGACTGGGAAGAATTTGTGGTGGGAGAGCATGAGCTTCTTTATTTCTCCCTTCGCAATGAGCGCTTTGTTACCGCAATTGAGGATGATACGGCGGGAGATTTTCACGTGCTGACCCTGGTGGACGGCGAACAGGTGCTGGTCCGTTCCAAAACGAACCCGGAACATTGTTTCCTGCAAAACTATCTGGATATCGTGATTGTCCCGGCGGATTTCGGCCCCTATGAGATTATCAACCAAAAGGCGGGAACCGTCTGCGTTGAGCATAAGACCATGCTCAAGCCTGCCGGCGCCGGAGCATGAAGAGGAGAACCGTGATGACGGAGCAAGACGGGCTGATTTTAGCCATTGATGCGGGCGGCACCTTTTTTAAAATCCGGGCTGGTCAGTGCCGATGGGAAAATTCTGGAGCATACCCGTGTTTCCTGCCCGGTGGACAGCGCAGGCCAGGCATCCTCGGTGCGTTCAGCCTACCATATCCTCATAGCCAGACAGCTGGAAAACGCCCGCGCAATTGGGCGGGCCATTAAGGCTGTGGGAGTGGATACGCCGGGCCCGTTCGACTATCAGGAGGGAAAAAGCCTCATGCGGCATAAATTCCCAGCTCTGTATGGGATCCCTCTCCGTCCATGGATTCAGGAGGCGGCGGGAGACCTTCCCGTCCGCTTTCTGCATGATTCCACCGCGTTCCTTTTGGGAGAATACTGGAAAGGCGGGCTTCAAGGGGAGGGCAACGCCGCGGGGGTGATGCTGGGCACAGGCCTGGGCTTTGCGTATATGCGAAACGGAGAGGTACAGCTGAACCCCCAGGGCGGCCCCGGTTTTTCCCTTTATACCGTCCCCTACCGCAAGGGCGCGGCCGAGGATTATGTATCCCGCCGGGGCATTATCAGCCGGTATCTGGAAAGAACGCCAATGGCGGGCAGCGGCATTGATGTGGCGGATATTTCCCGGCTCGCCCGGGAAGGCAGTGAGCCCGCCCGGGTTACCATGCGGGAAACCGGCAGAATGCTGGGAGAGATCCTGTTCCCGGTTTTAAAGGAAAAGGGGTGCCGCAGGCTTACAATCGGAGGGCAGATATCTAAAGCGTACCCGCTGTTTGGCCGGGACCTGGAGCAAACCCTGGCGGATCTTCAGCTTGATGGTATTTCACCGGCCGCAAACCCTGACGACGCTCATTTGCTTGGCTGCGCTTATGTGCTTGCGGACGGGAGCGGAGAAGCGCGCGAGGCGGCCTCCGGGGCTTGATGGCCCGGCTGGTTCCGCGGAAATCCATCCTCATGAAAAGAACAAAATAAGGCGCGTTTTTTCGGCAGAACGGCCCCCGGCAAAGATTATTCTTGCCGGGGGCCGTTGGCTGTCAAAATTTTTGACACGGATTATTTTCCAAAGAGTATGCCGCTTTTCTGATGTCCGCTTCGGTGCTGCGGCGGAAAGCGCCGACAGCCTTGCAGCGCCCTTTCCCTTCGGGAATTGGGACGTTTTGAGTCAGAGCCTGGTTTCCTTTAGGATGCGGCCTGTCCAATGCTCTGAGCCGTTAGTCCCTCGGAATGAAAGCAGCCCGGATAAACGCCTGGCTGCCCATCCAAGATCAGAACGAAAGCTGAGAAGAGGCGATGGAAAAGACCCCTTAAAGCGGATGCCCGCCGAGGGATTCCAGCTGCTTGCGGTACGCCGAGGGGCTGACACCTGTCACTTGGGTAAACAGGTGGGTAAAATAGGTGGGCTCTTCGATCCCCACCGCTCTGGCAACCTCGAAGACCCGGTTGCGCGGATCCTTCAGGAGCCTTTTCGCTACCTCGATCCGGCGGTTGTTGATAGCTGAAATTAAGGAAACACCGGTTTCCTTTCGGTAAAGCCGGCTTAAATGGCCGCAGCTCACCAAAAAGGTATCCGCGATGGTCTGAAGGCTGATGTTCTGATTATAATTTTTATGGATATAGCTGTTTACCTGGCGGATCAGGCTGCTTTGAGTTCCGGAAAAATTTTCCCGCAGCCGCAGATAAAGGGCAAGATATTTCCGCAGGGACTCATAGATGCCGAAAAAGGTTTTAGAGGTTTCGACGGTGGTATAAAAGCTTTCATCCGCCTTTTGCATCTCCCATTCGTCCATCATGTCCATCTGCTTGACATCCGCGGTCAGTACGGTATAAACCGACAGCATATTTTTCTTAAAGATATGAAACGGCTCACCGCTTTTGATAAACGAGGCGCAATAGTCCTCCAGCATCCCTAAAATGGTTTCAGGACTATCCGACCGCAAGGCCTCCGACAGGCTTTCTATCAGCTGCTGAATGGATGGAAGGACAGGCGACTCCTTGCCGTCTGTAATTTTGGGGTCAAAGCAGTTTACCCTGTTGCGGGAGTAAAACACGTTATTAAGCGCTAAAATGGATTGCTGATAGGCGGCCTCTAAATCCTGCATGCGCAGGTGCTCCCGGCTGACTCCGGCAAACGCGTCGGCCTTTAGATACTCCTCCACAATATGAATCGTGTCATGCAAGGCCTTCACTAAGCCGCCGGCCGTGTGCCTGGATTTATCCAGGAAGATAATTCCGCAGCACTGGCGGCTGGATAAGCCGATCATCACCGTGTCGTAATCCATCAGGGCGGTTCTGATAATATGAGGCTCAGCCATAGAAGCCGGACCGGAGGACGGGACAGCCTGCGGACTATCGGTGACCTCAAAGGTCACGACGCAATAGGGCTCCTCATCCTTAAGATTGTCATAAGCGCGGGGCCCCGTGCCAAGCGCCACGCTCCGCAGCAGGCTCTCCAGATGATAGCGCCGGTTCTGACGGCTCAGCTTTTCGGCGTCCAGCCTCTTTTTCTGCTCCTCCTGCTTTTGGGCGAGAAGAGCCTTGGCTTTCTCCACGGCCCGGGGCAGCCCCTCTGAGATGTCGCTTTTCAGCACAAAATCTGTTACAGAATATTCGATAGCGGTTTTGGCGTAGGAAAAATCCGCATACGCCGTCAGAAAAATCACTTGGACTGGAATCTGGTTCTGCGATACATAGCGGGCGATGTCCAGGCCGTCGGCGCCGGCCATTCGGATATCGGATATGATGATATCCACCCCGGAGGGGGACTGCTCCAAAAAGCGGATGACCTCCTGGCCGTTGGCGCACCGCTCGACAATCGAGCAATCCAGCCTTTCCCAATCCACTAAAAATTCGATTCCCTGGCGGATAATTTCCTCATCATCTGCGATCAGAACTCGATAAGCCATGATTTCCTCCTTTATCTACAGGCAGAATAACAACGGCCCGGCAGCCCCGGCCGGGTGCGGAATCTATGGTGACCCCATATGCGCCGCCGTAAATCAAGCGGATGCGTTCCTGAAGATTCTGTAGCGCGATATGGTTGGAATGGCTCGGCGGGGCGGATCCGTCAGGTGCTTCGGCAGGATCGAAGCCCACGCCGTTATCGGTGACGGTGATCCGCAGAGCGTCCTCTTTGAGCTCCATCGCGATATCAATATGGCCGGTAGCGGATAAGGGCTCGATTCCATGAACCACAGCGTTTTCTACCAGCGGCTGGATACAGAGCCGTGGGATCAGGAGAGTCAGAATTTCCGGCGATCCCGTAGAGACGGCGTATTCCAGCTTGCTTCCATAGCGGACCTTTTGGATGTACAAATAAGCGTTGATGTATTCCAGCTCCTGAGCGACGGTGATTTTAATATCATTTTTTGTATGAAGACTGGCCTGCAACAGCCTTGTCAGAGCCTGGACCATTTCGAACAGAAGATCGTCTCCGGACATTTTAGCCCGGGTGCTGATGGTAAACAGGGTGTTGAATAAGAAATGAGGATTCATCTGGGACTGCAGAAACTCGATATCCATTTGCTGAATTAAGAGCTGCTTTTTATAGCCGTCCTCCACCAGAAAGTTGATGCGCTCCGTCATCTGGTTAAAGGTGTTGCTGATATGGTTTAAATCCGCGTCACGGTAGGGCGGAAGCTTAACGGTAAGATCGCCCTTTCCAAATTTCTGAAGCCCCTCTGTAAAGTCATGGGTAAAAGCGGTCATACGGAGCGAAAGCAAAACGATCAGCGCCATAATAATCAAAGACACGACTACAGAAAGGAAGAGATAATCCCGCATGGCCTCATAAAGGGAGCGTACAAACAGCTCCTCCGGCATCATAACGGCCAAGAAAAAATCCTTGTCGTTCAGCCATTGGGAAAAATAGAGGTGCTTTGTGCCGTCAAAGTCCAAATGAGTGATTTTCCCCTGGGTATAGTTTCCGTCAATGCCGTCAGGAAGGGGCGCGCCCTCGTTTTCCTGCTGGTTGGAAAGTATCACGGTTCCCTTTTGATCCGCCAAATACACCACTGAGTTTTCATAATCCGTAATCGACTGGCACTTCGCCAGAAGCCCCTCCCGATTGATGGTGATGATCAGATAAACAGAACGGCTGGATTGGTCCAGGGAGGAAATCCGGTAGGCAAATGCAGGAACGGATCATTGAGAGTAGAAGAAAAAATCTGCGGGTTTGCGCTGGATTTTTGCTGTATGGTGCGGTACACCTGCCGGACAGAGGGAGAGTCCTTGAGATCCAGGCTTCCGTTCCGGGAAAAAAAGGCGATATTGTGTTCATCCAGGTAAAAGTTGACGGATTCGATTAACCCCTCCTCTAAAATGGAGTTAAAGAGCATTTGATTGGAGATTTCCCGTTCGATGCTTTGGCGCAGGAGAACCTTGCCGCTCTCATCCATTTCCGCCAGGTTTGCGCCCTCTCTTAGAAACTGGCGTACATTACTGCCTAAAATAATATTTTTCGCGGTTTTATCGATGGCGGAAAGGGAGGAGGAGATGTTATCCTCTACGGCCAGCTGTAGGGATTCCAAATTGTTATATACGATATTCCTCGTTAATTTTTTTTTACGGAAAAGAAAAAGGCGAGAGAGGAAACCACGATAGAGAAAAAACTGATACAGCAGATGATAAGCGCGAGCTTTGCGCGCAGAGAGATGCGGCGAACCAGCAAATTCCTCAGTCCTTTCACCAGCCGCCTAACGACAGCGCGGCCTTGAGGACGGCTGAGACGTTCTGGCTGAAAAATTGGAATACAGTAAGGGGCGGAGGCGGCTCTGCCCAAACAGGCCGGAGCTCAGGTCAAACCATACCTATTCAAAGACGCGAGAAAATCCAAGAATATTTAGGGAGGTATTTAAAATGAAATTAAAACAGCTCGCTTTGCGGTCTGGACGGTGGGAAGCGGCCGTCGCGCCTGATTTTGGAGCTAATTTAACCAAGCTTGCTTATGACGGGTTTCCCATTTTGCGGTCGCCCGAACGGGAGGAGGAGCTTCTGTCAAAGAGCCGCTATGTCTATGGAAATCCCCTGCTGCTGCCGCCCAACCGGACAAAAGACGGAAGCTTCTGCTTTGAAGGCCGGAGCTACAGCCTTCCGGTAAACGAGCCGGAACGGAGCAACCATCTGCACGGCCTGTTCACAGACGCGCCGTTTCGTGTCGTGAAGCATACGGCTTCGGAGCTGATATGCTCCTATCGGAATAGGGGAGAGAGATTCCCTTTTTGTTTTACCATTGCTTTCTATTATACCATATCGGAAAGCGGACTGCTGGTAAAAATTGATATCCGCAACGACGGAGCGGAGCCCATGCCGCTGGCGATGGGCTTTCACACAACGTTTACAGAGCCTGACCGCTTTTCCGTGCCGTTAGGAAAGCGCTGGGAGCGGGATAAACGTTACCTGCCGACCGGAAGGCTGATGGAGCTTAACGGCAAAGAAAAGCAGATAACACAGGGCTGCCGGCCGGATGGCGCCCCTCTCACGGGATATTTCACCGCGGCCGGCCACAGGGTGGTAATCGGGGACTATCAAATGGAAACCTCCGGGCAGTTTGACCAGTGGGTTTTGTTCAATGGGGGAGGCGGTCAGGGCTACCTGTGCGTAGAGCCGCAGATCGGCGCTGTAAACGGTTTGAATCTTCCGGATGGGTGCCGCCGCCTTGAGTCGGGGCGGATTGAGCAATGCTGGCTGCGGTTTTCAAAAAATCTCTGAAAAAGCGGAAATTCAGATAGGATTTTTAGCTTTTCTCTATAAAACTTATATACTAAATATATCAAAAATACCGTAGTGATGCAAATAAAATATCTGAATGGGTCAAAACTCACTGGCTGAAAGTGAACCGTTATGCTCTCAAATTAGAATGAAAGCTCCCTTCCAACCCGTGGCTTCATGGATTCCGCTGACAGTTTTTGCTTTTTATCTCCGGCTTTTTGCCGGCAAAGTCCGCTTATCAAAAAAGTTCTGATAAAGCCTTGAAGCGGCAAGAACGGGAACGCCGTTAAAATCCGCTGTTTTTATCGGCCTGTTCAGAAAACGGGAACATAAAAAGCGGATTCGCTTCATAGAAATGCTTTTTTTGGAGAAATGGCGCAATTGTTATAGTTATCGTCGGTATTTTTATTTTAACGAAGCGCATATAGCAGTATAATACTATTAATTTCAAGCGCACGGAGTGCTGCGGCGCAATCGGGAGCTTTTAAAAATTGGAATGTGGAAGGGAGATTAAAAATGATTTATCATGTATCCGCAAGGGCTGGCAGAGGAGGAGACGGCACCCGGGAAAAGCCGTTTCAGACCATCACCGAGGCGGCGAAAATCGCCTGTGCCGGAGACGAGGTATTGGTGGCTCCGGGGGTATACCGGGAGTATGTGAATCCTGTGAACGGCGGAACAGGAGAGGACGCCCGGATTATTTACCGCTCAGAGGTTCCGCTGGCGGCGGTGATTACTGGGGCCGAGGTGGTGAAGGGCTGGAAAAAATATCAGGAAAACGTATGGCTGGCGAGAATTCCAAACGGCCTTTTCGGCGGTTATAATCCATACACTACTGTGGTTTCCGGAGACTGGTATTACGCGGAGGAGCCGGTGCACACGGGCGAGGTATATTTGAACGGCAAGGCCATGTATGAGGCGGTTTCCCTGGAAAGCGTCATAAATCCTGTTGTTTATCAGGAATCCTGGGATCCGGATTTTACCGTTTACCAGTGGTATACACGGCAGGAGGGAGGCTACACAGAGATTTACGCAAACTTTCAGGGCGCGGATCCAAACCAGGAGACAGTGGAAATCAACGTCCGCAGAAATTGCTTCTATCCGGATAAAACCGGTGTGAACTATATTACGCTGTCCGGCTTTACCGTGAAACAGGCCGCGACGACCTGGGCTCCGCCTACCGCCTATCAGGAGGGCATGATCGGCCCTCACTGGTCGAAGGGGTGGATTATCGAGGACTGCGAGGTTTCTGATTCCAGATGCTCAGGAATTTCCCTGGGCAAGTATTTGCAGCCCAACAATGAAAACAAATGGAGCACTAAATTTTTGAAAGACGGCACCCAGACGGAACGGGACGCCATCTGCCAGGCGCAGGTGGAAGGCTGGTCTAAGGAAACCATCGGCTCTCATATTGTGCGCCGCTGCAATATTCATGACTGCGGACAGACCGGTATTGTAGGGCATCTGGGAGGGGTGTTCTCTGTCATAGAGGATAACCACATTCACCACATCAATAACAAGCAGGACCTGGCCGGCGCGGAAATCGGCGGAATTAAGATGCACGCGGCCATTGATGTAATGATCCGGAGAAACCACTTCCATCACTGTACCAGAGGCTTGTGGCTGGATTGGCAGGCCCAGGGTACTCGAGTGACCCAAAACCTGTTTCATGACAACGTCCCTCCCCAAGGCACCAAGATTACCAACAGCCTGGCTTTGGGAGAGGACATCTTTGTGGAGGTATCTCACGGCCCGACGCTGATCGATAACAATTTGCTGCTCTCCAGCTGTGCCGGGAGGCTGAGCACCCAGGGGATTAGCGCTGGTTCACAATCTGATTGCCGGTTCCTTTACCTGGGTGGGCGCCGGAACAGATAATAATGGAAAGCGTTTCCCAACCCCACGGTATACGCCTTACCATATCCCACATCGTACAGAGGTAGCCGGATTCATGACGATCCTCCACGGAGACG
>ENA-OQIL01000485-OQIL01000485.1-human-gut-metagenome-genome-assembly--contig:-NODE-485-length-14271-cov-9.435662_pt1 | contig 14271 bp, 14 predicted proteins | sample MGYA00242583_ERZ504748 | MGnify/ENA primary metagenome ERZ504748 (study PRJEB26092, sample SAMD00036191) | human gut metagenome | host: Homo sapiens | study: EMG produced TPA metagenomics assembly of...
AACAATATGGGAAACAAATTATGTTGCAAAAGTATCAACAATACCTTAATTACATAAGTGCAAGGACATTGTAAAGAGAAAAATACAACAAAAAGTATTCTTTTCTTAATTATTTTTGCACACTATATGGCAATTATCCAATCTTATACTTTTAATAAGCTTCCAACTACCATTATAACTATAATAGATATATTAATAAATGTATAATTTTTTAAGGAGCAGCTATGAGCCGTAAACCTTTTGTGCCTGCAGCCCTTTTGGGCAAGCTGTGGCGCTGTATAATAGAATTTGAAATGCTGAAGGAAGGCGACCGCGTGCTGATTGGCTTAAGCGGCGGCAAGGACAGTATGTTTTTAACGGCCGCGCTGGCCGAAGTGCAGCAGTATGCGCCCTTTAAGTTTGACCTTGCCTGTTACACGGTTGATACCATGTTCAGCAGCGATTTTCCCAAAGCTGATTTGGAAACCTTCTGCGCGCAGTACGGGCTTAAACATTACAGCAGCAAAGTTGACGTTACCGAAGCGTGGCAGCACCGCACCAACACGCCGTGCTTTACCTGCGCTTATTTCCGCCGTGCCGCCACCAACCGCACGGCGCTGGAGCTGGGCTTTAACAAAGTTGCCTGGGCGCATCACCATGATGACGCCGTGGAAACCTTCTTTTTAAACCTTGTTGCCAGCGGCCAGCTTAAAACCTTTCTGCCGGTAACGCCGCTTTCACGCACGGGGCTTACCTTAATACGCCCGCTTTTATATTACCGCGAGGCGGAAATCATCAGTATGGTTGACGAACTTAACCTGCACCCGCTGAAAAACCCCTGCCCTTACGACGGACACACCAAACGCCAGGAAGCCAAAGAACTGCTGCGCTCGCTGCAGGGCTTCAACGCCGAAGCGTACGACCATCTGGCGGCAGCCATGCGTTTTGCCAATGCCGAACTTTGGCCTGCCAAATGCGGAAAAACGGAGCTGGCAGATAAATTCCACGCATTTTGGCAGCAAAAGCGTAAAAACAGGCAGGAATAACGCCGCCCGCAGCGAATATAATTTTTTGTATGACATTTTGACCGGAGGTTTTTTATGACAGTAAAAGAGTTTAAACATGATTATTTCAGTTTTAAAGGGCGTTTGAACCGCAAGCCCTTTTTAATGCGCCTGATGATGCTTGGCGCCATCAGTATCTTTTTTGTTTTAATCGTTATCAACGCCGAACCACACCTTAAGGAAGACCCCGCGCATTTTGCCACCAACGTGCGCAAATCGCTGGTGTTCTGGGTTTATTATATTCCGCTGATTATCGCCAGCATTTCGCTCGGCGTGCGCCGCCTGCACGACCTTAATTTAAGCGGCTGGTGGATGCTTCTTGGTTCCGGCGCGCTTTTAAGCACCGTAAACACCGGCAATACCGCCATTGACCTTGCAGCGGCAATTTTATTTTACATTGCCCAGCTTTTCAATCTGTTCCTCATTTTCTTCCGCGGCACCAAAGGTCCTAACCGCTTCGGCGAAGACCCCGTACCCCAGCCCGTAAAAGAAAAGAAGAAAACCAAAGAAGAACGCCGCGCCGAAGCCAAGGCACGCAAAGAAGCTGCCGAAGCAGAAAAACGCGCCGACGAAGAGCTGGAACGCGAAATTGCCGAAGCGCATCCCGACTGGGACGAATACGACCGCTACGACGCTATGCAGGAGGCCAAAGCCAAACGCGAAGCCAAAAAAGCAGCGGCAGAAGTTAAAGACGGCACCGAAAACAAAGAAAGCAAATAATTATACAAAAAAATCCCGCCAAAAGCGGGATTTTTATTTTATGCATATTTTGTTTTAAACTAATGTATATATTTGGTGCTGCTGCGCCTTACCAGGCCAGTACTTCCACGCCGGTATCGGTAACAAGCACCGTGTTTTCCCACTGAGCCGACATGCTGCCGTCCTGCGTATAAACAGTCCAGTCGTTTGAAGCATCAATAAACACATCACGGCGGCCGGCGTTAATCATCGGCTCAACCGTAAATACCATGCCCGGCACCATCAGCATGCCGGTATTTTTTTTGCTGTCGTGGCACACAAAAGGTTCTTCATGGAAATCCACACCAACTCCGTGCCCGCCAAATTCCGTTACCACGCTGTAACCGTGCTTGCGTGCAAACGGGGCAATGGCAGCGCCGATATCGCCGATAAAGGCCCACGGCTTGCAGGCTTCCACGCCGCGGCGCATACATTCTTTGGTAATGGCAACCAAATCCTGATTCGGTTTGGAAACCTTGCCAATCATAAACATGCGCGAAGCATCGGCGTAATAGCCGTTGTAAATAGTGGTTACGTCAACGTTAACAATGTCGCCGCTTTTAAGCACCGTTTTATCGGGAATACCGTGGCAAACCTGGTCATTAACAGAAGTGCAGATGCTTTTCGGAAAGCCGTAAAAACCGAGGCAGGCAGGAATACCACCGCTTTTGGTAATAAAATCATAAGCCAGTGCGTCAATTTCTTCCGTCGTCATGCCGGCTTTAATTTTTTGGGCAATCAAATCAAGGCAGGCATTGTTAATTTTAGCTGCCGCACGGATGCCTTCAATCTGTTCCGGCGTTTTTATCATATCCATATCGGGAACTTCGCAGCCTTTAGCCTTGAATTCGGCTATTTTTGCTTTTATTACTTCAATATCCATAAAAATCTCCTTTAATACAAATTTAATTTTATAGTGCTATTATAACACATATAACATAAAGTGACAGCACAAAGTCAGCTTATGCTTACAAATTATTTTTCTATTATTTTTTGTTTCTTTATGTTAAAATATTGTTAGTTTTTGTATAAGGAGGAGCCGATGGAAGCTATTTATTCCAACATTGCCGATTTTATCCTGCATTTTGACCGTTACCTGCCCGTTGTTATGGAAGCCTACGGACACTGGATTTACGCATTTTTGTTCATTATTGTTTTTTGTGAAACAGGGCTTGTGGTAACGCCGTTTCTGCCGGGCGATTCGCTTTTGTTTGCCTGCGGCGCGCTGGCGGCATCTGCCGAAGGACTCAGCCTGCCGCTTCTGGCCGTTATTTTCCTTGTGGCTTCAATCACCGGCGACGCCTGCAACTACGAGATAGGCAGGCACCTGGGGCATAAAATACTTGCCGCCAATTCAAAGCTGATTAAGCCGGAGTACGTAAAAAAAGCCGAAGACTTTTACGCCAAGCACGGCCACAAAGCTATTTTCCTGGCCCGTTTTGCCCCGATTGTGCGTACCTTTGCGCCTTTTGTAGCAGGCATCGGCACCATGCACTACCGCACCTTTGCCATTTACAATGTCAGCGGCGCCTGCACCTGGGTATTTTTATTCCTCGGCGGCGGCTACTTTTTCGGCAACATTCCGTTTATCAAACAAAACTTTTCGTATGTAACCATGGGCATTATTCTGTTTTCGCTTACCCCGATTATTTTTGAGGTTATCCGCAGCAGGCGTGCCAAATAACGAAAGAAGGCTGAAAGATGTATTATTTTACCAGTGACTACACTACCGGCTGCACGCCGGAAATTTTAGAGGTTCTGGACGCAACCAATCTTGAAGAAACCCCAGGCTACGGCGAGGACGCATACTGCGAAGCTGCCCGCGCGCTGATTCAGAAAGAATGCGGCCGCCCGGATGCGGATGTTTATTTTATGATGGCGGGCACACAGACCAACCTGACTATTATCTCCGCCTCCCTGCGCCCCTTCCACGGCGTTTACGGCACCGCGCGCAGCCATATTAACACGCATGAAGCAGGAGCCATTGAACGCAGCGGCCACAAGGTACTTGTAGTGCCCGACGAGGACAGCAAAATTACCGCCGCCCAGATTGCCGCCGAACAGGAAAAATACCTGCACGACCCCAGCCGCGAGCATATTGTAATGCCTAAAATGGTTTACATTTCGCAGCCTACGGAAACCGGCACGCTGTACAGCAAAAAGGAACTGGAAGATTTATATGCCGTATGCAAGCAGTATAATTTATACCTGTTTATTGACGGTGCGCGCCTCGGTTACGGGCTTACTTCGCCCGCCTGCGATTTTACCATGCAGGACATTGCCAATAACTGCGACGTGTTCTACATTGGCGGCACCAAATGCGGCATGCTGTTCGGCGAAGCGGCAGTTATTTTAAACCCTGCCATTAAAGAAGATTTTATTCCGCTGATGAAACAGTGCGGCAGTGTACTTGCCAAAGGCCGCCTGCTTGGCATTCAGTTCGAAGCCATGTTCACCAACGGTTTATACTACCGTATCTGCAAACAGGGCATTGATACAGCTATGCAGATTAAAGCCGTGCTTAAAGAATGCGGCTTTGAATTCTTGACTGATTCACCCACCAATCAACAGTTCATCATCATCACCAAAGAAATGTATGAAAAAATAAACAACCATTTTAAACTCGGCCTTTATGAAAACCTGCCTGACGGCAGAGTGGCTGCCCGTATCTGCACCAGCTGGTCCACCTCGCAGGATGCGGTTGACAAGCTGTGCAAGTTTATTAAAGAGCTATAAGAGCAGCTATAATATTTCAGCAAAAGGTTTATATTAATGCGGTCATGCAAAAATGCTGCGGCTTCTCCGATTCCGTCCGGGCTTTGCGGCCGGACTCCCGAAGATTAAAACTAAAAATTTCAGCCGCCGCAGTTTTTATCTATGACCTTATAATACAAACCTTTTGCCTTAACTTCACATCACCGCATCAAGATAAATATTTTGTTTGAACAAATGTAATAAGCAGAAAAATTATAACTAAAACTTATATTATACGCAAAAACACCGCTGTAAAAGCGGTGTTTTTTATTTACAACGTATTTTGTTATTATATTTTGCTGCGCTACTTTTTGCTCCACAGCCATATTTCGCGGCACAGCCAGATAATGAACACGCCGCAGAAATCAAGCACAATGTCGGTAACCTGCGCAGTACGCCCCGGCACCGAAAGCTGAATGTACTCATCCACTACGGCAACGGCCAGACCCAAAAAGAGTATATAGCCGGATGCCACGCGGTTGGACACGCGCCAACTGATAAAGGTATTCACCATAATCATTGCCAGAACGGCAAATTCCACAAAATGTGCCAGCTTGCGCAGGCGTGCCTCCAGACGGTCTACCGGCATCGGGTCACCGATAGCGGCATACAGGCTGTCAAGCCACTGGGCAAGCAGCCCGCTTGCTTTGTATGAAGTTTCCGCAGGCAGCGAAGAATTAAAAAAGATAAAACCTGCAAACAATACTAACAGCAGCAGCCATAAAAATTTTTTCATTTATACGCGCCGCCCTGTTACTGATTGCGTGTAAGCAAATCCATTACCATCATGTTGCTTACAACGCCAATGCCGCCCGGCACCGGAGTGTAAGCCGAGGCTTTGCCTACAACGCCAGGGTCAACGTCGCCCACCAGTTTGCCGTCAACGGCGTTAATACCAACGTCTACAACAACCGCGCCTTCTTTAATCATATCGGGCGTTACAAAGCAGGGCTTGCCTACTGCCGCAACGATAATATCCGCCTGGCGGGTAATTTCGGCAATGTTTTTGGTTTTGCTGTGGCAAATTGTAACAGTAGCGTTTTTGTTTAAAAGCAAATTGGCAACCGGTTTGCCTACAACATTGCTGCGGCCGATTACAACGGCATGTTTTCCTTCCAGTTCAATGCCGTAATGTTCCAAAGTTGCCATGCAGGCACGCGGCGTGCAGGGTGACATTTTGCCGTAGCCAAGATACATATCGCCCACGTTTTTCACATTCAGGCAGTCCACATCCTTGCTGGCGGTAACTGCCGCGCCGATTGTATCGCTGTCCAGCGGTTTGGGCATCGGCATCATCGGCAGTACGCCGGTAACGTAACGGTTGTGGTTCATGCGGGCAATGTCACGCAGCAAATCTTCCTGTTTGGTATCGGCAGGATATAAAAGTTCTTTAACATAAATACCCATGCTTTCAGCAAGTTTCATTAAACGGTCTTTGTAAACGTGCGAAGCCGGGTCATCGCCAACAACAATAATTGCCAGCGTTACTTTACGCCCTTTGCCAAGCGCATTGGCCACACGCTGCATAATGGTTTCGCGGTAAGCATCGGCAACGGGTTTTCCCCTCATAATCAAAGTTTCCATAACAGTTCTCCTTAAAACAGTCCGCTTATTACGCCGTCGTCGCTTACGTCAATTTTTTCGGCGGCAGGAACTTTCGGCAGTCCCGGCATGGTCATAATATCGCCGGTTAATACTACCACAAAGCCTGCACCGGCTGCGATACGGCAGTTTTTAATGGTAATTTCAAAGCCTTCCGGGCGGCCCAGAAGCGCCGGGTCATCCGAGAAAGAATACTGGGTTTTTGCCATGCAGACAGGCAAATGCCCATAACCCATTTTTTCAAAATCCTTCAAAGCATTGTTTGCTTCTTTGGTGTAATTTACGCCCACTGCACCGTAAATATTTTTGGCAATGGTTTCAATTTTTTCTTTCAGGCTCAGTTCTTCGCCGTACAGAAGTTTAAAATCGGCTTTGCCGCTTGTTGCCAGCGCCACAACTTCTTTTGCCAGTTCAATGCCGCCTTCGCCGCCTTTGGCAAATACTTCCGAAAGCGCAACGTTTACACCGTGTGCGGCGCAGTGGCTGCGGATAGCTTCCAGTTCTTCCGGAGTATCCTGTGCAAAGGCATTAATGGCAACAACCAGAGGCAAACCGTACTGCTTAATGTTTTCGATATGCTTTTCAAGGTTGACAAGGCCGCGTTTTACAGCTTCCACATCAGGTGTTGCAAGGTCTGTTTTCGGCACGCCGCCGTGCATTTTAAGCGCGCGTACGGTTGCAACCAGCACAACTGCATCCGGTTTTAAACCGGCATAACGGCATTTAATGTCAAAGAATTTTTCCGCGCCCAAATCTGCACCGAAACCTGCTTCCGTAATGGTGTAATCGGCAAGCTTGAGCGCCGTTTTGGTTGCCATTACGCTGTTGCAGCCGTGGGCAATATTGGCAAACGGGCCGCCGTGAATAATGGCAGGCACATTTTCCAGAGTCTGTACAAGGTTCGGTTTTACAGCGTCTTTTAACAGTGCCGCCATTGCGCCCTGTGCTTTAAGCATACCTGCGGTAATGGGGTTGCCGCTGTAATCGTAAGCCACAATAATTTTGCTCAGGCGCTCTTTTAAATCGTGCAGGCCGGTTGCCAGGCACAAAATAGCCATAACCTCCGAAGCTACGGTAATATCAAAGCCGTCCTGGCGCGGTACGCCGTGCGCTTTGCCGCCAAGGCCGACAACTATGTTGCGCAGTTCGCGGTCATTCATATCAACAACGCGTTTCCACACAATGCGGCGCGGGTCGATATTAAGCGCATTGCCCTGCTGAATATGGTTGTCAAGCATGGCTGCCAGAAGCATATGGGCAGATGTTATGGCATGGAAATCACCGGTAAAATGCAGGTTAATGTCCTCCATAGGCACAACCTGAGAATAGCCGCCGCCTGCTGCGCCGCCCTTAATGCCCATGCAGGGGCCGAGTGAAGGTTCGCGCAGGGCAACGATAACTTTCTGCCCGATTTTGGCAAGCCCCTGTGCCAGGCCTACCGTAGTGGTGGATTTGCCTTCACCGGCAGGGGTCGGGGTAATGGCCGTAACCAGAATAAGTTTGCCGTCAGGCTTATCCTGCACTCTTTTAATTAAATCCATGGAAAGTTTTGCCTTGTAGCGGCCGTATAACTCAATATCTTCCTCACCGATGCCGAGTTTTGCGGCAACTTCAGTAATGGGCAGCATATGCGCCTTTTGAGCAATTTCAATATCCGATAACATCTTGGTACCTCCCTTTTCTGCACTTAAATAACTATATCTTTATTTTATTCTCTGCCGGAGTTCCTTTTTCCTTCCGGGAGAGATAAATTATTCGAACCATATTTCCAGTTTTGTGCCTTCCGCGGCAACAGTCCCCGGCGGCAGCGACTGCTTCTTCGCCCTGCCGCTGCCGTAAGGCACCAGCACCAGATGCCCGCGCTGCACCAGTTCTGCCGTCTGGCGCATGTCAAGCCCGGTAAAGTCCGGTATCTTTACTTTGTTGTCCGGCAAAAATTCCATTACCGGCACTTTAACGGCTTTGGCCCTGTCTTTGGCATCTTCCTCAAACGAAGGCAGCCCTTCATGAGTGCTCGGCTGAATACCTTTGGCAACGAGTATCTGCTGTAAAGTATCTTTAAATACCGGCGCCGATACCTGCGAACCGTAAAACGCGCCCTGCGGCGTGTCAAGCATTACCAGCATCGCATACTGCGGATTGGCTGCCGGTACAAAGCCTACAAAAGACGCTATGTATTCACCCGGGGCATAGCCGCCCTGCTCGGCAAGTTTTTCTGCCGTGCCGGTTTTGCCCGCAATCTGATAGCCCGCAATATGCGCCGGTTTGCCGCCGCCCTCACTGACTACTTTTTCCATCATCATGCGCATCTGCCCGGCAACATCTTCGGTAATAACGCGGCGCACAACCTTCTTCTGCCCCTGGCGCAGCACGCGCCCGTCGGGCATTACAATTTTATCAATAATGTAAGGCTCCAGAAGTTCGCCGCCGTTGGCAATGGCGCAAATGGCGCGCAGCATTTGCAGCGGCGTTACGGCAATGCCCTGACCGATGGCCATGGTGGCAATATCAGGCTCGTACATATCTTCCGGCCTGTATAAAATGCCGCTTTCCTCGCCCGGCAGTTCAATGCCCGTCGGCTGGCCGAAACCGAACTTTTTGCTGTAATCAATCATCTGGTTTGCGCCGAGCTGCATGCCCAGCTGCACCATGCCGGTGTTGATGGAGTATTTAATAATATCCTCAAAGGGCACCTGCCCGCGCCCTTCGCCGTCCCAGTTGCGGATAACGCGGTCGGCAATTTTAATGCTGCCCTTGTCCTCAAACACGGTCTGCGGCGTAATGATGTTTTCACTCAGCCCCATGCAGCCTACAATCGGTTTAAAAACAGAACCCGGCTCGTAAATAATGGAAATTGCCCTGTTCGTCCATGTGGAAACGGGGTATTCGCCAAAATCGTTAGGGTCAAAGGTCGGGCGCGAAGCCATGCCCAGTACCGCGCCGGTGTGCGGGTCCATCAAAATGGCTGCCGCCGCACGCGATTTGGTTTCCTTCATGGCGCGGTCAAGCGCGTCCTCCAGCACAAACTGAATTTTGCTGTCGATAGTAAGGTACACCGTCGGCATATTCTGCGGGCGCGAATGGTTCATGCCCGCTTCGCCCATCGGGCGGCCCAGTGCGTCCACCATTTCTTCCTGCTCGGTTTTGGCGCCTTTAATTACGGAATCAAGCGCCAGCTCAATACCGGCGAGCCCCTTGTCATCCGTGCCTACAAAACCCAGAATCTGCGCGGCCATGCTCTTTTTAGTGTAGTAACGCTTGCTTTCTTCCAAAAAGTGCAGGCCCGGCAGCTTGTTTTCTTTAACTATGCGCGTTACCTCGTCCGCCTCTTTCGGCGTCAGCGTTCGCTTAATCCATATAAAACGTGCTTCTGTAGTAAAATCGCTGTACAGGCTTTCGGCACTGATGCCGAGCGGCCCTGCCAGTAAATCTGCCGCCAGGCGCTTAACGTTGCGCCCGCTTTTGGCAGCCGCACTGTCCGGGCGGTCCTCCATTTCAACAGGGTCAACATACAGCGATTTTGCCATAATGCTTACGGCAAGTTCTTCGCCGTTGCAGTCCACAATTGCCCCGCGCGGCGAATACATTACGTCCGTACCCATGGCCTGTGCCATCGACTGCCGCGCCATTGCATCGCCGCGTACAATTTGCAGCCACACCAGGCGGCCGATAACTATGGCAAAAACGGTAAAAATTAATGCAAACAGCCCAAAAAAGCGTTTTTTGCTGCTGTAAAACTTAAATTCTTTTCTCATCTGCGCCACCCCCTGCGCCTTAAATCAGAGGTTGGCATAATGGGCGGCATACCGGCATCACGCAGCAATTCTTCGCGCTTTTCGCGCTTAACCTCCGCCTTGTAAACCGAAAGCGCCAGCCCCAGCGCTGTAAGCGATACCACCATGGAAGTGCCGCCGTAACTTATAAACGAAAGCGGCACGCCGATAACCGGCAGGCAGCCGCATACCATCAGCATATTGGCCGCAGCCTGCCCCACAACCAGAAGCGTTACGCCGCTGATGAGCATAAAGCCCTCCTCATCACGGCAGGCAGCCGCCATGCGAAACAGCGCAATGCCCAAAAGCGCAAACAGAAAAATTAAAAACACGGCGCCGCCAAAGCCCCATTCCTGGCAGTAAATGGCAAAGGCAAAGTCGGTATGCGCCTCCGGCAGATAAAAGAATTTGCCGCTGCCCTGCCCCCATGGCACGCCCAAAACACCGCCGCTGCCGATGGAAATTAACGACTGCACCATCTGATAGCCCGCGTTGGAAGGGTCACTCCACGGGTCGTACCACACCAGAACCCTTTGCAGGCGGTACGGCGCAATGGCAATAAGCCCCACAACGCCCACAAAGCCGCCAGCCATTAAAAGCAGCAGCATGCGCAGCGGAAGCCCTGCCAGAATATACATACCCACGGAAAGCGCGACAACAATCGCCGCCGTGCCCATGTCCGGCTGTTTCAAAACCAGAGCGCCGTATATCAGCGCCATTACCATCGTTTTGTTGCCCGGGTAATCAAACAATGCCGGGCGCAGATGTTTTTTCAGCCGCTTGCCAAGCTCGCCGGCGCACACCATAATCACTGCCAGCTTTGCCAGCTCCGAAGGCTGCAAGCTGAACGGCCCTATATACAGCCAGCGCTGCGCGCCCTTGGTTGTAACGCCAACCGTATCAACGGCAATCAGTAAAAACAGTACCGAAAAATAAATAATATTCAGCCAGTGCTTGCTCAGCCATAAATGGTAATCAGGGCCGCGCAGCCCCAAATACAGCATTACGGCAAAGCCAACCGCCGCAAACGCAACGTAGCGTTTTAAATAAAAATAGCCGTCGCCGAACATATCCGTCGCTTCAACAAAACTGGCGCTGAAAACATTAATGCAGCCTATCGCCAAAAGCATCAGCGTAATCCATATTACTGCGTCACGCGGATTGTCCCAGATAAAAAAGTGTTTCTGCATAAATGCCTCTACTTAAACACAACTTCGCAAAAATTAATGGGCGTGCCCAAAGTGCTGAACTTCTGCTCATACTCCGTCTGCACTTCGTTCTCGTACTCCGAATGGTGCAAATCGTAGCTCAGCGCAATAATTTCCAGCCCAAACTCCTTAAACTCCTCTACCGAAAAATCAAACAGAGCCCTGTTGTCCGTTTTAAAGCGCAGGTGCCCGCCGCTGCCCAAAAGCCTCTGGTATTTTGCCAGAAAGTTTCTGTGCGTAAGGCGGCGTTTGGCGTGGCGCGCCTTCGGCCACGGGTCGCTGAAATTCAAATACAGTTCCTTTATTTCGCCCGGCTCAAACCAGTCCTCCAGCTGCTCTGCGTTAGCGCAGATAACAACGGCGTTTTCCAGTTTGTTATCCATAATATGCTTGCCAGGGTAATACGAAATATCGTGCTGCGTTTCCACGCCTATAAAAGCCTTTTCCGGGTGCAGTTCCGCCATGCCGGTTAAAAAGCGCCCCTTGCCGCAGCCAATCTCAAGGCACAGGCGCTTTCCGGGAAAACGCTCCTGCCAGTGCCCTTTATAATCCTCCAGATTGTGCATCAGCACATATTTATCCTTTAATTCTTCCATTGCAGTTTCAATCCATGGCTTTTTTCTTAAACGCATAACTACCGTCCTTTATAAAAAATTTACATCTATTAATTATACCATATCTTAACGCAATTTTTGCATAAAACATTTTAATTTGGCAGGCATATCCGCCCGTGCGGATATTTGACGAAGCGCCGCCGCGGTGCTATATTAAATTTGTAAGGGCACACGCCCCCAAAGGAGGTTTTAAATATGAACGAAGCAATGAACAACCTTTTAACCAGAAGAAGCTGCCGCAAATATAAACCCGATATGCTGCCGCAGAAAGTGCTTGACGAAATTTTAAGGGCAGGCACCTACGCCGCCAGCGGGCACGGCACGCAAAACCCCATTATGATTGCCGTTACCGATAAAGAAATGCGCGATAAATTAAGCAAATTAAACGCCAAAATTTTTTGGCAAGCCCGATATTGACCCGTTTTACGGAGCGCCGGTTGTTGTTATTGTGCTGGCCGATAAAAAATATCCCACTTATGTTTACGACGGCAGCCTTGTAATGGGCAATTTAATGCTTGCCGCCCACGCGCTCGGCGTTGCCAGCTGCTGGATTCACCGCGCCAAAGAAGAATTTGAACTGCCTGAAGGCAGGGAAATTTTAAAACAGCTCGGCATTGAAGGCGATTACGAAGGCATAGGCCACTGCATTTTAGGCTATGCAGACACCTCCGAACCGCAGGCTGCACCGCGCAAGGAAAACCGCGTTTATTACATTAAATAGCCTGTGCAATTTACCCAAAATTTACAAATACCCGGCACGTTTTAACGCCTGCCGGGTATTTTTTGCCTTTAATACCGCGAAAAACGGCTAAAAAACAAGTTACGCCCCTTTACAGTGGTCAGTGCGGAAGCATTGGCAAACCAAAGCCCAAAATTACCCCATAAACGCCAATTTATGCCGATTTAACCTTTTGAACGCGCCCGAATATATGATACAATTAAAAAAATATTGCTTTTAGAGCGGAGGTGACTGTTTCCCAAGCGGAAACACATTATTTGGATTATTTCGTGATAATTTTAAACATTATTGTAATTTTATTTCTGGTAGCGCTTAACGGCTTTTTCGTGGCATCAGAATTTTCTATCGTTAAAGTGCGCCCTTCAAGGCTCGACACTTTAATTAAAGAAGGCAGCAAAAGCGCGGTTTACGCGCGCCAGGTAACGGAGCACCTTGACGCCTACCTTTCCGTAACACAGCTTGGCATTACCCTTGCCTCGCTCGGCCTTGGCTGGATTGGCGAACCTGCCGTTGCCAAAATGCTGGCGCCGGTATTTGCCCTGCTTAAACTGCCGCCGCAGCTTGAGCACACGCTGGCCTTTGTGGTAGGCTTTTCCGTAATTACCGCCCTGCACATTGTACTTGGTGAACTGGTGCCGAAATCGCTTTCCATACAAAAAACGGAAGCCATTGTTTTATTTGTAGCGCGCCCGCTGATTATGTTCGACAAGCTGATGTACCCGGCCGTATGGTTTTTAAACCATGTTGCCAACTGGACCTTGCGCCGCATGGGCATCAGCGCCGCCAGCGAAGCGGAAGAAGCGCACAACGAAGAAGAAATCCGCATTCTGATGGAGGAAAGCTATAAATACGGCTATATCGACAAAAGCGAGCTTACCTATCTCGATAACGTTTTTGACTTTTCCGAACGCAGTGCCGGCGAAATCATGGTGCCCCGCACAGATATGATTTGCCTGTACCTTGAAGACAGTTTCGATGAAAATATTAAAACAGCGCTGACGGAACGCATGACGCGTTACCCCATCTGCAACGAAGATAAAGACCATATCATCGGCTTTCTGCACATTAAAGATTTGCTGCGCGCCCTTAACGACGGCAAAAAGCCAGACTTAAGCACACTGGCCCGCGACGTGCTGGAAGTGCCTGTTTCCATGCCTATCAGCAACCTGCTGCGCCTTTTGCAGAAGGAACGCAAACAGCTTGCCATTTTGATTGACGAATACGGCGGCACCGCCGGTATGGTAACTATCGAGGACATTCTTGAAGAAATCGTCGGTGAAATACAGGACGAATTTGACGAAGAACGCCCCCGAAGTGGAAGAAGAAACCGATAAAAGCTATTCCGTTGACGGCAAAATGCTTTTAGAGGATGTTAACGACCTGTTCGGGCTTGAACTTGACGACAGCCAGTGCGACACCATTGGCGGCTGGGTTTACACGCAGCTTAACACGCAGCCGCAGATAGGTCAGACCGTTAAACTGCCCAAGGCGGAAATTACCGTGGAAGAAGTGGAAGCCCTGCGCATTACCCGCCTGAAAATAAAACTCTTAAGTGCGCTCAGCAGCGTTAACCAGGGCATGCTGGACGAACATTTGAATAAGGATTAATTGCGCAGCGACCTACCAAGCAGCATACAACGCTGCAACGTTTTCTTCACTAAAGCACAAAATCCCCTTTTATCATTCACATGAAAAAGGGGATTTTTTTATTACTTAATTTACTTGTTCCGTAATATTTAAAACTGCTATTTAGTTAAAACATAATTTGCAGGCGGCTCCAGAGAATCCGGTCATCCAGCC